>RRZU011522052.1_pt1 | contig 33560 bp, 31 predicted proteins | sample 2165561 | NCBI WGS metagenome assembly RRZU01 (sample SAMN10456909, study PRJNA506462) | wastewater metagenome | isolation source: wastewater sludge | place: USA: Moscow, Idaho | reverse complement strand
ATCACTGGACTGCAATGGCCGTCTATATTCAATCGCTTGCGAGGCATTCATTAATTCGATTGCTAAAATTCGCTCTAAATTATCTAAAACTCGCAATGCCTTTGTAGCAGCATTTGCCCCCATGCTTACGTGATCTTCTTGACCATTACTGGAAACAATACTATCAACACTGGCAGGAGTTGCCAGTTGTTTGTTCTGACTCGCAATACTAGCCGCTGTGTATTGCGGAATCATTAAACCAGAATTCAATCCTGGATTATCAACTAAAAATGCTGGAAGATTTCTAGTTCCGGAGATCAATTGATAGGTTCTGCGTTCTGATATACTTCCTAATTCCGCCAAGGCAATTGCCATAAAATCTAAGGCTAAAGCCAAAGGCTGACCGTGAAAATTCCCGCCAGATATGATTTGGTCGCTTTCGATAAATATATTAGGATTATCCGTCACTGAATTAATCTCCGTTTTAAAAACTTTTTTGGCGTAATCAATGGCATCTTTTGAGGCACCATGAACTTGTGGCATACATCTAAAAGAATAAGGATCTTGAACATGGACCTTAGGTTGTTCTATAATTTCACTTCCATCAAGGAAACCTTTTATACGACTTGCTGTTACAATTTGTCCTTTGTGAGGTCTAATAAAATGGATTAATTCATTGAATGGCTCTATTCGCCCGTCAAAACCTTCAAGTGAAATAGCACCTATCAAATCAGCCAAATATGAAAATTTATTTGCTTTCAATAAAATATGCGCTCCGTAGGCACTCATAAATTGCGTTCCATTCAATAAAGCCAATCCTTCTTTTGATTGTAACACTATTGGTTCCCAATCAAAACGTTTCATAATTGTACTCGAATGCACTTTTTTCCCTTCAAAATAAACTTCACCTTCGCCTAATAAAGGTAATGATAAATGAGCCAAAGGTGCTAAATCTCCAGACGCTCCCAGCGAACCTTGAGTATAAATAACAGGAAGAATATCATTGTTATAAAATGCAATCAATCGCTCTACTGTTTGTAATTGTATTCCAGAATGCCCATAGCTTAATGATTGAATCTTAAACAACAACATCAGTTTTACAATTTCGGTTGGTACTTCTTCACCAGTTCCGCAAGAATGGGATTTGACTAAATTTTCCTGAAGTTTTGATAAATTATCGTTGGATATTTTAACATTACAAAGGGATCCAAAACCCGTATTTATACCATAAATAGGATCCGAATGTGAAGCCATTTTTTTGTCTAAATAATCACGACATTTTTGAATATTTATTTTTGCCTCCTCTGAAAGTGCTAATGATTTATCACACGAAACAATTTCAGCTAATGTTTCAAGGCTAAGTAATTCAGTACTAATATAATGCGTATTATCCATTTTGATAGTGTTTAAAAGGTAAAATTGAATAAATCTTTATAAATACACAACATTTATTAACAATAATTTAAATTTAACAGTCAAACAAAACCAAATAATAAATTTCATGCAAATATTCTTATACGACTTAAACCGTAAAAATTTTAATTGTTCATTCTTCTCTTCTTTAGAATATCAAAGCAATCCTTGAGTTTAATCACAAACAAGTTTAGCGTATTTTGAATACAATTAAGTCCAAAATGAGTCCTTTGAATGCCACATATTTATATTTTATCAAAATTACAAAACACACAAATATATACGAATAACTCCATCTGAGACTTGATACATCATACAATATTCAATTATTCGCAAATAGGACTTAAAATTATCAAATATTCGCAAAAACACAATTAAACAACTTGTTTCTTTTATAAAAAACTGTATTTTTGGAACATCAAAATGGTAAACAACAAAACAACATATCGCCCTACGATAACAACTCAAATTTGGGTTGGCACTGCTGTTACGTCTACTACAACAACTACAACTACCCCATTGGGGTAAACATTCAACATATAATCCAATTTATTATTATTTTTTCAGAAGAAAGAAAGTCTTTGAGTATATAATAAAAAGTTACATTTTTTAAAACACAACACACACATTTTAATCGCCAGCATTCAATTCATTTCGAAAACGACGATTTCCTATTACATAAAAAAAACAACTTGTTATGAGAGTATTAAAATTTGGCGGATCATCGGTTGCCAATGCACAAAACATAAAACTGGTTTTAGATATTGTTGTCAATAAAGCAAAAGAAGAAAAATTAATCGTTGTGGTTTCTGCTTTTAGCAAAATCACTGATTTACTTCAACTTGCTTCTCAAAAAGCAGCCGCTGGAGACGAAAGTTTCAAAGAAATTCTTGCTGATTTAGAAACAAAACATTTAGATGCTTTGAAAGAACTTATTCCGGTAAGCGAACAAAGTAGCCTTTTGAGTCATATCAAGAGAATCATCAATCATCTTGAAACTTTATTAGACGGTTGTTATCTTCTGGGTGAATTATCTCCAAGAACATCAGATACTATTTTGAGTTTTGGTGAATTATTGTCTTCCTATATTATTGCAGAAGCTTTAAAACAAAAACTAAAAAATAGCAGTTATAAAGACAGTCGCGAACTGATAAAAACCAACAATAGTTTTGGAAAAGCAGTCGTAAATTTTGATGTATCCAATAAATTAATTGTTGATTTTTTTGCTTCGAATGAAAATCAGGTGGTCGTTATGCCTGGATTTATTGCTGCTTCTTTAGACGGAATCAATACTACTTTAGGTCGCGGTGGCTCTGATTATACGGCTGCAATTCTTGCTGGAGCATTACACGCAAACGAATTAGAAATCTGGACTGACGTCAACGGAATGTTTACAGCTAATCCAAAAATTGTAAAACAAGCGCAACCTATTGTATTTATTTCCTATCAGGAAGCGATGGAATTATCTCATTTTGGAGCCAAAGTTTTATATCCACCAACGATTCAGCCCGTATTGAGAAAAAATATTCCAATTTTGATCAAAAATACTTTTGAACCAGCCGCAGATGGAACCTACATTTCCAATCAAGAGATGGATCATACGAATCCTGTAAAAGGAATTAGCCATATTGACAATATTACTTTGATAACGCTTGAAGGCTCTGGTATGATTGGCGTTTCAGGTTCTTCCAAAAGGCTTTTTGAAGTATTATCCAATAAAAATATCAACGTAATTTTCATCACGCAAGCCTCATCAGAACATTCGATTTGCATCGGAATTCTAAATTCGGATGCGGATGTCGCCGAAGATGCAATCAACAAAGCTTTTGAAGTGGAAATTTCACAAAATAAAATAGACCCTTGCATTGTTGAAAAAAACCTTTGCATCATCGCTTTGGTTGGCGAAAATATGAAAAACCATCAAGGTTTAAGTGGTCGAATGTTTAGTACTTTGGGCAAAAACAACGTCAACATCCGTGCAATTGCGCAAGGCGCTTCTGAAAGAAATATTTCGGCTGTCATCAACGAAAGAGATGTAAAGAAAGCTTTAAACACGCTACACGAAAACTTTTTCGAAGAAAACACCAAACAATTAAACCTATTTGTCATGGGCGTTGGGAATGTAGGAGAAAAATTCATCGAACAAATTCACCAACAAAAGAAATTCCTAAAAGACAATCTGAAAATAAACCTGCGCGTTATTGCTTTGTCAAATTCCCGAAAAATGCATTTTGACGAAGAAGGAATTTCTTTAAAAGAGTGGCAATTCGCATTAGAAACCGGAGAACCTACGGATAAAGAAAAATTTATTAGCAATGTGAAAGAACTTAATTTACGTAACAGTATTTTTGTGGACATTACAGCAAATGAAAGCGTATCTAAAACCTACGAACACTATTTAAAACGAAATATTGCCGTTGTAACTTGTAACAAAATTGCTTGTGCTTCAGCGTACGATAATTATACAAAACTAAAAAAGTTGTCAAGACAGTTTAATGCGCCTTTTCTTTTTGAAACCAATGTAGGAGCTGGATTACCAATCATAGATACGGTAAAAAACCTCGTTGCTTCCGGAGATAAAGTCAATAAAATTCAAGCGGTTTTATCAGGAAGTTTGAACTTTATCTTTAATAATTTCGACGAGAAAAACACTTTTCATGATGTCGTAAAAGAAGCTGGTGTACAAGGATTTACTGAGCCAGATCCCAAGATTGATTTGAGCGGAATTGACGTAGCCAGAAAAATATTGATTTTGATACGTGAAAGCGGTTACAAAATGGAAATTGAAGAAATCACCAACGAATCGTTCCTGCCGGCAGCATGTTTGGATACCACAACAAATGAAGCGTTTTTTGAATCTTTACAAACACATGCCGCTCATTTTGAAGCTATTTATAAGGAAGCATTGAGCAAAGATTCTCGATTGAAATACGTGGCGCAATTTGAAAACGGAAAAGCAAATGTTGGGTTGCGATTCATTCCTAAAGACCATCCTTTTTATAATCTGGAAGGAAAAGACAACATCGTATTGTTCTTTACAGATCGTTACATAGACCAACCGCTATTGATAAAAGGTGCAGGTGCTGGAGCGGAAGTTACCGCTTCAGGAATATTTGCTGATGTGATTAGAATAGGAAACGTATAAGAAATAGTTTAAAGTTTCAAGTTCTACAACTAGCAACAACTTTAAACCTGAAACAAAAAATTATGAATGAAATAAAAATATTTTGCCCTGCCACTATTGCCAATCTTTCCTGTGGATTTGATGTCCTTGGACTGTGTTTAGAAACTGCAGGTGACGAAATGATTATTCGGAAATCAGATATAAAAGGGGTTCGCATCACTAAAGTTGTGGGAGCCGACTTACCTTTGGAAACCGAAAAAAATGTGGCTGGAATAGCTGCTTTGGCAATGTTGGAAGCTATTGAAACAGAATTTGGATTCGAAATTGAAATCTACAAAAACATCAAAGCTGGAAGTGGAATTGGAAGCAGTGCTGCGAGTTCTGCTGGAGCGGTTTTTGGAATCAATGAATTATTGGGACGACCATTTACCCGAAAAGAATTGGTTTTATTTGCCATGCAAGGTGAAAAATTAGCCAGTGGAAACGCTCATGCGGATAACGTGGCGCCTTGTCTTTTGGGTGGATTTACTTTGGTACGAAGCTCTAGTCCATTGGACATTATTAAGATCGAAAGTCCATCGGAATTGTTTGCCACGGTGGTTCATCCCCAAATAGAATTGAAAACTTCGGATGCACGTTCCGTATTGAAACAAACTGTTTCCTTGAAAAGTGCCATCACACAATGGGGAAATGTAGGCGGATTAATTGCTGGCTTGTACACCAAAGATTATGACTTAATCGGTAGGTCGTTGCATGATGAAATCATAGAGCCGTTAAGAAGTGTTTTGATTCCTGGATTTGATTTAATCAAAAAAACAGCCTACGAAAACGGAGCTTTAGGTTCTGGCATTTCGGGCTCTGGCCCTTCTATTTTTGCTTTAAGCAAAGGAAAAGAAACCGCTGATAAAATCGCCAAAGCCATGAGTGCTGTGTATAGCGCAATGAATTTACCCTATGAAATTCACGTTTCTAAAGTGAATGATGAGGGGATCAAAATAATGTAAGAATTTTGATTAACTATTTTTGATTTCTGATGTAACTTCCGTTGCGGAAATCTTAAATCAAAAATCGTTAATCTTCAATCAAAAATCAAAATGAAATATTACAGTTTAAACCATAACGCACCCAAAGTTTCTTTTCAAGAAGCCGTAATACAAGGATTATCCACTGATAAAGGATTGTATTTTCCGGAAAAGATTACGCCTTTACCAACTACTTTTTTTGACACAATCGAAAATTTAAGTAATGAAGAAATTGCTTTTGAAGCCATCAAACAATTTGTGGGCGATGAAATTCCTACTGACACTTTAAAACAAATCATTGCCGAAACCTTGTGTTTTGATTTCCCTTTGGTGGAAGTGGAAAAAGGCATTTATTCCCTTGAATTGTTTCATGGCCCTACGATGGCTTTCAAGGATGTAGGCGCAAGATTTATGTCCCGTTGTTTGGGTTACTTTAATAAAGATAACAAAGACAGCAAAAACACGGTTCTTGTAGCTACTTCTGGTGATACTGGTGGCGCAGTAGCAAGCGGTTTTCTGGGTGTACCAGGCGTTGAGGTGATTATCCTATATCCATCCGGAAAGGTAAGCGATATTCAGGAACGACAATTGACTACTTTAGGTCAGAATATCAAAGCGCTTAAAGTAGACGGCGTTTTTGATGATTGTCAGGATATGGTAAAAAAAGCTTTTTTGGACGAAAGTCTGAAACATAAAAACTTGACTTCGGCAAATTCAATCAATATTGCACGCTGGTTGCCACAAATGTTTTACTTCTTCTTTGCGTATAAAGCATTAAAAACACAAAATAAGCCGTTGGTTTTCTCTTGTCCAAGTGGGAATTTTGGGAATATTTGTGCCGGAATTATTGCTAAAAAAATGGGGTTGCCTATTGCACATTTTGTAGCAGCTACGAATGTGAATGATACTGTACCGAGATTTTTAGAAAATGGAATTTACGACCCAGAGCCTTCAAAAGCCACGATTTCGAATGCAATGGATGTTGGGAATCCAAGTAATTTTATCCGAATTCAGGAAATGTACCAAAATGATTTGGAGCAATTCAAAAAAGATTTTTCTTCGTTTACTTTCTCTGATGTCGAAACTTTAGCTGCAATGAAAACCATTTTCAATACAGATGGTTATATCGCAGAACCTCATGGAGCTGTTGGTTATTTAGGATTGAAAAAAGAATTAGTAAATCATCCGAATGCTATTGGTATTTTCCTAGAAACTGCCCACCCTATTAAGTTTTTGGATACAGTTGAACCAACCTTAAACATAAAACTTCCTATTCCTGCACAGATTAAAAGTGTTTTAGGAAAGGAAAAAGTGAGCGTAAAAATTAAAACCTACGAAGAGTTGAAAGCTTTTTTGGGATAAAAGGGAATAAAAAAATCAAACCGCTAATTCGCAAATTAAAAACCTCAAAACCCTTACAATATTTGCGAATTAGCGGTTGTTTTTTTTTCAAAGACAAAAGCGAAATTTACTAAAATATACCATTTTAAATTTTAAATTGAGACCAATTAAGAACGACTAATAATCTAATTTTAGTCGTTTTCTTGTATCTAACTAAATCTAGTTATACAATTGGATTTTGAAACAGAAAAACCATTCCTACTCCTTTTAGACTTCAATTTTAAAGCTATAATTATGATTGATTTACAGCACACTAAGATCATAAATTCCTTTGTAAAAAAAATAAAATTCCCGATCTGAAAATATAGCTTGAATAAGACTTATTTTATACCTACTTTTGCAGAATTACAGAATTGTCAGTATTCAGGGGTCTTGTACAAATAAAACAAATCTGAGCCCATTAAAAAACGAAGTCTTTTTAGCAGCTTTTTGAATCTTACCTAAAAAAAAATCAGCTAATTAAAAAATACTTCAAAAAACTACCTGATAAAGTAGCTTCCCATATCAACATAATTTATTAAAAGAAGGAGAAAAAAGTTTATGACGGATCATAGCATGAATGCTGTTAGTTTTGAAATTGAATTATTGGATAAACACAAAGATTACAGGAATCAATATAAATCAAATGATTTGTATTGGGGCGTAGGAATCGAAAATGAATGTTATTTAGAGTTTGAAAATCATCGTGCGGTGGACAAACATTTCTTGTTAACTAAAGGACTTCATGAAAAATATAGTGTCGATCATTTTAAGAATTACAAAGAAAATATATTCCAGAATTCATTGCAAAAGATATTATCCGATAAAGAGTATTATTTGCCAGTATTAATGAATTCCCATTCATTTACAAAAACAGACATCAACAATCAGCATAAGGTTTTTGACCCCATAGATAACGAACCAAATCCCGAATTTTCAGGGGAAAGTATATTTGAAATATTACAAAAACACAATCCTTATTTTATAGACGAGCTTCAAAAAGAATTCATTTTTGACGGTGACACAATTGAATTTGTTACACAAAAATTTTACAAAACAGATATTGACTCGGCTATTACTGAACTAGCCACAATAAAACAAGGTTTCATAAAGAATTTGCAAAGTGCGTTTCACAAAGAGAAAATCTTTACGGAATACGGTTCCATAAAAATATGTTCTGAAAACCATCCTTTTGCCATATTTATTTCAAACAACACTAATTATTCTGTTTTTAATAATATGACCTATCATTTTAATTTAACGATTCCTACGGAGTTAAATAAAGATGGTGAAATTAAAGATAAAATAGATTTTATAAAAAAACACCAGAGGGCTATTCGATTATTTCAATGGTTGAGCCCCTTGTTTATGATAAAATTTGGTTCGTCAGATTATTTATCGCACAATGATAGCAGTGTCAACTTAACCAAAGCATCACAGCGATGTGCCATGTCAAGATACATTGGGGTAGGTACTTATGACACTAATGTGATGAAAACTGGGAAAATTGTCCAGATGAATTTTGACGAACATCCCATGCACGAGAATCCGCTGTGGTGGGTAAACCGCTATTCTAAAATATCAGATTATGAAAAAATTGATAAAATTGGACTGGACATCAATTTCCACAAGCATAAAAATCACGGAATCGAGTTTAGAATGTTTGATTATTTTGACGAAAAACACCTTCAGGAGGTTTTAAATTTCCTTGTTTTTATTATGGATCATGCTTTATTAAACGCCATTGAAAATCCAATTTGCGATTTGGAATGGAATAACCTTGTTTATGAATCCATTATACACGGCAAAGAAACTGTTGTTCCACAAGATTATATCACTGTTTTAGAAAAAATTTTAGCTATGAAAATAGCATCAAATGATCCTATAGCAATCTACAATAAAATTTATGCTAACTTACAAGATAAGTATTATGAAAATGGTTTTTGTAGTTCATTACTAATCAAAAAAAATGCAGTCACACACTAAATAAATAGGGTTTTTAAAACTGAAAAAGACTTCTCAACGGATAATCCTCGAGAAGTCTTTTTTAATTTTACGTTTTTTATTAATCGTGATAATAAAAAATCGCTGCCGAATATCCTTTTTCAGGGTCTTTATTCGCCCACCAATCCCTTCTTTGCTCCGAAAAATAATTATAATTGTCGTAACCCGCTTGAGATTGAAGAGGATAAATGACCTTTCCGTTTTCGCGATAGGCTTTCTCACTTTCGGTTTCAGGAACAACCACTACAATATGACCTGATTTGTTGAGTATAAATCGTTTGGCAGAAATAATTCCTACTCCACCATTTCTATTGACTTTTTGTTGCAATTCGTCAACATTATTTATTTGTTGCCATCCAAATTTACTTGATGATTCTAAAAACCAATCATACAAATAATTAGAATAATAAGGCCTTACTGTTTCATCAAAAACTAAGGGCACTTCGTATCCTTTTTCTAGATCCTCGATTGCTTTATCTGTCCATCGTAACCTAGGAATATACACTTTGGTAAAAAAACAATAGTCAAACGTGTATATGTTACAATACGTGTCGGCTTCATCTTTCTGGTACCTAAAACTATTGGAAACATCCAAAGTGTCAATTATTTTTCTAATAGATGCTAATTTTGACTCCACACTCGTTACATCTCTAAAAGGAATAGTAGTATTGCCAATAGGCTTATAGGTCTCTTCTTTAGAATCTAAACTTGATTTTATATTGGGTTCAAAATTTGGAATTTCAATTTCTGAATTTTTCTCTATGGTTTCGTCAACGAGTTCTAAATCTTTAGCACAAACAAAACCTTCTTTATCCGTATTTAAAAGCTTTACTTTCCACCATTCTGATTGGGTTTTATCTATTAATTTAACGGTGTGTCTGAAAGGAATATCCGCTAAAATGGTGGAATTATCCATCATCGGCGGCACATCTCTTAGATTTAATGACGGAGTAGCGACTCTATATTTCATACTAATCAATTAATTATAAATGATTCTAGAGCCAAAATACTAAAAACAACCAAGAAAGCACCATAGAAAACCATTATTTTAAGATTTTTTTTAGAACTAATTCTAAAAATCAATAGTGCCAAACAGCAATAATTACTCCTAATAATCTGAAGAAAAAGGCAGTATTTATATCCAAACTTTGAAAAATTGAATGTGATTAAGCTATCGATTTTACAAAATACAAACCAACTAAAAAGGGCTCACTAGTTGGTTTTTTCGTAGAATAATTAAGCACAATATCAAATCGTGCATAGTTGAGATTTCTTCTATTTTAAATTAGTTTTCTGTAAGGTAAAGCATTATTATTGTTAAATCTAAAAACAAGTTACAATGTATAGCCTAAATATACAGTCGTATATGCGCTGTTCTGTTGTGAGAATACAAAAGTTACACAAACTTGTTTTTTACCCAAACCACTCCTAATTCTTCACTAAAAAACTCTTTTACAACTTATTAAACTTGAACTTCTGTCCGCCAATGGATGCCTCGTACATAAGCCCGCCTTTCTGCATGGTGAACACCATCACGCCATCCGCATATTTTACATTTGCTGAAGCGCCTTCGGTTACAGCTACTGCTGAAGCTTGTGCGGAAAACTCAAATCGGCTCTCTTTAAAACGGTCCATTTCGTTTTTAGACTCAAAAAATATTACCTCCCGATATGCTTGTCCACCAGCCTGAAAACCTATACTTACTTGCGACAACTTGGCCATACCCACCATCTTCTTATTTTCGTAAACCACCCCGTTGCCCGCTGCTCCTCCAATACCGAAACCTCCTTTGCCAACATTAGGAAAGATGACATAACCATGTGCGTTTTCAAAAAGCGCTTTCATCAACCGGTCACTTTTAATGAATTCCGTCTTTGCTGTATGACTATCAGCAATAATTTTATTTTTTTTAGCAGCCGATTGCCCAAATACAGGCGCTATGCTAAGCACACATATTAGCATTAATACCCAAATACTATTTAAATTTTTCATAGCTATCGTTATTAAGTTATTGTATAATTTGTTTACTCAAAAATAAAAAAATCTTATTTAAGATCACAAAATAATACTGATTATCAATCATATAACAGACTAACATATTGAAAAAAGAAGCGATTAGCCTACCTTCTTAAAATAAGATCTCTTTTAAAAAAAAATCAGGGATTCTATAATCGTATAAAAATACAGTCCCTGAATTACGCCGATTTACACTAATTAAGTAATGTAATTCTCGGGTAAAATGTGTTCTGAATTTTTATTTTAATGCGTTATCAATCTGCCTTGAAATGTTATTGTGTTATCCTTTTTTCTACCTTTGAAAAACATAAAAAGACTAGTGCGCATGATTACAAAAGCAACAATTGAAGACGTCTCTGCATTAAATACATTAATCAATTCAGCCTATCGCGGTGAATCTTCTAAAAAAGGATGGACTACAGAAGCCAACATATTGGAAGGACTCCGCACTACTGAACAAGAGCTGACAGAATCGATTCAAAACCCAAGAAACACTATTTTCAAATTTACAGAAAACAACCAGATTATAGGTTGTGTGCTGTTGATCGAAAAAGAACAGCAACTGTATTTAGGAATGCTGACGGTTGCGCCAGAGTTACAAAATAGTGGTATTGGAAAAAAACTATTACAAAAGGCAGAAATTTATGCTCTAGCCTTAGGATTATCTAAAATTGTAATGACTGTAATTTCCGTTCGGGAAGAATTGATTGCATGGTACAAACGTAACGGTTATGCAGATACTGGAGTAAGAGAGCCCTTTCCGGCTAGCGATGTTCATATTCCAATTGCGGAACTTCCCTTAGAATTTGTTGTTTTAAAAAAAAGGATTGGATAGCCTTTTTTTTGAAAAACCTCAAGTACAAACCATAATATAAAAACCAATATCAGGAATTGTAGTTAAAACAAAACCTATTTTTGTAGGGTGAAAAAATCAGTTTCAATTATTGGAGGAGGACCCGCAGCACTTATACTCGCCGCTTTTTTTTGGATTGTAAAAAATTTAAGGTTACTGTCTATGAAAAAAATAAAACACTGTGAAGAAAATTTCTGGTGGCCGGAAAAGGAGGATTTAACCTCACCCATTCGGAACCCATTACTCAATTAATCGCACGCTATATACCGGTCCATTTTCTAGAAAAAGCACTCCTTGATTTTGACAACAACAATTTTCGTAAATGGATAAATTCCATTGGTATTCCAACCTACATTGGCAGTAGCAAAAGAGTATATCCAAAAATTGGCATCAAGCCGATTGTGGTGCTCCATACAATTTTGGGTCTTCTAACTAAACAGGATGTTGCCGTTCAATACCAATACACTTGGACAGGCTGGTCAGGCAACGACAATCTTGTTTTTAATACGGATACAGAAATAAAATCCGACTACATTATATTTTCCATGGGTGGCGGAAGCTGGAAAGTCACTGGTTCTGATGGTAGTTGGCTGGATTTATTTGCAAGAGAAAGCATTCCTGTTATTCCGTTTCAACCCTCGAATTGTGCGTATCGCGTGAACTGGCCTGAAGATTTTATCTTGGAACACGAAGGCAGTCCGCTAAAAAATATAGCAATAAGCTGTTTTCATAAAAAGCAAAAAGGCGAAGTTGTAATTACACGTTTCGGTTTAGAAGGAAATGCCATTTATGCCCTTAGTCCGCAAATTAGAAAAGAATTGAAGAGCCAACAAAAGGCTACTATATTTCTGGAGTTAAAACCAACGTTGCAAAATGATGCTTTGCTTCAAAAGATAAAAAAATGTACCTTAAAAAAAACGAGCGAAACATTACAAAAAGAGCTCAAATTGAGTCCTGCACAGATTGGACTTTTGAAAAAATACCTTTCAAAAGAAACCTATTTGAATCCAGAATTATTAGCACAAAACATTAAAAATCTGGGTATAAAAATCACTGGTTTTGGACTATTGAACGATGCAATATCTACAATAGGTGGTGTTCAGCTCCATGCTGTAGATGAAAATTTTCAACTAAAAAACAAAAAACATCATTATTGTATTGGCGAAATGCTGGACTGGGATGCACCCACGAGACTATCTTCTTCAAGCCTGCTTTAGCATGGGCGTGCATCTTGCGCGTCACCTGAATAGCATTCCTTAAATTATAATTCTATGTTGACTCTAAAAAGGTGTTTTATTGGTTTCCTATATTCGTTTAAAACGATACATTCTAGTAGACTTAGCTTTTGCAACTATTTTTCGTTTGTAACCATAATAGGTTAAAGTGAATTGTGAAAATAATTGTTTTTTTGTTGAAAACACATTTTTTATTTTTTAAGAACATTTTTTTGTGCCTCTTTATCTTTCTTTTTAAAGTATCCTTTCAATAAAAAATTATGTCGGACTGCTTCGAGATCTTCATTTAATTTTTGAGAACTACTTTCTAAATTCTGAATTGTTTTTTTTAAACTAGCACCCGCTTCTTCATCGTGCAATAAAACACCAACAGTAGTTTTTGGATTGTTCCCTGCTTCTTTGAGACTTGTCACTAACGAATTAGCCGTTTCAGTCATTTGGTGCAATTGTAAAGCCGATTTTTTTATCGAGTTAAAAACAATTGTATCTGTAGCTAATTCATTGGCAAGAGTTCCTTTTTTATTAAGTTTTTGACTGAATTTATTTAGTGAACTGATGAGTTCTTTTGCTTTTTCAGAAGCATTTGTAAGTGATGCTGTAGCCAAATTGATGTTGTTGTATAAAGAGTCATCATTTAGTAATTTGCCAATGGTTCCTTCTTTTGTAGTCATTTTTTTGCTGATTGCTTTAAAATCAGTGGTAATTGCCAAAATATTTTCATTATTTTTCTGTAAGGTATTCAGAATATTTTCTGTAGAAAGTGATTTTTCAACGGATAAAGTATCGCCTTCCTGTATAGCAGCATATTTTGTGGTACCGCCATAAATAACAATGACTTTATTTCCAATAAGTCCGTCAGTGCTTATTTTGACTTTGGCATCTTTACTGATGTATTTTTGTACTTTTTTTTCAACTTTCAAATTTACTAAAACATGTGTTTTATCATTGATAGTAATATCGTCGACTGTTCCTGTTTTTACACCTGAAAACCAAACATTATCTCCTTTTTGTAAACCATTTACATTATCAAATAAGGAAACTAATTTTATTTTGTTTTTAAAAGTTTCATGCAGATTGCCTACCATAAGAATTCCCAAGATCAAGAAAACTAATCCTAAGAATATAAAAAAACCTACAATTATGGCGTGTTTATTTGGTGATTCGTTCATAATTTATTGTATGAAATTATAGGTAAAAAAATTTTTCACTTGTTCATTATCGGAATTAAATACGTCTTCAAATTTTCCAACTTTCAAAAATTTACTATCAATCAACATGGCGATACGGTCACAGGTATTTTTGGCACAAGTAAGATCGTGGGTAATAATAACAGAAGTGGTTTTATATTGTTGTTGTACTTCGATAATAAGAGCATTGATTTCAGCACAGGTAATGGGATCCAGTCCCGCTGTGGGTTCATCGTATAACATGATTTCGGGTTTCAAAATTAGCGTCCGGGCAATACCTATTCTCTTGCGTTGTCCTCCAGAAAGGTCTGCCGGAAGTTCTTTAATTTTATCTCTTAAACCTACGGCATCCAAGGCTTCCTCTACCGCATTATCTACTTGTTTCCGGCTAAGATTTTTTACATTCATAGTTAGCGGAAATGCCAGGTTTTGATAGACATTCATACTGTCATATAAAGCACTACTTTGAAACGAAAATCCAATATGCAACCGCAACTCATCCAATTCTTTTCCGTATAATTTGTGCACTTGTTTTCCTAAAACGGTTACTTCGCCTTTATCAGGTTTTAATAAGCCTGCAATAATTTTTATTAATACAGATTTCCCAGAACCCGATTTTCCCAAAACCGCAATATTCTCACCTCTGTGAAGCGTTAAGTCTATGCCGTTTAAAACGTTTAATTCACCAAAAGATTTATATAATCCATTAATCGCTATAACCGTTTCTTCTTTATTGATACTATGTTGTATTTGGTCGTTTTTCATTTTTAAAAATATCGTATCCAGTTGACTATTTGTACAATAATGACTTCTTCAAAGAAGATGAGAAACATTGCAAGAACCACAGCTTGATTTGTTGCCTTGCCTACACCACGAGTTCCTTGTGTAGCATGATATCCTTTGTAACAACCGATGATTCCAATGGTGAAACCGTAAACAATAGATTTTGCTAACGATGAAAAAATGTCCAAAAAAGAAATGTTCGAAAAAGCATTTTTGTAAAAGATGACCAAACTGGTGGATTCTTCGGAATGTACATTGTAATACGAGCCCAAGAGTCCTATAAAACTGCAATACAAAGCCAAAATTGGAATGGTGATTGTTGTTGCCAATACGCGGGTAACTACTAAATATTTAAAAGGATTTATTGCTGATACTTCCATGGCTTCAATTTGCTCAGTTACTTTCATAGAACCCAATTCGGCACTAATACTTGAACCTACTTTTCCAGCGCAAATAAGTGCCGTTACTAATGGTCCCAAAGCCCTGACAATGGCAATTCCTATTAAGGAAGGCAACCAAGAAACAGCACCAAAAGTTTCTAAAGAAGGTCGAGATTGTTTGGTAAAAACAATACCCACAATAAATCCGGTCAAGGTAATTAAGGAGAGTGATTTTAATCCTACTTCAAAACATTGATTAATAATTTCACGCCAATGAAAAGGAGGGATAAAAGCTTCTTTAAAAAAACGAATTGTAAACTGGTAGCCTCTGTAAAAACCTTCTAGATAGGAATCAATTCCTTTTGAAAACAAATATTTCTTTGAGATTGTATTCATTTTAAAAACATTGAGAAGTTATCATTCTATTATTTTTTATTCAAAAGGTACAATCGCATTGCAAAATGGATTTAAGCCAAAGTAATTTCTTTAGCCAAATAAATTTCCTGCACCGCATGGATAAGATTTACGCCTTCGCTAAAGGGACGTTGAAAAGCTTTTCGACCCATAATCATACCAGCTCCGCCAGCACGTTTGTTGATTATGGCTGTTTTTATGGCCTCTGCCAAATCAGTTTCACCTTTTGATTCTCCTCCCGAATTAATCATGCCAATGCGTCCCGAATAACAATTCATTACTTGGTATCAGCATAAATCAATAGGATGCTCGCTGGCTAATTTGGTGTACATATTCGGATTGGTTTTGGCAAATTGAATGGCTGTAAAACCACCGTTATTAGTGGGTAATTTTTGTTTAATAATATCCGCCTGAATAGAAACGCCCAAGTAATTGGCTTGCCCAGTAATATCCGCTGCTGTATTGTAATCGATGCCGTCTTTTACAAATGCATTATTTCTACAATAACACCACAGAATGGTTGCCATACCTAAATGGTGTGCTTCTTCAAAAGCCTTTGCTATTTCTATAATTTGTCTGTTTGATTCGGCTGAGCCAAAGTAAATAGTAGCGCCTACAGCAATAGCGCCCATATTCCAAGCATCACGAACACTCGTAAATAGAATTTGGTCGTATTTATTCGGATAAGTCATCAATTCATTATGATTGATTTTCACCACAAACGGGATTTTATGAGCGTATTTTCGGGCTAACATTGCAAGTCCGCCCATAGTAGACGCAACTGCATTACAACCCGCTTCGATGGCTAATTTTACAATATTTTCAGGATCAAAATAAATGGGATTAGGAGCAAATGAACTTCCTGCAGTATGTTCAATTCCTTGATCAACGGGTAAAATAGAAAGATAGCCTGTATTTGATAGCCTGCCCTGTTGATAAAGCTGAGTCAAACTTCGTATTGTTTGCCCATTTCGATTAGTCTCCAAAAAAACAGTATCTATATGGGAAGGGTTAGGCAAATGAATTTGATCTTTCGAGATGGTTTCGCAGATATGATTCAATAAAAAATCTTTTTCATCACCTAATAAAGCTAATAATTGGGATATATCTTTCATTTTAACTTTGATTTAAATGAATTTGTAAAACAGTGTTATAGGCAAGGTTTATTCTTTATAAACGGGATAATCTGTATATCCTTGCTCATCTGCAGTATAAAAAAAATCCATATTAAGATTCTGTGCTAGAGGAAAATCGTTTTTAAATCGTTCCACTAGATCAGGATTATTAATAAACGGACGACCAAAAGCGATTAGATCCGCAAGTCCGCTTTCAATAGTTGCTTCGGCAGTTTCTTGATCAAAGCCACCGCAAAGAATCAAGGTATTTTTGAAATTGTGTCGAATCATTTTTTTAATTTCCAAAGGAACTGTTGGTGCACCCATAGCGGAATGATCTACAAGATGGATGTAGGCAATGTCCAGTTTATTAAGCTCTTTAGATAAGTAATTATAAGTGGCGTCAATTTCAGGATAATGAGGCATATCACTAGCTACTCCGTAGGGAGATATACGAATGCCTGTTTTTTCTTTTCCAATGGCATTGGCAACGGCGGCTACTACTTCAATCACAAAACGACATCTATTTTCAATACTTCCGCCATAATTATCAGTTCTAATGTTGCTTATTGGCGAAAGGAATTCTTCTAATAGATAACCATTTGCCGAATGTAATTCTACACCATCAAATCCTGCAAATAAGGCGTTCTCTGAAGCAGCTACATATTCAGTTCTGGCGTGTAAAATTTCTTGAGGCGTCATTTCTTTTGGAACAACAAAGTCTAGTAAACCTTTCAAATCAGTCCACATTTGTCCAGCTGCTTTAACTGCTGATGGAGCAAGGATGTGAGCATCTTTATGCATATTAAGCGGATGGCTGATTCTTCCTGAATGCATCAATTGAACAAATATTTTTCCTTCGTTTTTATGAACCGACTTTGTGATTTCTTTCCAGCCTGCTACTTGTAATTCACTAAATATTCCAGGTATTCTGGCATATCCAAGACCGTTGGGTGATGGCGATGTTCCCTCAGTTATAATCAATCCCGCACTGGAACGCTGTGTATAATATTCTTCCATAAGTTCATTAGGAACATTGTCAATCGCCCTACATCTTGTCATGGGTGCCATTACAATTCGATTTTTCAATGTTAGGGAACCAACTTTTCTAGGTGTAAACAGTTTATGTGTTTTCATGTTTATCGCTCTTAAATTACTGATATAAAGATAATTATATTTATTGTCTTTTGTAAATAAAAATAGGGAAGAAATAATCAGTATCGAATATCCAATGAAGACATAGCCATTTTTAAAATTAGAAAATCATTTTTTTTATAGGAAATTATGGTTTCTAAACATGCTATCGAAGTGTACAGATTGATATACAAATAAAATTTGAAAAGTAAATACATAAATATCGCTTAATCCTTAATGTACAGTTTCGGCTCTAAAATTGTATTTTCTGAATACTTGATAGCCCAATTTATTTTTTATGTGGTGGATTGGTAACAATATTCAAAATTTCGCCGACTTCTATATAATCGGGTGTTGCAAATCCGAAGTTGACATTTTCTAATTTTTTTAATCAAAAGGCGTTTTCTGAATTTCGGTATTGATTAAACTTCGATTGTAAAAACACTATAGCCAATCGCCATCACAAACCAATCTCCACAAAGCAGTTCCTACTGTTCCATACCCATCAGCAAATTGAATGGTATTGCAATTGATTGCCACACCCTTAAAAAACTTCGTGTTTTTTTTAGCGTTCGTATCTTTATACCGAAACAAATTATTATAGCTGTAATTATTAATGAATTGAGGTCTCACAAATTTTCACAAATTAATTCGTGCTAATTTTTGAAAATAAATAAATAAATGTTGCAACCTTGCATACTTTCAGAGCAAAGAGTTATTTGCCTAAAATGACTTTTCAAGAATTTTTTCTTTTCACTTAATTACAAAACCATTTCTTCAAATAAGCGTTGGGTTGTTTGGTCTAAATCATCACACAAGCCTGGATGTGGTCTTGAGGTTTGTATGGCAGAGCTGCGAAGTGCCGTCAACCAACGGAAACGCGATGGAATATCAAATTGGCCTATGGGTCCACCTGATTTTTCGCCGTGTGCCACTTTCGCAAATGCTTGTACATTTAAATGCAATTGTTCTACATCTAAATCATCCGAAAACAGCCGTAGTTTTGCTTCATTTATCGAATATAACACCTTGATAAACTTTGCTTTTTTAGAAAAGAGAATAATACCTACATTGAGGAATTCTTCGCGTTCTACCCTTGGCACAACCCTGATTACGGCATACTCATATAAGTGCTTCTCTTGCATTTTGTGCTTCGTTTATAAAAATTTCGGAATGGTTCAAACGTATCGATAAAAACTGGAAATAGACCTCTCGAATCGCTTCTGGAGTTTCCTCGGTTTCGTCCCATTGCAGCCAATCTTCTGGAATCAGATTCACGATATTCTGCAATACATCATTAGTTAATATTTCTTTGAATGTTGCATCCGTTTCGGGCAACAAGGAAGCCTGAGGCAACAATACGTGGTCTTTTATCAGAGCAAAAGGACTTTGTGCGTGCTTTTCCCAGTTGGTCCACGAGTGATGAAAATAAAGACTCGCGCCGTGATCAATCAACCATAATTCTTTATGCCAAATCAACATATTGGTATTTCTAAACGTTCGATCGACATTGGTAATAAAAGCATCCAACCAAACAATTTGAGAAGCTAGTTTCGGATCAACCAAAGTAACAACAGGGTCAAAATTTATGGCTCCCGATAAATAATGCAACGCTAAATTGAGTCCTTGGCTGCCTTGTAGCAAATCTTGAATTTCTTCGTCGGCTTCGCTGCGTCCAAAAGCTTCATCGAGATGGGCATAAACCAATTCGGGCATTTTTAGCTTTAAAACACGGGCAATTTCACCGCCAATTAATTCGGCGATTAAGGCTTTTACACCATGTCCCGCTCCTTTGAATTTCAACACATATTTAAAATCATCATCGGCTTCAGCGAGTGCTGGCAAAGAACCACCTTCTCGCAATGGAGTGATGTATCGCGTAACATTTACGGTTCTAAGATGTTTTATTTTTTCCATAATTGTATTGGATAAAGCAGTTTTGCTTGGATACAAACTTACAAATAACTGGGATAAAATTCATTCATGAGTGCTATTTACGTCCCTTTTTCTAAACTCAAATAGGCTTTCCCAATATTCGCAATAATATCCGAAGCGATAAAAGACTGATACCCCGTTTCAGGCAATGCAATATCAGCGGTTAATCCGTGGAGGTAAGCACCTAAAATTGCTGCATCAATAGGCTCATAAGACTGCGCCACTAGACTGGTAATCATCCCCGTCAAAACATCGCCGCTTCCTGCGGTTGCCAAAGCGGCATTTCCCGTAGTATTTTCATAGACAATTGCTCCATCAATGACTTGCGTTGGTGCGCCTTTCATAACGATTATAATTTGGTGTTGTTTTGAAAAAGAGATTGCTTTAGTCATTTTCTCGGATTCAGAATTCCATTTTCCTATCAATCTTTCGAGTTCCTTAAGGTGTGGCGTAAAAATCGTTTTGGGTTGTATTAAAGCTAGTGATTTTTTGTTTTGGGATATACTATTTAATGCGTCAGCATCTATTATCAAGGGGATTCTATTCGTTTTCAAAAATTGATACAGTGCATTTTTGGTTTCTACTGCTTGACCTAAACCGGGACCAATTCCAATAGCTTGGGGTATTATGTCAAAAATAATATTGGAGATTAATTTTTCCTCCCTATCCGTCAAAACCATGACTTCTGGAATAGCGGTTTGCAGAATATCGTAGCCACATTTGGGTATAAAAACGGTGACTAATCCGCAACCGGTTTTCAAACACGCTTTGGCAGACAAACTCACTGCCCCAATTTTTCCATAACTTCCACCCATGATCAAAGCGTGACCCTGAATGCCTTTGTGGGTGTGCTGATCCGGTTGTTTATAGTGTTTTAGGATTTCGTTTTTGTCAATGTAAATACAAGTACTCATAAAAATTAGTTTGCTTAAAATTACGCATTTAAAAGCTCATAAAAACCATTAGTTGTAATTGATTTTACAGTATCCATCAACATTTTTTTAATAAAAATCAACATTTGAAGTAACTTTTATCGCTCGATACTGAGCAACAGCCTCAAAACTATTTAGTATTTTTTGAATCATTTTTTTTGTATTTCCAATGGATGTGTTTTGAGGAATTTTGACAATAATGGTACGAATGTATTCGTTTCTAATTCTGCTAATTACTGGTTCTTCTGGCCCTAAAACTGGCATATCCAGATTCTGGCGCATCACTTGGTACAACCACATAGAACCGTCCTTCAGCTTATCAAAATCACGTTGTTTCAAAGTCAGTTTTATAATTCTGAAATAAGGCGGATATTTATAAATTTGTCGGTCATACAGCTGCTCAGTGTACATCCCTAGATAATCATTATTAGTAACTTGCTGTATGGTATTGTGGTTGGGATTATAGGTTTGTATAATTACTTTTCCTTGCTTTTCAGAACGTCCTGCTCTACCTGCAACTTGAGTCATCATTTGAAAACTTCGCTCAAAAGCTCTAAAATCAGGATGATACAACATATTATCCGCATTCATAATCCCCACTAAACTCACGTTATCAAAATCCAATCCTTTAGCCAGCATTTGAGTTCCTACCAAGATATCCATTTCTCTATTCTTGAAACTATCAATGATTTTTTCGAAACCAAATTTTCCTCGGGTGGTATCCTGATCCATTCTTCCTATTTTTGAATTTGGAAAAATAGAAATCAATTCTTGTTCGATTTGTTCGGTTCCAAAGCCTTTTGTAGTCAAATCAACGCTTGAGCATGCCTGACAGTGCTTAGGTTTTGCCATAGTATATCCACAATAATGACAACGTAACTGGTTTTTATGTTTGTGATACGTCAAACTTACATCACATTGTTGGCATTGTGGCACATGACCACAAGTGATACACTCAATAATAGGTGAATATCCTCTACGGTTTTGAAATAAAATAACTTGTTCTCCTAATGACAATGCGTTTGTAATTTCTTCGATTAAAACATCGCTGAAATGTCCCGTCATTTTTTTACGAAAGTATTTGTCTTTCAAATCCACTAATTCGATATTGGGCATCATTACATTTCCAAATCGTTTTGAAATTTCTACCAGTCCAAATTTATCTGATTTTGCATTAAAATACGTTTCTATACTAGGTGTTGCTGATCCTAATAAAACTTTTGCCTTGTGCGAATAGGCCAAAACTATAGCGGCATCTCTCGCATGATATCGTGGAGCGGGATCTACTTGCTTGAAGGTTGGTTCATGCTCTTCATCTACAATTATGAATCCCAAATTTTGAAATGGCAAAAACAGAGCAGACCTCGCTCCTATTACCACTTGTGCTTTTTCGGAGTTTTGTACTACTTGATTCCAAACTTCAATACGTTCGTTATTGTTGTATTTCGAATGAAAAACGGCAACTTTATTTCCAAAATAAGTTCTTAATCGGCCCACTAATTGAGTTGTTAAAGCGATTTCGGGCAGTAAATACAAGATTTGTTTTCCTGTTACCAGATATTCTTCAATGAGTTTAATGTAAATTTCGGTTTTTCCACTAGAAGTGACTCCGTGCAATAAACACACTTCTTTTTGAGTAAAACGTTCTTTAATTTCCTCGAAAGCAGTTTGCTGCGTAGCACTTAACTGCAGCTCATCCTCACGGATTTTTCCATTAAAATTTACGCGGTCTTCCTGAAGAAAATAATCTTCAAATATTTCTTTTTCGATTAAAGCTTTCACGATTGCCGAAGAAGAATTTGCAGCTTCAACAAGTTTTTTGACCGTTATAGGTTTAGCTTGGCCTTGGGTCTTTTCCGAAGCGCTTAACTGGAAATAACGCAGTACGATTTCTCTTTGTTTGTTGGCATTTTTTAGCGTTTCCAGTAGTTCGCTTAAACCTTGATTGGATTCATATTTAGGGTGCAAGCGCACGTATCGAACCAACTTAGGTTTGTAGCTTTCTTGAATTTCTTCCTGAAGTACCAGAATATTCCTATCAACTAGTTTTTGAATAACAGGAAATATATTTTTCTTGTTTAAAATCGAAATAATATCTTGGATTTTTAGAGAGCTCTGCTGTTGCAAGGCTTCGTAAACTAGGAACTCATCATCCGAAAGGAGACTAGTATCAATAAAGGAATCGGTTTTTTGAGAAATCAGGGTTTCGCTTTCCAGCAAAAGCGCACTTGGCATGGCGCCACGATACACATCTCCAATGGCACACATATAATAGGAAGCAATCCATTGCCAATGTGCTATTTGGATTTCAGTTACAATGGGTCTTTCATCTAGGATTTGATGAATTTCCTTGGCTTCGTATAGTTCAGGTTTATTTTGATGAATTTGAATAACTAAAGCCGTGTAAATTTTACTTTTCCCAAAAGGAACTGCCACCCGCATTCCTTTTTTGATATAATGAAATTCCGTTTCGGAAACACTATAGGTAAAAGTTTTGGCTAAGGAAAGTGGTAAAATTACTTCAACAAAATGCATTTAATAGGAGTTAAGAGTTATGAGTTATGTGTAGTTTTTTTACTTTGAACTCATAACTCTTACTTTATTATTATTTTACTCTATGCCAAGTTTGTGTTCTTCCAAATAAAGAAATACCAATAAAGCCACGAACCTTCAATTGATCGCTTCCTTCCAAAGCTAAAAAGCATTTGTAGGTTTTTCCGGTTACTGGATCTAAAATTTTTCCAGAACTGTATTCATTGCCATCTTTTGTAAGTCCTTTGATAATTACAAGACCCATTACTGGTTTGTTTTTATCTTCACCTGGACATTTAGTGCATAAGTTTTTTTTCTTTTCCGCATCTAATATATCAACGACTTTTCCATAAATTTTTCCAGAACGTTCATAGATTTCAACAATAGATTTGGGTTTACCCGTCTCGTCATCAATGGTTTTCCATTTTCCAATAACGCTATTACTTTGAGCATAGAAAGTCATTGAAACAAACAAGGCAAGAATTGTGATGGTGTTTTTCATAGTTTTTTAATTTTGTTTTTGTTAGCCCTGATAGCAGTGAAAATCCTTTTTCTCGTTCCTTAACGAGTAAAAAGATTGCAACGAATAGCAGGAAATAGCTCCTAAAAGTAGCGCTATTTTTGATTTAATTAATTTTACTTTTTTTTACTTTTAATTTATTTATTGTGGCATTCAATTCAAAACCTAATAGTAATATCATACAATTGATCCAAATATAAAACATCAGAATCAATAATGTGCCTATTGACCCATATAATTCATTGTATTGAGAAAATTTTATAACCCATATACCAAAAGCATAAGAATCGATGAGTATCAAAATAGTAGTAAAAACAGAGCCTATCGAGATAAACGCTCTGTTTTTGTCGTGTTTTGTACCAAATTTAAAGAGTATGGAAGTTGTGATTAAAATCATCAAAATTATAAACGCATATCTTCCTAAAACAATCAGTTGAACTTGGTCGCTAAAAACTGTTTTTTGTATAACCACCTCAAAAACAACGATAATTGCTACAGTAACAATTAATAAAAACGCTAATACTAATGACATACCTAATGAAACCAAATATTGGCGTACAAAACCTCTTTTTACAAGTACATGCCGGGAAGTTTCAAAACCTCCTAAAATTCCATTTAGCCCATTGGCCATCAATAAAATCGAAAGCAAAAACCCATACGAAACTAACCCTGAGTGACTGTTATTAAGAATATCTGTGATTATTTTATAAATTGCATCATAGGTATTGGGCGGTACTCCATCCTTGACGAATAACAAAAAATCTTCTTGAAATCCTGCAATGGGAATGTAAGGAATAAGATTTAATATGAACAGCGCAAAAGGAAATAATGCCATAAAAAAACTGAATGCAATTGCACTGGCATGGTAAGTCAACGCACTCTCTACAATTCCCAATCCATATAATTCTAATAAATCATACAACGACAATCCTTGTAGCCACGGAAGTTTTATCCTCTTTAGCAGATGAACCAGATTGCGTATTATAGGAATTTTTTCGAGTTTTATTTCTATTTCTGCTGACATAAATTAAATTGCTTTTAAGCTCAAATCCATATTATAAATAGAATGTGTCAAAGCACCTGAGGAAATATAATTTACACCACATTCAGCATAAACACGAATTGTTTTTTCATTTATATTTCCAGATGATTCTGTCAAACATTGATCACCAATCAAAGCGACTGCTTTTTTAGTATCTTCAAAATTGAAATTGTCAATCAAAATTCGATACACACCTTGACTTTCTAAAATTTCTTTGATTTCATCTAAGTTTCTGGCTTCAACAATAATTTTAAGATCTAGATTGTTTTCCTTCAGATAGGCTTTTGTTTTGGCTATAGCCAAAGTAATTCCACCTGCAAAATCAATATGATTATCTTTAAGCATAATCATGTCATACAAAGCAAAACGATGGTTTTCGCCTCCACCTATTTTGACTGCCCATTTTTCACAAGCTCTAAATCCAGGTGTCGTTTTGCGCGTGTCTAGCACTTTAGTTCCGGTTCCTTCTATTAAACGGACGTATTCTTTTGTTTTTGTAGCAATCGCTGACATTCTTTGCATCGAATTCAAAACTACACGTTCTGATTTCAAAATGGATTGTGAACTTCCTGAAACATGAAAAACCACATCTCCTTTTTTTACTGGAGTTCCGTCCTCAATAAAAGTTTCTATTTGAAGATTAGCATCAACATATTCAAAAATCATTTTAGCAAAAGCTACACCAGCAATAATACCATCTTCCTTTACAAGCAATTTTGCTTTTCCTGTTGCTGATACTGGAATGCAAGCCAAAGAACTATAGTCACCTGAGCCAACATCTTCCCGAATGGCATTTTTTATTATTAATTGTAACTCGTTTTCGAACTGTGTTTCGCTAATCATTATTATAGAAAATTTATGGAATGCTAAAATAAGATATATTTTGTGAAATTGAAAATTTGTAAGCTGCGTTCTTTAGAAAAAGAAGCAAACAAAGCTAGTATATTAAAAACAACTATAATAATCAAGGCCTGAAGAATTAATCCGTTATTAAATACGTTTTTAACTCTAAACATTGACTGTTTACTATTCAGGCATTCAAATCTAAAAAAATCAATTATTATTATTGAGGACATTCTTATTTAAAATCTTATATTTGATTTTAGTAATTAAAAACACTTTTTATGAAATCTTTTTTAAGCCTACTTTTTGTATCGTCGTTACTTTTGGCTTCCTGCAAAAAAGAAGTAGCAATACCTACTACGCCAGCAAATATCGTTCCTTTTACTGAAGTTGGTAATCAAATGAAGTCACAATCCGCAACCCAACAAACTGGGGAGAATACTACAACAAATCCTGTTTCTACCGCGCCAGGAATGAATCCCGCACACGGACAACCCGGTCATCAATGTGGCATTGCTGTAGGTGCTCCATTAAATACTCCAGCTATTTCAAATAATGAACAAACTGTTTCTATTCCTACAAGTACTGTGACAAAAACACCAAATCCAGGACAGGCAACTCCTACTGCTAAAGGAATGAATCCTGCACATGGACAACATGGTCATCAATGTGGTATTTCTGTAGGTGCGCCACTAAATGGCTCACAAGTTGCACATAAACAACAAAGCACAGTCACTCCTGCCACGACAGTAACTTCAACTTCTACCCCAGTTAATGTAGCTCCAACCGCAGAAGGAATGAATCCAGCACATGGACAACCCGGACATAAATGTGATATTGCTGTAGGCGAGCCATTACCCAAAGGTTAATAACAAGCCTGTTTTAAATCAATTTTTTATGAATCAATTTGTACTCTTTGAATTTAATGTTAGCAGTGAATTAAGTAACTGGCAAGTAATAAATGATGGCGTTATGGGCGGAAATTCAGAAAGTACTATTTTTTTGAATGCGGAAGGTCATGGAACATTTGAAGGGAAAATATCGCTAGAAAATAATGGCGGATTCTGTTCTATTAAACATGATTTTGATCCAGTTATTTTAGATAAAAATAAGTTTATTTGTATCCGACTTAAAGGAGATGGTAAAGAATACCAATTTAGAGTTAAATCCTGTAGTACTGATTCCCATTCGTATGTATTCCCTTTTCAAACGAATAGGGACTGGCAAACCATTGAAATCCCAATCACCGCATTGTACCCAACTTTTAGAGGGCGTGAATTAAACATGCCACGTTACGATGGATCTAATTTAGAGGAAATAGCTTTCTTGATTGGCAATAAAAAAGAGGAAAACTTTCTATTATTTATAGACAGTATTGCCGTGAAATAAATAAAATGCTAGTTTTGCTATTGCATAAATTCAATTCTTGATTAATAACGCATTGCTTTGAAAGAGAAAACACTTTAAAATTGTTGATTTTTCTATCTTGGTGCCTCTGAAATTCAACAAAAATGAACATCAAATTGATTGCTATTGGCAAAACCGATAACAAAGCCTTACACTCTTTAATAGACGATTACACCAAGCGATTGTCTTTTTATATCAAGTTCGATTTAGATATTATTCCTGATATCAAGAATGTGAAAAACTTATCCGAAAGTCAACAAAAAGAGAAAGAAGGGGAATTGATTTTGGCAAAAATCACTCCAACAGATCAACTCATTTTATTGGACGAAAACGGGAAAAACTTTTCTAGTGTAGGTTTTTCAGCTGAATTACAAAAGAAAATGAACTCCGGAGTAAAGACTTTGGTTTTCGTAATTGGAGGTCCTTATGGTTTTTCGGACACTGTTTATGCCAAAGCGCAAGGTAAAATTTCGCTTTCCTTAATGACTTTTTCACATCAAATGGTGCGTTTGTTTTTTATCGAACAATTGTATCGTGGATTTACGATTTTGAAAAACGAACCGTATCATCACCAGTAAAACAGTAGGTCTTTTTAGTGTAAAAAACGGGTTGCTAATAAATAAACTCTTCGTGTTTTATATCAAATTCTGACGATGGAAGCTTTAAGCTATTAATTAAAATTTTGTTTTGAATATAACTTCCAAAACTGGCATTTTTATCAAAACCAAAAACATAATGAATCGCTGTATTACTTGGTAATTTATTCAAATATGCTTGTAATTCTTCTTGTTTTACCACAATAGTATCTACTGAAATTTCATTGTTTTTGGAAAAGAAAACAACTATTCCTGACGTTGGTTTTTCCAGTTTATAATACACATTGGTAAAAGGAATAAAAGCTAAGTTTTTTCCAATCGTATCGGCGTAGGAATAATAGTTTTCGGCCTTTTCATTCTTATGCGCTTTTTCTTCCCACTTTTTTTGCTGCAATTTCATGATTTCCGGAATTGTAAGTCGCAACGGCAATCGTTTGTCTACATTTAAAATCCAATTGGTCGAAATAATACTGTTTTTTCGGTTTACTTCTACTAATGTATCGCTGTCTTTTGTTCTAAAAAAAATATAGATTGGCGAGAGATCCATTACATTTTTGACAATGGTTGTATTCGCTTTTGGCAACAAAACATCTTCTTTGCTACCACAAGAAAACAGAATAAAAACAGCAATCAGAGTAAAATATTTCATCTTTATAAATTAATTTTATTGAACAATGCAACGCATTCCACGGCTTCTTTTACATCATGAACACGAAGAATTTTTGCTCCTTTTGTCAATGCCAAAGTATTCAAAACCGTAGTTCCGTTTAACGCATTTTCTATTGTAGTACCAAGGGTTTTATAAATCATTGATTTTCTGGAAACCCCAACAAGAAGTGGCAGTTCTAGCATATTAAACAATTCCATTTTTTGGAAAACCTCATAATTTTGACCTACTGTTTTGGCAAATCCAAAGCCAGGGTCGATCATCAAATCATTTATTCCAAAACTTCTTGCTTTAGCTACTTTTTCTGAAAAATAGAACAACATTTCTTTCACAATATCATCATAATCCGTGAGGGTTTGCATGGTTTGCGGATTTCCACGCATGTGCATCATAACATAAGGCACATTGTATTTTGCAATGATTTCAAACATGTTGTTGTCCAGATTTCCTGCCGCAATATCGTTGATGATAGCCGCACCGCTTTCAATCGACGCTTTTGCCACTTCACCCCTAAAAGTATCTATTGACAGGATTGCTTCGGGAAAATGTTTTAAAATCAAATCCACCACAGGAACAATTCTATAAATCTCTTCTTGTTCCGCTACAAATTCTGCATTTGGCTTACTGGAATAAGCGCCAATATCTATAAAAGTTGCGCCATCAACTACCATTTTTTCAACTTGAGAAAGTATTTCGGTTTCGTTTTTATACTTTCCACCATCAAAAAATGAGTTGGGCGTTACATTCAAAATCCCCATTACTTTAGGAGCTGATAAGTCTACAAGTAATCCTTTGCAGTTAATAGTCATTCGTTTACAGTTTTAAAGACTTCAAAATTTTTCATTCAAAAAAATTGTCTTATTTTTGAAAAAATTTGAATACAAATATACACCAATAATGACGAATACTTCAAAGGAATATGACACTGTGATTGCGACTTGTCGTGCGCTGTTTATCAACAAAATGCAAGATTACGGATGTGCTTGGCGTATTTTGAGACTGCCTTCGCTAACGGATCAAATCTACATTAAAGCCCAAAGAATAAGAAGTCTGCAAGAAAACGAAGTCCGAAAAATTGATGAAGATGAAACCGGCGAATTCATCGGAATTATCAATTATTCGATTATGGCGTTGATTCAATTGGAATTAGGTGTTGCAGATCAACCTGATTTAAGTGTCGAAAAAGCAACTGAGTTATACGACACTAAAATTAAACAGACCAAAGAATTAATGGAAGACAAAAATCATGATTATGGAGAAGCTTGGCGAGAAATGCGAGTGAGTTCACTAACCGACCTGATTTTACAAAAACTACTGCGCGTTAAACAAATTGAAGACAATAAAGGAAAAACATTAGTTTCAGAAGGAATCGATGCTAATTATCAGGATATGATTAATTACTCAGTTTTTGCCTTGATTTTAATGGGTTTTGAAAATAAATAAAAAAAAACAATACCTAAATATGAAAAATTTAATTACTCAATTTTCTAGACTATTTGTTGGAATCCTGTTTATAATTTCAGGATTAATCAAACTGAATGATCCTATTGGGTTTTCTTATAAATTAGCGGAATACTTCAGTGAACCCGTTTTCAACATGCCCTTTTTTGTTCCATTTTCATTAGCACTTGCTTTGTTTTTAGTCATTCTTGAGGTAGTTTTGGGAGTTATGTTGCTCATTGGTTATAAAACTAAATTCACCATCTGGAGTTTATTAATCCTGATTGTTTTATTTACTTTCTTGACTTTTTATTCGGCTTACTTTAATGTTGTAAAAGATTGTGGTTGTTTTGGAGACGCTTTAAAAGTCACTCCTTGGCAATCCTTTACTAAGGATATCGTTTTACTTTTCTTTATTCTGATATTATTTTTTAATAAAAAACTAGTTAAACCTTTGTTTGGCAATGTCATACAAAACACTATTCTTTTTATCACTATTATTTTATCTTCACTTATGGGAGCTTGGGTTTTAAACCATTTGCCATTGATTGATTTCAGACCTTATAAAGTAGGTGAAAATATTCAAAAAGGAATGCGAATTCCTGATGGAGCAGAAAAATCAGTGGTAGAAATGGTCTTTATTTACAAAGTTGGCGGTGTTGATAAAGAGTTTACCGAAAAAGATTTGATGAACATTCCAGAAGGTGCTGTATTTGTGGACCGAAAAGACAAAGTTATCACAGAAGGTTTCGTTCCTCCTATTCATGATTTTACAATGGAAAAAGACGGTGCCGACTACAAAGATGAGTTGTTAGATGAGCCAAAATTGATGCTGATTACAGCTTATGATTTAAACCTATCCGACGAGAATGGAATGGCAAAAATGGAAAAACTGAATCAGAAAGCTAAAGCAAAAGGGTATAAAGTAATTGGTATGACTGCTTCATCACCTGAAGAAATAGCTGCTACAAAAAAACAATTCGGATTGACATTTGACTTCTATTTTTGTGATGGAATAACTATAAAAACCATTGAAAGAGCCAATCCTAGTATTGTACTACTTGAAAAAGGAACTATAAAACAGAAAGTTCATCACAACGATATCGAAGATTTAAAATTCTAAATAAACCCTAAAAAATTTCAAAGTCGTAGAGTCTCCTGTTAAGGAAACTTTACGACTTTATACTTTAAAAGGGCGACATCTACCTTCAAAATAATTCGATGGATCAAAATCAATGAATTATTTTCAAACTATATCGATATTGTTTTGTCATTTTCGAATAATGTTTTCAAAAATTTTTATTCAACCTACCTCTTTCGAATTGTTTTCTTAACTTTGTTAAAAACATTACTATAATGAAAAGAATAATAGCACTACTAATTGCCTTTGCAACATTCTCTTGTACTTCAAATGCGCAAAAAACTAAATTCTCCGAAGAAGCTTTATCTGAAACCCTTTTAGCCACTGATGGAAGTCAAGTTGCGTTTAAGGATATCTTGAAAAAACACAAAGGAAAAACTTTGGTAATAGAAGTATGGGCTTCTTGGTGTGGGGATTGCGTCAAAGCAATGCCAAAACTAAAAGAATTACAAGCGAACAATCCTGATGTTGCGTACGTATTCATCTCGATGGATAAAACTGTCGATAAATGGAAAGCTGGAATTGAAAAACACGAAATGAAAGGAGATAATTTCATGGCAAATGACCAAATGAAAGGTGTATTTGCAAAAGCGATTGATGTGGATTGGATTCCAAGATACATCATTCTAGACAAAAAAGGAAAAATTGTTTTATACCGTGCGATAGAAACTGATTTTGATAAAATCAATGAGACTCTTAAAAATTTAAAATAATACGCTACACGCATCAATTGTAACGTTCAAAAATGATAATTCAAACGAAACACATTAAAATGAGAAAGAAGATTATTGCCGGAAACTGGAAAATGCATAAAAATGCGGAGCAAACTGAAGATTTACTAAATGAATTGATAGCAAAAATACCAACTGATACAAAAGCACAAGTAATTGTAGCTCCAACATTTGTAAACTTGGCTTCTGCTGTTGACCATTTAGAATTCACAAATATTGATGTTGCTGCACAAAATGTACACCAAGCTGAAGGTGGTGCTTTTACAGGTGAAATTTCAGCTGATATGTTAAAAAGTGTTGGTGTAGATATTGTAATTCTGGGACATTCAGAGCGCAGAGCTTATTTTCATGAAACAGATGCTTTGATTGCTAGCAAAGTAAATACCGCTTTAGAGCATGATATGATGGTTATTTTTTGTTTTGGAGAAGAATTAAAAGATCGCCAATCAAAAAATCATTTTAATGTAGTAGAATATCAATTGCGAGATGGATTATTTCATATCCAACCAAAAGACTGGGACAGTATCGTTTTGGCCTACGAGCCAGTCTGGGCAATAGGAACTGGAGAAACAGCTTCTCCGGAACAAGTTCAAGAAATGCATGAATTCATTAGAGAAACGGTTCGTAAAGTTTATGGAAATAAAATCGCCGATAACGTATCTATTCTTTATGGTGGAAGTGTAAAACCAGATAACGCAAAAGAAATTTTCTCTAAACCAGATGTAGACGGTGGTCTTATTGGTGGTGCAGCGTTAAAAGCAGATGATTTCGTAGCAATTATAAATGCTATATAAAATTTCATTTTTAGATTTATATAAAAAAAGCGGTGAAAATAAATCACCGCTTTTCTTTTTTTTAAATCCCTATTTCGACCTGAAAACGTACATACCAATTATTTTTAGCACTTGCATTAAAATAATTTAAGGTCTCAAAAGTCAATTCACTTTGCAATTTAAAAGTGTGTTCCCAAATATATTTGGTTAAACCTATCGTATATTGTTTTGTATTTGGAGCCAAAGCTTTAATATCATCTCCAACTTTTTGAGTAGAATACCTTCCAACAACCTCATAGTTTGAAGGGAAATTGTAACTCAATTGATGGTCAAATCCGCTACCTACGTACACATAATTCGATTCTAAACTATTGTTTGGATTTACTGTAACAGCGTTTTCAGTAGCGTTTCTAGACATGAAACTCGACATCGCTGCCCAACCATTGTATTTCATAATTACATCTAGCACAACTGACTTCAACGTACGCTGCTCAAACAAATCGCTTCCTAACTGCCCTTGAGTTCTTCTGGCGTGATTATTTTGCTGAAAAGCTCCTGAAAGCATCAATTTAGGCGTTTTCTCTCGTACCAAATCTCCTTCAAAATATGCACCGTTTTTACTAAAAGATCCTAATGGTAACAACTCTACTTTACCCGTAAATGCCAATCCAGCATCTGCATTTCCTGTTACATTACGCCCTTCACCGGTAGAAACTGCTGTTTTAAAATTATAAGAAAATTTATCTTTAAATTCATTCGTATTATGAACTTGAAAACCAAAATCCCTGTCTAGTGTAAATTTGGCATTATTAATAGATCGATCCGTTAATTGTAAAGCTCCCGAAGAATTCAAACGTTGGCGATTTCCTGGTAATTTCGTTTGTCCAAAAGTTAGATTCCAATGTTTATTGGGTCTATAGGAAAACACGGCGTCACGAATAATATTAATATTTTTTCCATCT
>RRZU010002245.1_pt1 | contig 33569 bp, 31 predicted proteins | sample 2165561 | NCBI WGS metagenome assembly RRZU01 (sample SAMN10456909, study PRJNA506462) | wastewater metagenome | isolation source: wastewater sludge | place: USA: Moscow, Idaho | reverse complement strand
AACTATTGACAATAAATGAATTTTTGTATTATAATCCACTTTTAAAATATAAAAATATATAAAGGATTATTTAAAATGAGTTATATACCTTACGTAGTAGAAAAAACAGGAAATGGTGAAAGAAGTTACGACATTTATTCTAGGCTATTAAAAGATAGAATTGTTATGTTAAATGGAGAAATTGACGATAACGTAGCTTCTTCTATTGTTTCACAATTATTATTTTTAGAAGCAGAAGACCCTGCTAAAGATATTTATATGTATATTAACTCTCCTGGAGGTGTAGTTACTTCTGGTATGGCTATTTATGATACAATGTTATATATCAAACCAGATATTATTACTGTATGTATAGGACAGGCTGCTTCTATGGGTTCTTTTTTATTAAGTGCTGGAACAGCAGGTAAAAGATATGTTGCTCCTCACGCTAGAGTTATGATACACCAACCTTTAGGTGGTGCAAGAGGACAAGCTTCTGATATTCAAATTCAAGCAAAAGAAATTCAAAGAATGAAAGAAGAATTAACTAAAATTTTAGCTAATAATTCACAAGGTAAAACTAGTTATGAAAATATGATGATTGCTTGTGATAGAGATAACTTTTTATCAGCTCAAGATGCTATTGATATGGGATTAGCAGATAAAATTTTAATAAGAAATTAATTTTCTTATTATTTTTTTTTAAAATAATTATAATTACATTTAATTTAAAAAAAAGGTTTCAAAAATGTCTGAAAAAATAAAATATGACACTATAGTTAAAGTTGAACGAAAAATTGAAGATATGGAAAAAGAAGAATTATACATAAGCTTAAAAGATTATTGTGAAGAAATTGGTTTATTAAAAAATGTTGAAGATAATGAAGACTCTATACAAAATTTTATTTGTAAAAATTTCTCTATAGAAACAGAAGAAAATGAAATTTTAGAAGACTCATTAAAATCTGCTATGATTGAAATATTATATAATAATAGTTATAAAGATAATTTATTATTTTTTGACGCTTTAAATTTTATTGATGACTATGAAACAGATAATTTTGATGAAGAAGAGGAATATGAAGATGATATAGATTTAGATGATGAAGACGAAATCTAAAAAAATTATTTAAGTAATAATGATAAATTGTTCAAAAATATGCAAAAAAATAATAAACGTTAAATGATTAATTGAAATTAAGATAATTATTCTTAATTTCTTTTCTTTCTTTTCTTTTTTCTAACTTTTCTTTTCTTGTTAAAATTTTTAAACCCCTTTGTTTTATAACGTGTTTCAAAGGAAAATTTTTAATATCAATATTTTTTAACATTTTTTCATAATTCAAAAAGATTTCATATACAACAAAAGAGTCGTAAAAAGCAGTATGAACTAATTTTAAATTTAATTTAATTTTGAAGAAATTAGCTAATTCTATTAAATTAGGACTTTTTAAAATATCATCAAAAGTATAAAATTCAACAAAACCTTCACTAAATTTTTCAGTACAAATAAACTCTATTTTTGAAACATCTATATCTAATTTTTGTAATATTTTTCTTTCTGCATTACTATTGTGTGAAACTATTATAGAACCTTCTTTTATAATTGATTTTAATATTTTATCCAATTCTTTTTTATTTGAAATTATAGTGTCTACTCCTAAATCTTTAACACTATTTTTTAATTCATTTGATTTATCTTTGCTAACGCTTTCATTACAAATTAAATATTGTTTTTTTACTATTTTTCCATTATCATAAATTATAATTCCAGATTGAGAATACTCTTGATTTTTTGCTTCAAAATCTAAAAATATTAATTTTTTATCTAAAAATTCTAAAAATCTTTCTTTTTTTAATTTAATATCAGTTAATTGTAAAAAGAATTTTTCTTCTTCTGATAAAAATAAATTTTCTTTAAAATTATTTTTTGTTAAATATTTTAAAACCTCTTCTTCATTAACAACTATAAATGAATTTTCATTATCTATTTCTATTTTTCTACCTAATTTATTAAATTTATTATTAAAATAAAACTTTGGATTACCACTTTTTTCGCTTATTTCGTCACTCTTAATTAAAATACCTTTTTCTATAAATAAAGTAATGAATTTTTTAATTGAAAAACCATTTTCATTACAAAATTTAGATATTTTTTTTTCTTTTTCTTTCATTTTAATTCATCTTTCAAATTTTTTAATATTTTATTAATTATATCAAAAATAAGTAAAGAAATGCAAAAAAAGAATAAAAATTCAAGAAACTATATTATTTTAAATAATAGAATTAAAAAAATTTATGATGTTATTAAAAGATATAGACAAAGCAGATATAAAGAAAAAAGTGTGTTGTTTCTAAATGAAATAAGAGAAAAAAATAGTATAAAATAAAAAATAAAGAAAGATTTTTAATTTCTTTCTTTAAAATATTTTAAAATTTTAAAGCCACCTAAACAGTCGTTATTAAACTCAATATTATTACGTTCCATAACTTTTTTAACTAAAAAAATACAACAAGATTTTTTATGAAAACAAGAATTACAAAGATTTATACTTTCAGAATTTATTTTATTTTGAATATATATATTATTTTCCATAGTTTTTATTTTATTACAAATAATATTTTTATTGTTTTTTATATTTAAATTTAAATGATAATCACTATTAGTTTTATTAATTATTAAATCACCAAAAGGTACTCCTAATAATATATCAATATCTAAATTAAATGTTATATAAAAACTAAAATTTGAGTATAAATAATTTTGATTTTCAGTAAAATCAGATAAATCAGATATATAATTTACAATTTCCATATTTGTTTTTTCTTTTAATTCTTTATCAAAATCTATAAAAAAATTAGAAATATCTTTAAAATCTATTAATTTTTTTGTATCTTTAATAAAGACGTAATCTAGTGCTATTTTTTTTAAATTATAAAATTTTAAATTTTCTATAATTTTATTTTTATTCGATAAATAATTTACAGAAGTTTTTAATACAGCGTGTAAATCTGTTCCTGTTTCTATACAATAATTAATATTTTTATTTATTAATGATTGCTGTTCAGGACTTTTAGTCATACCGTCCAAAACAAATTCTATAATAACGTGAGTATTTGATAATATTTTACTATTTATATCATCTATTATTTTTTCAAAATCTTCTACTCTACCAGTAGTTGCTATTTCTATTGTTTTTTCTTTATTTCCAAAAACTTTTTCAATCATTTCTATATAATCTATAGTAAATTCGTTTAGAACTTCTCCAGTGCCTAATAATATGTGTGGGATAGAGTTATTTTTATCGCTATATTCTTTTATAAAATCTAAAATAAGCTCAAAATCTTTATAATCCATAAAAAAATTTTTTCGTCTTTGTTTTATTGTATAAATACAACCGTCACATTTATTTATACAATAATTAGACACTTCTATAACATAAACTTTTGTTTTATCATACTCAAAGTTTTCCATATTTTACCTTTTAATATTTTTTTTCATTGAAAAAATAATCTAATATTTTCTTTCCACCTAAACAGTCATCAATAAATTCTATTGTATTAAAATCCATTAATTTTTTAACTAAAGAAATACAACAAGTTTTATTACTCATACAATTTTTGCATAATTCTATAGAAGTTGAAAAAATTTTATTTGAATTAAAAATAATATTTTCCATTTTATTTATTTTATTTAATGCTAAATTTTGGTTGTCATATAAATTGATATTTAAACTAAAGTTAGAATTTAATTGATTTATTATTAAATCTCCAAATGGTACTTCTATTATAAAATCTATTAATAATTCTTTAGTAATATAAAATCCTGAATTACCATATTGATAATTTCCATCATAATTATAATCTTCAAGATAATTAATTAATTTAATATTTGTTTTTTCTATTAACTTTTTATCAAACTCAAAAAAGAAATTTGAAACGTCTTTAAAATTAAGTATTTTTTTAGTATTATTTAAAAAAACATAATCCAAAGTAATATATTCCAATTCATAAAATTTAATATTTTCTACTATTCTATCTAAATTATTAGTATAATTTATAGAAGTTTTTAATACAGAGTGAATTTCTATTTTATGTTCGTTACAATATCTTATATTTTTATTTATTAATTCTTCACTTTCTTTATTTTTTTCAAAACCATCTAAAACAAATTCTATTATTATTCTAGTTTTGTTTTTATCTATTGTATTTAAAATATTATCCATAATATCTTTAAAATCTTGAACTTTTCCAGTAGTAGCTATTTCTATAGTTCTATTTTGATTTTTAAATTTATTTTCAATCGCATTAATATAATTTATTGTTAAATCATTTAAAACTTCTCCTGTTCCTAATAATATATGTGGAACTAACTTATTACAGCAATATAAATCTACAAAATTTAAAAATTTATTAAAAGTTTCTAAAGACATAAAAAAATCATCTTTTCTTTGAGCAACAGTATAAATACAACCGTCGCATTTATTTACACAATAATTAGAAACTTCTATTACAAATAATTTATTTTGTTCAAATAGTTTGTTATACATTTTTTAAAAACCCTTTTTTTAATCATTTTTTTATTATATTAATTTAAATAAACATTTAAAGTTAAAATTGTTTTTATATAATTAAACTAAATAAAAGTTATATGAAGGATATTTTTTATGAAAAAAATTTTTGATTTAGATTATAAAGATTATAAAAACACAAGCTTATTTTTAGAAAATTATTACTCTTTAAATATTATGGATAATATAGAAAAACAATTTTTATTATCACAATCTTTAAAAACAGGAAACCTATTTATATTTAACATAATAGAAAACATTGAAAATAAAAATATTTATTTTGAAACTTTATATAATTCTTTAAAAGAATTGCAAAAAAATTTATATTTAAAAATTAAAATAACTTGTAACAATGATAAAAAAATTTTAGAAAAATATAATTTTTTTACAAAAAAATTTGAAAATATTGAAAATAATAATTGGGATAATTTAGAAAAATACTTTCATACTTTAATGTATTACAATGAACTAATTGAAAATTTACAAACACTTGAAACTATAACTATATAATCACACTTTTTTTAAAATCAATTAAAAAAAAAATTTTTTTAAAATACTATTTTTATTAATATAAACTCATTAAATCTTTTATACAAATAATTTAAATATTTTATATTTGTATAATAAGAATTAAATTTATATTAAAAGATTAAAAAGGATAAATAATGCGAAAAGATGGATTTGATATTTCTGATTTAGAAGAAATTATAATTGAAAAAAAAGAAACAAAAGAAATAAATCCTCCTAATAAAATAGAAGATAAAACTATTTTAGAAAAAAAAGAAAAAATATTAAATATTAATTCTTTATCTAATAACACTAAAATAAATAAAGATATAGACAACAATATTAAAAAAAATAATATTTCTAATATAAAAAAAGATTTAATTAATAAAAATATTTTAGAAAGAGAAGAAACTAGAGGAAGAAAAAAGAGTAAAAATAAAAAATTAAAAACTTTTACTTCTAAGTTGTATGAAAAACAAAAAGAAACTATTGATAATATAAAACAAGAATTAGATATAGAAACAGATTATGAGTTATTATTATTTTTACTTAAAAAAAGTACAATAAGAAATAATATAGATATTGATTTATTTCTTATAAAATAAAAAAGGACGTTCCAATGGCTATAAAAAATAAATTAATTGTTAATTATGCTAAAAAAGGTGGAGTTGGTAAAACAACAAATTTTACAAATTTTGTTTTATATTATAATGAAACTTTAAATATAAATACAGGATTAATAACTTTAGATGAAACTTCTTACATTCAAAAATTATTAATTAAAGAAAATAAAAAATTTACAGTAAATATTTCTGGAAAAGAAAATCAATTAGATTTAATTAAAAGTTATGCTAATAAAATTAATGTTTTTGTAGATATACCTGCAAGGGGAGTTCCTTACTTAGATGAACTTTTATTGATTTCAGATAAAATTTTTGTATTTTCAAAAGCTACAAATATAGAAATACCTAATTTATTAGAAGAACTAACTGATTTAAGAAAATTAGGAATACCACAAGAAAAAATTATGGTAGTATTTAATAGTATTCACTTAGACCATAAAAGAAAAGAAAAAAATATTGAAAAATTAAATCATATAAATTTTTTGGAAAATGAAATTAGAAAAAATTTTAATATTAAAAATTTTGCTATTGTTAAATTTTTGGATTTATATGAAGAGTTTAATCATCATAATATTATAGCAGAAGTTATCTCAAACAAAAAATATGGTAGTGATATGTATAATATTAGAAACGAATTCAGTAAAATATTAAATTTTTTAAAAAATTAATTGACTTTTTATATAATATTAATATAGAGATTAAAATAAAAAAAAGGATTATTATGCAAGAAATTACTAGTGAACTAATTATTAAAGTAAAACAAATTATAGCTGAAAAAATTGGAAAACGTTTAGATTATAATTTAGATGTGGGATTAGAAATTGTTAAAGAAACTTTAGATAAATATGAATTAGGATATATTTATGATATATTTTTAGAAGAAGTTGAAAAAAATGAACCTTTATATATAACTTTAGAAAATGTTTTATTTGCTGAAATGTATAAAGACGCAGTAAAGAATGAATACATTATAAAACAACACGAAGCTATAATGTTTTTAGCTTTTACTTTAGAAACTAACGAAATTTTATTAAATAAAATTTATTTAAACAAAGATATTAATGAAGAAATTATTAGAAAAGAGTTTGAAAACAATATTCTAAAATTATTAAATTTATTTGAAATTGATTTAAATACTACAAAAAATATTATAAATTCTTTTTTAAATGAAGAAAAAAATATAAGATATATAATTAAAAAAGAACTTTTATAATTTTTATTTAAATAAACCTTTTAATTTTTAATATTTAATATAATTGATTATTAATTTATTAAATATTAATTTTAAAAGGATTTTTTTTGAACAAGGTATTACATTTTTTTAATGAAGAAGAAATAAAAACACACAGTTTATCAGAAATATATACCTTAACTAATGATATATTAAATAAACAAAAATTTTTTGATACAAAATCTTTAAAATTAATTGAAGATGAATATAAAAATATTATGAAAAGTAATATTAATAAAAAAAATTATGATAATTTAATAACAAAACAAAACAATAATCAAGAAAATAATCAAAAACAAACTTATGACATTCATCAAAATCCTAATGAAATTAGAAAAAAAACTATTAATACTTATACTAAATATTTGATAGAAAAAAACAACTTAAATATTATTGATATATTGAATGATTTACCTAATACATTTACTATAATTTATCAACTAAATAAAAAAAACACTATTTTATTTTCTGAAATAAATCAAGAATTTTTATCTTTTTATTTAACACATTTTTTAAATAAATTAACTAGTGTAAGAATTGAAAACAAAAACAAAAAATTATTAAAAAATATTAGTAATATGAGTTATAATCAAGATTTAAATAAAAATACAGCTAATAATGTATTTTTTGAATGGCTACCAGAGTCTAAAATTTTTAAGTATACAAAAGATATTTTTGATAAAGACTCAGAATTTGGGGATAGTATAGAAGAGACTCATAGTAATTTATTAAAATATGAAACAGATTATTTAAAGAGCCCTTTTGATAAAAATAAAATAAATAAAATATATCTTGATGTTATTAACAATATTTCTAGTAAAAATAACAAAAATCTATTATTTTTAAAAAATCAAAAAAAATCTGAAACTTTAATTAAATTATTAATACAAGAAAATATGTTAGACTTTATATCAGAAAATATATTTTTTGAGGGATTTAATAGCAATTCTGTATTTTATTCTAATAAAAGAGAAGTAATGGTTAGTGACTATGAAAATAAATGGATTACTAAAAGATTATATGATAACGTAAACTCTTTTATGTACGAACAAACTAAAAATGCTAGTGAATTTAATATAATTTCTAACGAATATTATCATATAATAAGAAAAGAAATATCTTCTAGTATGATTAATTTTTATACAGAAACTTTTTTATATTATCAAATAATGTCTTATCAAAATGGATTAAATAAAACAAAATTATTTGATTTATATAAAAACAATATTAATTCAAATATAAATAAAATTAATAACATCAATATTGAAAAAAATTTAAATGAAAAATTAAACAAATTAGAAAAAAATAAAGACGTTACAAAAGATATTAATTTAGATGAAATTTTAGATATATATAAAGAATTATATGAACATATTAAAAACCCACTTACATTAATGCAATTTAACGAAGAAGATAGTTTTCTTTTTAAATATTCTAATTATCATAAAAGTTTTCATAAAGAAAAAAAAGTTGATGTAAAAATTAAAAAGTTTGAACAAGATTTATATTTAAGTTAATATATAATTAACTTAAATTATTTAACTATTAAAACTTCTGTTTCACCATTTTTAATATAATAATACTCTTCGTATTTTTTATCTTCAAGATTAAAATTTTTAATTAAATCTTTAGCTATAGAATTAGATATTAAAGGTATTTCAACTAATAAGTTATTATTTTTTAAATAAAAAGTTATAACATTTATGATGTTTTTATTTATTTTAAATTCCAAATCTTCGCTTTTATAGTTTCTAACTTTATCGTCTAATAATACATTATGTTTTTCTATTTTATTATTTATATTAATATATATAGTATATTTATATAAATTTATTTGATTTATTAATTTTACAAACTGTTTTTCTAACAATATACTGTCATTATAATTCTTTATTTTTTCTATATAATTTTTTTCATTCATTATTATTTCTTTTTCAATATTATCATTAGTTATTGAATTATTTTTTAATAAAACATTTTTAATATCTTCATACTCTTTATTTACTAAATCAAAAAAAGGTAAATCTAAATATTCAGCTTGATAAAATAAATAATAAGTTTTTAATTTTTTTGAAAAATATTTTAAAAAGTTTTCATTACTTATTTGACTATATTTAGCTAAAAAAAACTCATTAAATTCTTTATTTGAAACATTACTAGTATTATAATATAAATCATATTTTAAAGACTTCATATTTTTTAAATATTCATAATATAAAAAATTATCGTCGTGAATTGAATATAAAAAATTATCTTTAATAGATTGAACACTTAATTCAAATACGTCTTTCTGGTCTTTTTCATTTAATAATTTATTTTTAGAATTATAATTTTCCATTTTTTTATAAGTTTCATCAGTAAAAAAATCATTATCAAAAACAACTACATAAAAAGTATTATCTGTTATATTGCTATTATAAATATATTCATTATCTACAAATTTATATAATTTATATTTAGTTATATTATTAGCTTTTAAGAAAGGTAAGATATTATATTTTAAAACAAATTCTTTAGTCCAAATAATTTTTATATCAGGCACAACTTTGCTGTATTCTTCTCTTTTTAAAATTACACTAATATCTCTATCTTTATCAAAAGGATTATTCATTGTTAAATCAAAATAATTATTTTTGATTACATTTTTGTGTTCTTCAAAAGGAACTTCTTCCCATTTATCATTTTTATTTATATATAAAATGTTTTTTGTTTCTACCGGATTTTTTTGTTTTATATATTTAAAAGCATTATTTTTTTGTTTTTCTTCATAAATAGCTTTTTTTTGTTCTTCAGTCATTTCTGGTTCTTTATTTGAACAACCTGTAATTAATAATGCTATTGAAAACAATAGTATTATTTTTGATACTAATTTTTTCATATAAATATCCCTTTTATTTTTATTTTTATAAATTATAACAAGTTTTTATTAAAAAAACAAACATTTAAAATGTTATTGTTCATCGTCATTGATTAATATTTTTTGGGAAACCATTTTTTTATAACTTCTTAATTTGCTAGGAGTTCTTGAATGATATTGACCTATAGAAGTAAGCCAATCTTTAGTTTCTTTGTAATGACTATTTAGTATTCTAGTACCCAATTCTATATTAACACAAGGGTCTAAAAGTAATTTTGTAGTAATGTTAGGATATTCTTTCTTCCATACTTTATAATTTACTTGCATAACTCCAATATCTACATTATCTCCACAAGTTACAAGCCTTTTATAATTTTCTTTTACTGAACCACTATAAGATTTAATATTTGTATTACAATTTATAGCAAATGGATAATATCTATTATTTTCTACGTCTATTATTGATTTTATAATTATTTCTGGAACACTATGTCTTTTTGAACTTTTAGTTATACATTTTTCTACAGTATTTTTATCAAAATTTGTTATACTTGCAAAATCAGCATAAGAAACAAACTCTTTAGAATAAGAAAAACTCATTAATAAAATTAATAAGATTAATTTATTCTTAATAATCTTCGTCGCTATCATAATCAACCTCTTTTCCTAAATTATAATCTAATACATTTTTATACTGAGTACCTAAATACTCTTTTGTTTTTTCTTCGTTATGATTGTTAACAACGTCTATAGTAGTTGGGTATAAAGCATTTGCAACAACTTTACCTGGATATAAAATAAAGTCTACAATTTTTCCAGGTATTTCTTTAATTGTATTTTTAATTTCTTTTGTTTCCTCTTTGTCTTGTTTCATTATTCTATCTACATTTATAACTTCATAACGGTCTTTATTAGCTAATATTTCGTTCATTTTATTAGGATTAATTTCGTTAAATGCAATTTTATCTGTATCATTAAAATTTATAGTTTCTGTTTTATTAAAATCTATTGTTTCAATTTTATTAAAATCTATATCAGGATTATTATTAAAATTTATTTTTTCTGTTTTTGAAAAATCTATAATATCTTTTTTATCTATTGTTTTATCAAGTTCTCGGTATTTTTGACTACCAAAATTATCTGTTGAATTAAAATTATATTTTTCAATTTTTTTTTCTGAAAAATCAATTTGAGTTGTTTTTTTAAAATCAATTTGTGAGTTACGTATATTTTCTTTAAAATTAAATTGTTCTATATTTCTTTTTGGGTCTTCAAAAGAAATTTCATTATTATACGAAACACCTGCACAACCATTTAACATTATTATAGTAGGTAAAATTAAATATATGTATTTTTTCATTCCAATATTATAATAAAATTTATTTATTATTTAATTTTTATTCACGTTTTAATATAATTAATTAAAAATATTGGGATAATTTATGGAAAATAATATAGAAAATAATTATAATTTATATGATTTAAATGTTTATGTAGAAAATATAAATAAAATTCATATATATAATGAAATAGATAAAGATATTCAAAATATTTTAATATTTAAAGATGATAGTTATTTTTTACATTTTAATAATATTATTGAAAAAAACCCTTTGATAACTTTAATGTTATTAAAAAGTTCAAACAATCCATTATTTGAATTAGATAAAATAAATAATTTATCTTTAGCTTTTAAAATTTTTGGATTAGAGTCTTTAAGAGGATTTTTATTAGAATATCATTTAGATAACAAAGATTTTAGAATTTTTTTAGAATTAATATATAAAAAAGACATTAATCATTTAATTTTTATTAGTAAAGTTAGAAAAGATTTTATAAGTATATTATTGAAAAAATTATTTAAATTAGAAAAAAGTTATTTAGAAAGCACTCGATTTATTTTAGATTTAGGATTATTGTATACTTCTGATATTATATACGAACTTGATACTAATAATAAAAATTTATCGTCTAAAGTTGAAGAGTTTTATTCATCTTATGAAACATTGATTGTTTCTGAAGAAATTTTATTAAATTTTAATAATTATACGTTATTTTCTAAATTGCTTAAAAAATGGAATTTTCCACCTATTATTTACGAATTAATTAAAAATATACCTTTAGATGAAATATCACTTGATGAAGAAAATAAAGATTTATTAAATAATGATTTTATTTATGATATAAATTTATTAAAAGTAATTAATAAAATAATTAATTTTGAAAAAGGTATTGCAAAAGAAGATGAGTTATCTGAATATTTAAATGAACTAAAACAGTCTAATTTAAATATTGATTTAATTAAAGAAATATTGGAAGAATTAAAACCAATTTAATTATTGATTTTAATTATAAAAAATTTTCATTTAAAAATTTTATTACTTCTTCTTCTTTATCTATATTAAATTTATATTTTAAATATTTTCTATACTTTTCATCGTTTGAAAGAGTTAAAATAGTTTGTGCTTTAGCGTCTTGAAAAGTTATTTTTTGCTGAAATAAACTAGGTAAAAGTATATAAAAATTTTCTTCTAATTCTTTTAAATTTTTTTTGTATTCTTCATCTGACATTATTAAGCTTTCTTTAAATAAAATAAAATCTTTTTTTAATAAAGTAATTGTATCTAAAGACTCTATTAACATATTTTTAAAAAAACTTTCATCTTTTAAAATTTCTTTTTTTTCTAATTCCTTAGATAAAATTTTGTTTATTAAATTTATAGATATTAAATTTAATTTATTTATAACGTCGTGAATAAAAACTCTATATTTTTTTATTTCCTCTACTTTTATTTGATAATTATTATTTTCTTTTGAAACTTTAATTATTTCAAAAAACAATTCTAAATTTAAAGACATCTCGTCAAATAAATCTTCTTTATTTTCGTTATACACTTCAAGTATATTTCTTTCATCTATAGAAGATTTAATTTTTTTTAATTTTTCGTTATTTTTATTTTCATTTAAAAATTTTATTGATAAATCTTTAGTTTCTTCTAGTTTTTCTTCTCTAATATTTTTTACTATATTTGTTATATTATAAATATTATCATTAATCAATGAACTAGAAACCAAAGATTTTTTGTAAAAATCTCCCCTACTTTCTATTGTATTTTCTATTAATAAAGAATTTAAAGAAATAAACTCTTTTTCTATTATGTCTAAAAAATTATTAATTTCTTCCATATGTTTCATTTTTTAAACCCCTTTTTTTAATTTATTAAATTATTGAAGTCTGTATCATTGTTTTCTGGTTTATTTTCTGTTCTTTGTAAAACAATATTAAAAATAGATTGACGAGTTTCAATTTTAATATCTGTTATTAATTTTTGAAACATAACAAAACTATCTTTTTTAAATTCTGTTAAAGGGTCTTTTTGATTATAAGACCTTAAATTTATTCCAGATTTTAAATTATCTAAAGATTCTAAATGGCTTCTCCATAAAATATCAAGAACTTGAAGATATAAACTTGAGTAAATACTTTTTAACTCTTCTTCATTTCTTACTATAGATATTTGCTGATTATGAAAAATATTAATTATTTCCATAAATTTTGTTTTAATATCTTCTACACTTTTAAAAGGTAATTTATCAAAATCAACAACTCTAAAATTAAATTTTTTAATAAATATATTTTCTATTGCTCTAAAATGTTCTTCTTTTATATCTATTAAATTTTGAATAGAATTTAAGTCGTTTTCATAAAATAATTCATCTACTAACATACTTAAACATTCTTGATTTTTTATTTTAAAATCTATTTTTTTATCTAAAATATCATTTCTAACTTTATAAATAACCTTTCTTTGTTCATTAACAATATTATCAAACTCTATAACATATTTTCTTGACTCAAAATTCATATCTTCTATTCTTTTTTGGGCTTTTTCAATAGATTTTGTTAGCATACCTGAATTAATAGAGTCAGAATTATCTATCCCCAAAGTTTTTACAATAGTTTTTAATTTTTCACCACCAAAAGTTTTAATTAAATGGTCTTCTAATGATAAATAAAAAATTGAATAACCATTATCTCCTTGTCTACCTGCTCTACCTCTTAATTGATTATCTATTCTTCTACTATCGTGTCTTTCAGTTCCAATAATATACAATCCACCTAAAGAATTAACTTCATCATTAATTTTTATATCCACACCCCTACCTGCCATATTAGTAGCAATAGTAACTGCACCTTTTTCACCTGCTTTTTCTATAATACGAGCTTCATATTCGTGATTTTTAGCATTTAAAACGTTATGTTTAATATTTTTTTCTTCTAAGAATTTATGTAATAACTCAGATTTTTCAATAGAGGCTGTACCTATTAAAATTGGCTGACCTTTTGAATTTATTTCTAAAATTTTTTCAAAAATAGCATTAAATTTATCCTTCTCAGTCATAAAAATTAAATCGTGACGGTCAATTCTTTTTATTTTTATATTTGTTGGAATAGATATTACATTTAATTTATATATTTCAGCAAATTCTGTTGCTTCAGTTTGAGCCGTACCAGTCATACCAGACATTCTTTTATAAAGTCTAAAGAAATTTTGATAAGTTATTGAACTTAAAGTTTGAGAGTCACTTTGAATTTTCACGCCCTCTTTTACTTCTAAAGCTTGATGTAATCCTTCACCAAATCTTCTTCCCTCACTTAATCTACCAGTAAATTCGTCTACAATAACAATTTCTCCGTCTTTAACAACATATTCTTTGTCTTTTTTCATTATATAATGAGCTTTTAAAGCATTTTCAACATAATGAGCCATAGTAGCATTTTTTTCTTCGTAAAGATTTTCTAAACCTAAAAACTTTTCAACTTTTGTTATTCCTTCTTCAGTTAAAAACACCTCTTTTTTTTCTTCATCAATTATAAAATCACCTTCTAATTTTTCTAATTTATTAAATCTGTTTCTTATTTCTTTACCCTGAATTAAATTTTTAGTTGTTTCATTTGCTAAAATAAAAACGTCTTTATTTGAATTAGTTTCACCTGAAATAATTAAAGGTGTTCTGGCTTCATCTATTAAAATAGAGTCAACTTCATCAATTATAACAAAATCTAAAGAGTTCTGAACTTTTTCTTCTTTTCTATGAACTAAATTATCTCTTAAATAATCAAAACCTAATTCGTGATTTGTTGCATAAACTATGTCACATTCATAATTTTCTTTTTTTTGAAAAATTGTATCTTTATTTAAAAGACCTACACTTAATCCAAAAAAGTTATATAAAGGTTTAAGTATTTCAGAATCTCTTTTTGTTAAATAATCATTAACTGTAACAATGTGAACATTACCAACTAAGGCATTAAGTATTGCTGGAAAAGATGCAACCAAAGTTTTACCTTCACCCGTTTTCATTTCTGCAATATTACCGTCATTTAAAACCAATCCACCAATTAACTGAACAGTATAAGGATTCATATTTAAAGACCTTATACTAGCCTCTTTAATCATAGAATAAACATTTATAATATTCTTTTGAAGTGTAGTGTCACCATTTTCAATAGATTTTTTTATTTCATAATATTTTTGTTTTATTTCTTCGTCTGATAAATCTTTAATTTTCAAATGTTCTTTTTCAATTTGTTTAGCTAGTTTTTCATACTTTTTAAGTAATCTAGTATTTTTTGAAAATAAATTTTTTAGAAACTTCTTCAATACTACCCCCTTTGATTTTTTATTTTCCAAATAATAACAGAAAAATAAAAAAAAACAAAGTTAAAAACCTATTTTTAATGTTTTATAAAGAAAAACCAAAATCTTTTACTTTTTCCATATTGGCTTTTTTCTTTAATTCTAATTCTTCTTTTAATAATTTTTCTTTTTGTAACTTTTCTTTTTCTGCTCTTAATTTTTCTTTTTCTTTTTCAATTCTTTCTTGTTCCTTCATATTCATAACAATAGAAGCATTTGAATTATCTTTTATAGTTTTTATAAATGTATTCATATGATTTTTAGGAATATAATCTTCAAATTTAGCATTATAATCTTCTTTATATTCTCTTTCTTTATCAGATTTCTTTTTATAATAATCTTTCTCACTCATAATTTTTGTTGCCATAGATTGTCTATTACCATAAGAACCATAAAAAGCTATAGCAGAAGTATCTGTTTTTACTAAAATATAATATTTTCCTGAAAACTTGTCATATTCTTGTTTTAAAATTACACTTTTTTCTATTTCTTGTAACATATTTATTCCTTTATTTTTTAATTTTTATTAAATACCTAAACCAAAATCTTTACTTTTTAATTTTATCATTTTTTTCATAAAAAATGAATTTCTGATATTAAGTCCTTATCATTAATTTCTTTCTCTGTTTATAAATCAATTCTTACAAAACTACTTATCCATAATATAAAATAATAATTTCATTTGGTTTTAAATAATAATCTACTAAATTTATTTTTATTACGCATTAAAAAAAACCTTTTTATTATATTATAAAAAAAAATATTTATTTTTGCATTTAGTTATAAATTTATTGACTTTTGTTTTGTTTTAAGCTAAAATTCTTTTAAATTATGTTTTTTTTATATAATAATTAAACTAAATAAAAAAATAAAAGGATTTATATGATTTCTTATATAGGTGGAAAGTACAGAATGGCTGAATGGATTAGTGGATATATCCCTAATAATATAGAATTATATGCCGAAATTTTCGGTGGTGCTTTTTGGACTTATTTAAAAAGCGACATTTATAAAATTAAAACTTTAAAAGAAGTACATTATAACGACTTTAATAGACTTATGGTTAATATGTTTGATTGTTGTAGAGAATATGAAAAATTTGCTAAACATTTTGAAAATGTAAAAGCTCAAGATAAAGATTTATTTAATCAATTTAGAGATAAAGTTATTAATTTACAATTAACAAAAGATATTAACAAAATTACTATTCCAGATTTTGATTTAGGATACCAATATCCTTATTTATTAACACAAGTTTTTTCTGGAGTAGGAATTAAAGCAAATACAAAAATGCAAGATTTAAAAGGTATTTATAAAAGTAAATTTGACTCTTTTAGAGGTAGATTACAAGATGCTAAATTTACTCCAAAATTAGATAAAATTACAAAATGTCATAACCTAGATTTTGAAGAAGCTGTAAAATTATTAGATAAAGAAGAAGCATTTCTTTATTTTGACCCACCTTATTATAATACTGAAACCTACTATAGTTTTCACGATTTTGGAAGAGAAGACCACCTAAGATTAGCTAATGTTATGAAAAATATGAAAGGTTTATTTGCACTTTCTTATTATGAATTTACAGAATTAAAAGAATGGTTTCCAGAATATAATCCTAACGAACCTGAAAAAGGTGGGTACATTTGGGAAAGAAAATTATTTGCTAAAGCTCGTTCAGCTAAAAAGAATGTAGAACAAAATAAAGGTGAAGAACTTTTAATTATGAATTATATTCTTAATAAAGACGGAACTTACACAAAAATCAAACAACCAAATTAATTTGGAGTTGATTTGAATATATTGGAACAAACTAAAATTAATGATAAAAAATATCAAGAATTAAATAATTTTTTATTGGATAATACAAATATTAATAAAGAAGATTTAATATTTACTATAAATCAAATAGATAATTTTAATATTAACGATATTATTAATAATTTTAGTGGTCAATATCTTTACACTACTATTTTAGAAACTTTTCTTAAAACAAATAATCCAGTAATTATAGATTATATCTTTGAAAAATATTTAAGTGAAATTAATGAAAAAATTAATATATACGACGGATTTTCACAAAATATAATTAGTATTTTGTATAAAAATTTAACTTACAATGGTATAAAAACTGATTATTTGATTAAACTTATATTTAAATTTGAAAATTTAGATTTTTTATCTGAAGAAATTTCAGTCAATAAAAAAATTAATATTTTAAAATATATGTTAAAATTTAATATTTCTAAAAAGTTTGAAAAAAAGATTAATAATTGTTTGAAGTTAGAATATTATATAAAAGAAAAAGAAATTATAAAAAAATTAAAATTGGCTATTAATGAAACAAAAAATAATTTAGAAGAATTAAAAAAGAATAATTATTACTCAGACAATACTAATAATATATTAAAATTGATTGATTTGATGGAAGAAAAAAAATTATATTAAATTTTATTTTTTTTATTAAGTTTTAAGATTTTTTATTATATTTTTGATTTTTTGGTGGAGACGTGGAGAATTGAACTCCAGTCTATAAATATCTCTAAGTGAAATTCTATACACGCTTCTTGTAAATTTTAAATTTTCGTTTTCCCAATAATATTACTAAAATGGACAAACTAGTTTGATTGTTTTCTTTATTAAACTACAAACTGAAGTTTAATACATAACCATATTTTTTTGTGATACCAAAGAAGATTATATGGTGTCATCAACTTTGATAATTCTCTACGCTGCTAATTTAATAGAAGGAGAATAGTTTGTGTTATTAGCACTTAAATTTACGGTGAAAAGTTATACAGCTTATTCAGGCTGACGTGCTATTCAAATATCAATACTCATATCGAAACCGGTCGCCCCCATATATGTATTAATTTACAGATTAAAATACAAAATCAAAATTAAATTGAAATTCAATTCTAAAAATGTATTTTAGTTAATCTGTAAAGGAATTATATTATAATAAAAAATAAATGTCAATAGCATTTTATCTATTTTTTAAAAAAATTATAATTTATCTCTCTTTTAAACACATTTTCTAATTTAAATATATCTCGAAAACTTAAAACTAAAGGTCTAGTTATAAAAGGCCTTTTTTTAAATTTTAATAGGAACATAGCATTTTCTTTTGCAACTTCATTTAAAATATGATATTTTTCATTGTGAATTAATGAATTATTTATCTCTTCAGTATTACATTTGTTCACATCATCAGAAACAAAAGATTTACAAGCTAAAGGCCTAACGTTATATATAGAACATTTATTTTCAATTAAGAAAGGACAAGGTACTTTATGTATTTTTAATTTTTTATTAAATTCTTCTAAATCATTTTGCTCTAATAATCTATCAGGAGTTTCTTTTTCATAAAATTTTAGCCATTTATACATTTGAGTTTTTATAATTTCTCTTTTAGCTGAAACCATTTTATTTTCAATTTCATTTAAAATATCTATTTCTTCTATAGGAAATATATTTATTAATTGATTACAACAACTAGAACACCCTACTTTACAATCTATTTTTTCACATTTTAATAATTCTTTATTTATATCATTAGAAGCTAATTTTAAAACGTTTCTAGCGTGTTTAAATTCTTTTTCCCTATATTTTTTAGGGTCTTTTTCAAAATTTATTCTATCTTTTAATTTTAAATTATTAAAATCTAATTCATAATCTTCATTAACAGAAGTATTTTCATTACTAAAAACGTCGCCAAATACAATTTCTTTATTTTCAGGATTTAATAATTTATTAAATTCTATATTTGATAGTTCATTCTGATAATTTTTTTCTAATTCACCAAAATCTATATTTTCTTCTTTTTTGTGTAAATCTTTTTTTTGATTTTTTTCTTTTTTATTTTTTTTAAAAAACATTATCCTACCTTAATTATTTTTAAATATTATAACATAATTAAAAATAATTAAAAAGTATTAAATTAAACCAAAAGAGTCACTAACTGAAAATTTATTTTTTGCTTCTTTTATTCTCTGTTTTTTAGCTTGTTCATACTCTTCTTTTAAAATTTCTTCTTGAATTTTTTCTTTGTATTCTTCTTTTAAACGTTGAGATTTAAACTCTTTTTTATATATACTTTTAGGTATATCTTCAATATATAAAATATTTTTCATTAATTCCATAACTTCTTTATTAATAGTTAACTTTTTAAATATTTTATTTATTATTAATTTATTTATATTTTCATATTTTGAAATATCAGGAAATTTTCTTTGAAAAAAACTTTTATAACTATTTAACAACTCTATGTTATTTTTATTAGCAAATTCTTCCATATCTAAAGATATTTTTGATATTACTTCTTGATTAATAATAGTATTTTCATATTTATCTAATACAGGACTAAAATCTACAACTTTTGGCAAATAATTATTATTTATATTTTTTATTATATTTTGATATATATAATTATCTTTTTTTATTATATTATTTTTAATATCATCTTTAAATTCATTTTTTAATATATCAATATTAATATCTTCTAAACTATTTTCTAAAGATTCATAAAGTCTTGTAATATATTTATTATTACTAACGTTATTGTGTCTATAATTAACAACATAATTTATAAGATTTTTTATATCTTCACAAACTTTAAGTGTTTTTTTATTTTTATTTTCGTTTATGCTATTTTTTTGTTCTTGAACTAATGATTCTAATTTTTCTATATATTTATCATTTATTATTTCAGTATTAAAAATTATTTCATCTTCTATTAATTGTTCTTTAGAAATACCATTTTTCTTTTTTATTATTTCCAAATTTTTTTCTTCTATTATATTTATAACTTCTTCTTTGTTATTTTTTAATATTTCACAAAATTGTTTTGGAAAACCTTCCTCTATAAATTGTTTTACTTCTTTTCCAAAATAATAATCATTATAATTTTCTATTGATAATTTAAACATTAAAAATATAGCCTCTTTATCTACTAACAGTTTATTATCTGTTGTTAAAGTTTTTTTAATATAGTATTCATTAAAATACATTTTAAAGAATTCTCTTTTAAAATCATTTTTTTTATCATATTTATCAATATTTTCAACAGCTTTAATAATTTTTAATGTATATCGACTAGTTTTATCTTCTATTAATTTTTGGATTACCAAATCCATTTCTTTTATATATTTATCCCCTTTAGGTGAAACTATTTGAGTTAAAAAATATTGAGATAAAAACACTTCTATCTTATCATCTTTCATTTTTTCTGAAATATTTTCATCATATTTTATTTTATCAACGTCATAAAATGGCAATATATGTTTTTGTCCGTACCAGTTTAAATTACTAGTTTTTGAAGGTCTCGAACACACAACATTATGTAAAATAATATTGTCTAATTTTTTATAATTTTTGTAATTTTTATAAAAAGTTTCGTCTATTATTAAATCATCATCAAGCATATTATTATCTTCTACATTTTTTATATAAACAGCATTTTCTATTAATTTATAATTTCTATTAGCAAAAACTTTATAAGCTTCCAAAGCACTTAAATTTTTTGTATACGTAGGCTGAACAGAACCACCTAAAATATCGTGGAAATATCCTTGAACATACCCAAACATATCATCTTTAGTTTTTGAAACATTAAATAAAAACCAATTAAAAGTTCTAGGAAATGTATTATTAGAGTCCATTTTTATAAACATTAAATATCTATCTTCTATATTATTATTTATTTTAACTTTAATTTTTTTAACATCTACACCACCAGTAGGAATTATTTCATAACTCATAATTAAAACCTTTTTTTTTTAATATTTTATATTATTATATATAATTTAATAAAAATAAATTACTAATTACAAAGGTTTTATAAAATGTTATTACATATAGATAGTTTAGAACTTAATAATTCTATAAAAGATAATTCTATTGATTTGATTTTTACTTCACCACCGTATTTTAATGCTAGAGAATACTCTACATTTAAAACTTATGATGAATATTTAAATTTTATGTCAAATATTTTTATTAATTTAGAAAAAGTCTTAAAAGAAGGAAAATTTTTTATTATAAACACTTCTCCTGTTATTACTCCAAGAGAAAATAGAAATAGTAATAGTACAAGACACCCTATTCCATTTGATTTACATTATTTAATACAAAAGGCAGGTTTTGAATTTATTGATGATATTATTTGGGAAAAACCTGAACGAAGTTGTTTTAATAGAATATCTAATTTTAATAAATTTAGAAAACCATTAACTTATAAACCAATACCTGTAACTGAATATTTGTTTGTATATAGAAAAAAAACTGATAAATTAATAGATTGGAATTTAAAACAAATAAAAAAAGAAATTATGATTAAAAGTTTAGTTAAAGATAATTTTTTTAGAACTAATATCTGGAAAATATTTCCTGAAACTAAAAAAAAGAAAATTCATTCTGCACCATTTCCTTTAAAATTAGCTAAAGAAGTTATAAAACTATATTCGTTTGAAAATGAAATCATATTAGACCCATTTGCTGGTTCTGGTACAACTGCTGAAGCTTGTATAGAATTAAATAGAAATTATATTTTAATAGAAAAAGATAACGATTATTTTAATTATTTAGATAAAAATTTTAATTAATTATTAATTTTAAGTTAATAAATATTAATAATTTTTTAAATAATTTAGATAATAAAAAGTTCATTTTTAATATTTATAAATTAAATGAATTTCTTGAATGTGAATATAAAAATTATATTACATATAATTTTTTTGGTATAGCTAGACACAATAGTATAATTGAAATAAGTTCTAACAAATTATTAAATGAAAATGATATTAAATCAAAAAAAATTCTTAAAAAAAAAGCTTTATAGCTCTTGACTCAACTATATAATTTTGATATAATACTTTTATCACTCTAACCTATAGAGTGCCAAAAAGGATTGTCGAAAGAAATCTAAAATATATTTCTAATTAATTTTAGAAAGTTTAATTTGTAAAAAAATATGTCGAAAGAATATTTAATATTTTATGAATTATTAAACTCTCAATTTTTAAATATATTTTTAATCTTTTGCTATTCCTTAAATTTAAAATTTAAAGGATTAAAAAATGCAAAATACTACTAACAACAACTCACAAATAATGTTAAGAAATCAAATATTCCCTTTAATGAATAACGATTTTATGGACACTCTTTTCAAAGATTTAAACGACACTTTATTTAAAAAAAATAAAGTAATACCTAATTATCCGCCAATGGATATTTACCAAGAAAAAAATAATTTTGTTATAGAAATTGTAGCGGCAGGTTTTTCTAAAGAAGAAATTAAAGTTTCAGTTGAAAATAAAACTTTAATAGTAGAAGCTAGAAAAAATATAGAAGAATGTCAAAACAATAATGAAGAATGTAATGAAAGACTTTATAATATTAAAACTATCTCAAGAAAAAATTTTGAAAGAACTTTCGGTTTTATTAAAAATGTTGAAAATGTTAAAGCAGACCTTAAAAATGGTATTTTAATATTAGAAGTAATCTTTGAAGAAGATAATAAGAACGTTAAAAATATTGAAATAAATTAACATTAAACAATAAAAATGTTAAAAATATTGAAATAATTTAACATTAAAATAATTATTTCAAAGTAGAATTTAAAAATAAAAATAAAAATAAAAGGATTTGTAATGAGTAAAGTATTAAGTATAGACTTAGGAACAACAAATAGTGCTATGGCTATTTTTGAAAATGGAGAACCAAAAATAATAGCTAACAAAGAGGGAAAAAATACTACACCCTCTATTGTTGCTTTTACAGATAAAGGTGAAATTCTTGTAGGAGAAACTGCTAAAAGACAGGCTATAACTAATCCTGAAAGAACTATAGACTCTATTAAAAGAATTATGGGACTTATGTATGATGAAAAAAAAGTTAAAGAGGCAGATGAAAAGACGCAATATAAAATAGTAAATAAAAATGGTGTAGCTTGTGTTGAAATAGCTGGTAAAGTTTATACTCCACAAGAGATTAGCTCTAAAATTTTATTAAAACTAAAAAATGATGCTGAAGAATATTTAGGAGAAAAAATAACTGATGCAGTTATTACTGTACCTGCTTATTTTAACGACTCTCAAAGAAAAGCAACAAAAGAAGCTGGAACAATTGCAGGGTTAAATGTATTAAGAATTATTAACGAACCTACAGCTGCGGCTTTAGCTTATGGTTTGGATAAGAAAAAAGAAGAAACTGTTTTAATTGTAGATATAGGAGGAGGAACTTCTGACTTCTCTGTTTTAGAAGTTGGTGATGGAACTTTCGAAGTATTATCTACAGATGGAAATCGTTTCTTAGGTGGAAAAGATTATGACCAAAAAATTACAGAACATTTAATTAAAAATTTTAAAGATGAACACGGTTTTTCTTTAGAAAACGATAAAATGGCTATGCAAAGATTAATGGATGCTTCAGAAAATGCAAAAAAAGAATTATCTTCAACAAATGAAACTGAAATTAATTTACCATTTATTTCAATGTCTAATTCTGGGCCATTACATTTAACTACTAAAATAACAAAATCTAAGTTTGAAGGATTGATTGAAGATTTAACTAAAGATATAATACCTCATTTAGATGCTGTATTAAAAGGTAGTGGAAAAAATAAGAATGAAATTAATGAAATAGTTATGGTTGGAGGTTCTACAAGAATACCTTTAGTACAACAAATAGTTTCAGATTATTTTAATGGAAAACAATTAAACAAATCTGTAAATCCTGATGAAATAGTTGCTTTAGGTGCGGCAGTTCAAGGTGGAGTTTTAAAAGGCGATGTTAAAAATGTTTTATTATTAGATGTGACACCTTTATCTTTAGGTTTAGAAACTATGGGTTCTGTTATGACAAAGATTATAGAAAAAGGTACAACAATACCAGTAAAAAAATCACAAGTATTTAGTACAGCAGAAGATAATCAAAGTCGTGTAACTATATCAGTTTATCAAGGAGAAAGAGAATTTGCTAGAGATAATAAAAATTTAGGGCAATTTAATTTAGATGGTATTCCATCAGCTCCAAGAGGAGTTCCACAAATTGAAGTTACTTTTGATATTGATGCTAATGGTATATTAACTGTATCATCAAAAGATAAAGGAACAGGAAAAGAACAATCTATAACTATTTCTGGTTCTTCTGGTTTAAGTGAAGATGAAATTAATAGAATGATACAAGAAGCAGAAAAAAATAAAGAACAAGATAAAAAAAGAGCTGAAATAGTTAAAAAAAGAAATGAATTAGATACTTTAGTTTTTTCTATTAGAAAACAAAGTAAAGAAATGAATGTAGATACTAATAGTGTTCCTGGTTTAGAAGATTTATTAATTAAATCTGAAAATTTAGTAAAAGAACAAAGAGAAGATTTAAATGAAATTAATGATACTATTAATAAATTAAATATGTTGGTACAACAAATGAATTCTCAACACTCTTCTTGTTCTAATAATGGTAGTTGTGATAATTCTAACAAGCAAAATAATAATGATGACGTTATAGACCGAGAAGTATCTTAAATTTATAAAACTAAATAAATCAAAAACCTAGTAGGTTTTTGATTTTAATTCTACTTATATATTTTTTTAAATATTAAATTTCCACAATCATAAATTTTTCTATAATTATTTTTATACAAAATAACGTCATTAGTTTCTTTTTTATCAAAATACTCTATATTATATTTATTATTATTTTTATATTTTTCTAATTTATATTTTTGTAAAGTTTGTCTATTATATAATTTTTCAATATTTCTTATATGAAAATAATGAAAATTAATAGGACTTATATAATCAAAAGCAAAACCATTAGATAAATAAAAATTATTATTTATGTTAGTCCATCTTCTATTACCATAAGAAATCAATGATTTTGGTGCAAAACATTCTTCAAAATATTTTAATAATTTACTACCCCCACCAATTATATTATAATTTATTTTTGAACAAAATCTTAAAAGTTCATACTCATAATTTTTATTATATCTAGGAACACCAAAAGACATTAAAGACAACATTTCATTTGTTTTTTTATCAAATAAAGCAATAGCTATTTTATAATTAATAAAACCTTGAATGTGATTTTCTTCTAAAAATTTTTTAACTATTTTGAAATCTTTTGATACATCTTTTATATAAGTATTTCTAGCAAATATTTTAGTTGATAGTTTAAAACTATTTTTCAACATTGACTTCCATATATTTCTTTTATTTAAATTCAACCACTCATTTTCAAAAATATGAAATAATTTTATATTTTCTTTTTCACATAAATTTGTTTTTTCAATATGTTTCTTTTTGTTATAACTTTCTAATGAATAATTGTTAAAAATAGAAAAATCAGATATACCAAATGAATGATATAATAATCCATCAAATTCTATTGCTATTTTATTTTTAGCTTCATAAATATCTAATTCTAATTTCTTTTTGTTATTAGATATAATAGTTTTATTATTAAATGTTAAATCATAATCATTATTTAATAATGTATTTAAATATTCAAATATTTCTTTTTGCATTTTTAATGTATTTATTTTATTTGGAATATTTATATTTAATTTATGTTTAATTTTATTTACACTAGAATTATTAACATTAAAATAAGACATAAAATCTTCTATTAAAAAAAAATTATTTTCAATAAATCTTTTTAAAATATTTTCATCTTTATTTAAAAATAATAAAAAATCTTCTTTATTATTTATATTTTTTTGACTATTACTATAAACACCAAATTTTTTTATGTTTTGTTGTTTTAAATTTTCTTTAAAAACGTCTGATTTAAAATAATTATCTACACCAAATTTTTCTATATTAATATTCTTAATTTTTTCTTTTATTATTTTTGATTTTGAAGGATTATCTACACCCCATTTAACCATATTAGTGTTCTTACTTTTTGTTTTATATAAATCTGTTTTTGTAAAGTGATTTTCACCATATTTAATTTTATTAGTATTTTCTTTTTTTTCTTGGGTTAATTTTAATTTAGAACTATGTTCAACACCATATTTAGATATATTAGTATTTTTACATTTTTCCAAAACAATAGCATTATTAGAAGAACATTTAGGAGAACAAAATTTATTGTATTTTCTTTTTTCGTCATAACTAACATTATTATTACAATTTTCATTATTACATTTTATAGGTTTTACAATACCATTCATAACACAATAAATATATTCTTTAATATTTTTACACCAATAATAATCTTGATGAATAATAATATTAAATTTTTTGGTATTTATTGATTTTGTTTTAGTATAAATGTTTTCTAATATATATTCTTTTGTTAATTTAAAATCAATTATTATTTTATTTTTATTTATACTATTTTTTAATTTATTTAAAGTTTCATCATCACTTGTAGAACATTTTAAAGAACAATATTTATTATAACTTTTATTATTTATTTTATATTTTACTTTGTTATCACAATTCTTATTTGAACATTTTGGTTCTTTTTTTATATCATTTAAAATACAAAAAATATATTCTGCTTTACTTTCACACCAATTATATTCTTTTGTTATTTCTATATTTTTTAATTTTAAAGGACTTAATCTACCAATAGAATCAAATAAATTATTTTTTATATAATCTTTATTTATTATTGACATAATATTTATCCTTTTTAAATTGAAATTAATTAAAATTATAACAAAAAAATTTAAAATTATGAAATAATTTATAAATAAAAAATAAAGATAATAATATATTTAAACTATTTGTTTTTTTATTATAATTAATAATAAAAAAATAAGGATTAATTATGAATTTTAGAATTTTACTTTTAGGAAGTTTATTAATATCTACAAGTTTATTTTCAAGTGAAAAAAATACTAAAGAATTATTAACTAAAAGTTGTGTAGTAGAAAAAAATAATCTTATATCACAAAAACCGTTATCTATTAAAACGCGTGGAGAATTTAAATATCCAATTTAATGATTTTTGTATTATTTTAGACGATAAAGAAAAGAAAGAAATTATTGAATTATTAAAGAATATAAAAATATTAAAAGATTAATTTTAATCTTTTAATTTATTTTTATTAATTTTAAAGCATAATTTAAAACGTTATCAGTATTATCAAATTTATTTACTTTATCACTAATAACAAAATCAGCTTCCACTCCTTTTAAATGAAATGTTGTATCATCGGGTAAATATAAAATAGAATTTGTAATCTTAATAGCCTCAGTATTATCTTCATTTAAATTAACTAATGTTTGAACACTACCTTTACCAAATGTTTTTTCACCTACTATTATAGCTTTTTTATAAAACTTCATAATAGAAGAAAAAATCTCACTAGAACTAGCCGTTTCTGAATTAACTAAAATTATTATATTATTTTTATAAATAGGTAAATTATTAGCATAAAATTCTTGATTATATTTATCTACCCTACTTTTTTGTTTTATCATCATATCATCTTTTTTTAAAAAGAGATTAGTTAAATTTAAAGACTCTAAAAATAATCCACCAGAATTATTTCTTAAGTCTATTATTAATTTTTTATTTTTATTTGTTTCAGATTTTAATATTTTTTCAACTTCTTTAGCAATATCTGGAACAAAATTTCTGATTAAAATATATAAATAATTTTTATCATTTTTAACAAGTATATTTTCATCTTTTAATATTTCTTTTTTTAATATAATATTTTTTTGAGATTGTAAATTGTCTAAATATTTAATATCAACATTATCTTTTTTTAATTCATCAAATATTTCTTTTTTAGTTAAATTTTTAACATTTTTTTCATTAATTGAAACAATAACGTTGCCCCTTTCTAAAATATTTTTTAAATTATTATTTAAAACCTCACTAATTATTAACTCTTTGTTTTCTTTATCATAATATGTAGTAATTCCATACCCTGTATAATGGTTAAAATCTTTTTTAAAGTCTTTATAATCATCACCTTTTAGGAAATTAGAATGAGAGTCTAATTCTTTCATTAAACCATTAATTGATTTATTTATTAAGTCTTCATAAGGTATTTCATTAACATATTCTTTTTCAACAAAATTTAAAACTTTTATATACTTACTTATAAGATTTAATTTATGATTTATTTCATCATCATCATTTGCTATGGTATCAGCAGAAAAAAGAAAATTAATTGATAATATGATTAAAAGAAAAAATTTCATAAGTACGTTAGCCTTTAAGTTTTAATTAATTTATTTTTGTTCTACTACCAAAATGGTAGTAGATTTTTTTTATTCGTCGTCTTCTATAATTACAGACTCTTCATTTTCTAAACTTTTTTTATTTTTTTTAGAAGAATTTTCATCTTTAATAACTTCAAGAACTTTAGACGTAATTTCGTCTAAAAGATTTGTATTTTCATTTAAGAAGGCTAAAGTTTTTTCTTCACCTTGTCCTAATTTTGAATTATTATAACTATACCAAGCTCCAGATTTATCAACAATATTATATTTAACAGCTAAATCCAACACTTCAGAACTTTTTTGGAAACCTGTACCAAAGAAAATTTTAGTTTCACAAGTTTTAAATGGAGGAGCTACTTTATTTTTAACAATTTTAATTTTTACTTTGTTAGCATACAATTCTTCTTCACCACCAATAGTTTTTTTAAGAGAACCTGTTCTTCTAATATCAATTCTAACAGAAGCATAGAATTTAAGAGCATTTCCACCAGTTGTTGTTTCAGGACTTCCGTATCCAGTCATACCAATTTCCATTCTTAATTGGTTAATAAAAACTATTGTTGTTTTAGTTTGATTACAAATAGAAGTAACTTTTCTTAAACCTTTACTCATAAGTCTAGCCTGAACACCTACTTGTTGGTCGTCCATATCACCTTCTAATTCAACTTTAGGAGTTAAAGCGGCAACAGAGTCAACAACAATTAAATCAACAGCACCACTTTTAACTAAGTTTTCAACAATTTGTAAAGCTTGTTCACCATTATCTGGTTGAGATACAATTAAATGTTCCATATCTACACCTAAACTTTCAGCATAAATAGGGTCTAAAGCGTGTTCAGCATCAATAAATGCCGCAATTCCACCTGCTTTTTGACATTCAGCAATTGCGTGTAAAGTTAAAGTTGTTTTTCCTGAACTTTCTGGCCCAAAAATTTCAATAATTCTACCTTTTGGTAATCCACCTACACCTAAAGTTCTATCAACTAAAATAGAACCTGTACTTATAACTTCCATAGGTTCAATTTCTTGACCACCATAAAGTGCAATAGTACCCTTTCCTTCAGCTTTATTAATGTTTTTCATTACGCCTTCTAAAATTGCAAGTTTACTTTTTTGTTGTTCACTTAATTTTGATGTTTGTTCTTCTTTCAATGTTGTTTTAGCCATTCTTATATCCTTTTTTTATTTTAAATAGAGTGAAATTCTACCAGATTAATAAAAAAAATACAATAGCAAAACTAAAGATTTTTAAAAATAAATTGTTTTTAAATTTAATATATTTTTTATTATATTATACTCTAAAAAATTTGTAGATTTATTTATTAATAAAAAATCTGGATTATCATTATTTTTTAAAATTAATAAAGACATTTTTAATATTTTTTGGATATACATTTGTTTTTTTACAAAAATTTTTTCTTTTTCTTCATTTTGTTTTTCTATATTTAAATACATATCATTTATTTCATTAGTATAATATTCTAATTGTTTAGAGTCTTTATCTTTGTTTAATTCTAGTATTTTATTATTTAATATTTCAATATTTGATAACATTTTATTTTTATATTTATTAATATTTTCTTCCAATTCTAAAATAAAATAATTAAGAAAAATATTAAAATTATTTAATATTTTTGTTGAAAATAACAGTTCATTATCTAATAAGTTAAAATCATTCATATATATAAGATTATTAATTTTTTCTATTTTTTTATTTTTTATTTCTATATCAAATAAGCCTCCACAATAAGATAATACTAAAGAACTTATTATCAAATCAGAATTTACATTTTTAAATTGTTTTAAATTCTTAATAGATGATAAATACTCAAATGAATTTTTTAAAAATATTATATCTTTTTCTTCTAAAACACCTTTTTCTAATAATTCATTAGAATATATTAATATAAATTTTTTTATAAATTCATCTTTTATATTATATATTGTGTTTTTTATATATTGTATATCTTTTTCATCAATTATCATTAATTTTTTATCTGTATCAACATTATTTTTTAATATTTTTATATCAGATATATTAATATTTTCATAAAAATATGAAAACCTACCTTCTATAACAATCTTATCATTTACTTTAAATTCCTGAGAATTTTTATTAAAAATAATACAATTAATTTCTCCAGAATTATCTTTTATTTTATAAACAATATAATCATCATTTTTTTTTGTTTTTAAATAATCTATTTCTGTTATAGTTCCTATAGTTTTTACAGGTATACTTTTTTTTAAATTTTTAATAGCTATTATGCTTTTATAATCCATAACTAAAACCTTTTTTTTATTTTTATATATTATATTTTAATAAATTATTGAATATTTCTTTTTTTTTATTTTTTGTGTTAAAATATATAAATTTAATTAAATAAATAATAAGGAAATATATATATATGAAATCTGATTTATTTTACTATGGATACAATGAAGAACATTTAAAGCATTTTAATAATACTTCTATAGAAAAACCTAAAAATTGTATTTTAAATAATGAAAACATACTTTTAAAATTTAAAGAAAATATTATAAATATTGAAGAAAACTCTGATATAAATAAAGAAGTATTAAAAATTTTAGAAGAAAATTATGATATAAATTTTATAAATAAAATTAAAGATAATAAAGAAGAAATATATATTGATGAAATAAAGGATAGTTTAAATTATTTAAATGAAACTTACATAAATAAAGACACCTATAACATATGTATTAAAAATTTAGAGAAATCTTTTAGTATTTTAAATCACTTAAAAAAAGATAATAAAACAAATTTTTCTTTTTTAAATTTCAGACCTAATGGAAATTTTTCTTTTTATGATAAATCTAATAGGTATACAATATTTAATAATATTTCTTTATTAACTAAATATGCTTTACAAATTGGATTTAAAAAAATTTTAATTATAGATACAGATTTATTTCACGGATTTGGAACGCAGAAATATTTTTATGAAAATAAAAAAGTTGTTTATTTTAGTTCACATAAAAGTCCAGGATACCCAAAAAATTCAGGTTTTATGAACGAAATAGGAGAAAATGAAGGTTTAGGATTTAATTTTAATTTTCCAATAGATAACTCTTTTAATTCAAATAAATACTTAGAAGTATATGAACAAGAATTAAAAAAAATAATTAGATGGAATAATCCTGATTTAATTATAGTTTCTTTGGGATTTAACATTATTAAAGGTGATACTGAAGTTAAAAGCCCTATTAATTTTGAAGATTTTAAAACAATAATAAATTATATTTATAACTATACAAGTGAAATTAAAACTGTATTTTCTTTCGAGGGTGGAAATAAATTAGATAATGTTATTAAAGGGACTGAATATATAATAAGTAAATATTTAACTAAAAAAGAATAACCTTTTTAGTTAAATTTAAATTAATTTTTATTCTTTACCCCAATTTTTGTTTAGAGTATGAGGTAATACTTCTGTTGTTTTAGTACAAGAAGAATTTATACCTACACATTTTGCTCCTGAATATAAAGTTTTAGCAGTAGGAGAAATTGTTTTTCGACCTTCTTTACCTGATTTAACAGAAATTAAAGGCGAAATACTACCATTTAAAGGTATGCCTGCTCGATTAAAATTATTTGATAATTCTGGTGTAACAACACCTTTATCATTTAAACCTTTTATAACTTTTGAAGGCGAAGTTGTACCTTTTATAAAATTACTTTCATTAGAAAACTCAAATTTAATTTTATCTTTTAATACTCTGTTATCATTATGTAAAATATTAGTTCTACCTTTTTCTCGATAATCATATAACATACTTATATTACTTCCTAATATATTTTTTGTTTCAATACTATAATCTTTATAACCTGAAAGTCTTAACTCGTCATTGTATAATTTTCTTATGTAATCATCTAAAATAAATAAACGACCGTCCCATTCTTTAGAATAATCAGTCCATTCTGGTGAATATCCGTAATTACCTTTGTAAGGACTTCCTAAATCAATTCCACCAGTATCACCTATTCCTGGTATATTTCCGTTATCTTTTCCATCGTTTGGGTTAGGTTTTTGGCCTTGATTACCACCACCATTTTCAGGTTTATATAATTCACCCTCTCCACCAGTAACTGGACGGTCTCCTGAATTAATATGTTCTACTATATCTTCATAATTATCTCGACCTTCATTCTTGTTATCACTACCAGCAGAATTTTTTAGTTTATATGCTATTTTATAATCAGCAACTGTTAAATATTTTTGATTAACAGGAAAAACACTTTGAAAAACAGATGAAACATTAGATATTTGAGTATAAGCATTTGAAGGGTCTACTTGTAATACTGCTTCTGCCTCTTTTATAACTCTGTTCATTTTTAATAAATTACCTATAAATTGTAAATTATTAGCTTTTTCTACCTCTGTTAAACTTTCTTTTGATAATAAATAGTTATTACTCATAAAAATTCGTTCTATATTTGTTATTTTGCTTGTAACACAGCCTGTATAATCACAATCTTCAAAATTTATTTTAACATTATTTATACTTTCTATAAAATTATCTAAAGCTATACTTTCACCATTATTTGCAAAAGCTTCTAATTCTAAATATAAATCTCTATTTTTTAATTGATAATCTAGTGGATAATTTTGATTTATTATAGCCATATCCAAAACAACTTTATCAGTAAACTTTTTAACAAGCTCAAAATTATCAGTATACATATTTTGAACATTTTTAGATACTAATGGTAAACCTAAACCAACTTCATCTGTAGGAGGTAATAACATAGCATCAAAAATACCCATATCATATTCGCCTAATAAATAACTTTCTAATGCTAATTGTAAACGTTTCTTTAAATCATTCATAACAAAAGATAAATCTTCAGCTTGTTTATAAATAGTACATAATTCATTAAAACTTT
>RRZU013070242.1_pt1 | contig 33633 bp, 33 predicted proteins | sample 2165561 | NCBI WGS metagenome assembly RRZU01 (sample SAMN10456909, study PRJNA506462) | wastewater metagenome | isolation source: wastewater sludge | place: USA: Moscow, Idaho | reverse complement strand
CACCATGAACCGAACCCGTTTCGCTCCGCTCGTCGCATCCGTCCTGATCTTCGTTGCCGGTCTCGCCCTCGGAGCCGGCAAGACCGAAGGCGACACCTCCGCCGCCAACACAGCGTCGAAGATCCTCCTCACCGTCGGTCTCCTCGGCTTCGTGATCGCTCTCATCGCGCTCGGCGTGAGCTACCTGCGGACCCGCCGCGCAACGACGTGAGGGTCCAGCCGGGAGGAGGAACAGTGGACCGACCCGGTAGGCGCGGCCGTCGGCCGACAACGACGAAGGCCCGGAATCCCTTGAGATTCCGGGCCTCGTGCTTGGTGGCGGGGGCAAGATTTGAACTTGCGACCTTCGGGTTATGAGCCCGATTGTCTACATCCCATTGCATCCAATTCTGTACCAGAATGTACTGCTGACCTGGACTTCCTCGAATATGGACTGCCGGTCTATACCTACTTATACCACAGCGTGTCAGCCCGTAGAGTAGAAAAAGGTGTAGAAGATCCGCGACCGGTAGCCGGACGTCGAACGACGGTCAGGACGCTGCCGCTTCGGAGTCCGACGGCACTCCAGGCACGCGCACCCAGCCGGGGGCAGTTTGCGTAGCGTGACCTTCGGGTCGCGAGTCGCCCGCCGGACGCGCCAGTGCCGGCGCCGACGCGCCGAAGAGGACGGCCGCCGGCCAGGCAACGGCTGACGCCCCGGCATGGGATCGCTCCGTTCTTGTTCACCGGGTGCTCAGCATGTGTCACAGCAGTTGTCGCCGCGCCAGGCTTCGCGTCCCTCGCGCACGGCGAGGCCGGCGATCACGAGCGCGGCGATCGGGTCGGCCCACCACCAGCCGAGGGTCGCGTTGGCGACCAGGCCGATGAGCAGGATGGCAGACAGGTAGCTGCACAGCATCGTCTGACCGCTGTCGGCAACCACGGTGCGGCTCGACATGCGACGCCCGACGCGACGCTTCGCGATAGCGAGGATCGGCATGACCACCAGCGAGAGGGCGGCGAGAACGATGCCAGGCACTGATTCGCCGGGCTCGGACCCGGCGATGAGGTCCCAGACCGCTTGACCGGCGACATATGCGGCGAACACGAAGAAGCTCCCCGCGATCAGCTTCAGCGCGCGCTGCTCGCGCTCGGTATCCGCGCCGGAGAACTGCCACACCACGACGGTCGCCGAGCCGACCTCGACGATCGAGTTCAGGCCGAACCCGACCAGCGCGATCGATCCCGCGTCGGCACCGGACGCAATCGCGATGACAGCTTCGAGGCTGTTCCAGGCGATAGTCGCCCAAGCCAACGCCAATGCGGTGCGGCGCCAGTGGGCTCGGTCATCGGCCCGGACCGTCGCACCGAGTTGGATGTCAGCCATCGCCGGTCTCGAACAGCGCCCGTAAGTCGTCGGGGACCGGCATCGGTTGGGTGGCGGGCACCGAGGCTCGTCCGGTGTTGCCTTCGGGATAGCGGCCGGTCAACGACCCAGGCCCCGCCACCACGATGCGCAGCAGCTGACCGGTCACCTCGCGACGATCGCGGCCACGCCAGCCCAGCGCAAGCATCGCCGCGTGCACTCGGACGTGCGGCCACGCCCACGCCTGCGAGAGCACGTGAGCCTCCTCCAACAAGGTCCACGCCGCCACCGCGTTGCCCAACCGGGCCTCGTCACGAGCGGCAGCCAGGTTGGCAGTGAGTCGATCCGCGACGGCGCCGGGCATCGATCGGCGGGTCATGCTCGGCCCCTCCGGTCGTGGACGCAACCGTCAGCGGGAGGAAGGGCGAGCTCGACTAGCTGTGTGAGTACCCGGGCGAAGCGAGGGTCGGCCAGGTCGTAGCGGACCCGGCGCCCTTCGGGCGTCGTTGCAACCAGACCGCAGCCGCGCAAGCAGGCGAGGTGGTTCGAGACGTTGGCCTTGGTGAGCCCGAATTGCTCGGCCAACTCGGCCGGGTAGCAGGGACCTTCGAGCAACCGGACCAACAGCTGACGCCGGGTCTCATCAGCCAGCGCCGTGCCGATGCGGCCGAGAGCGTCGAGATCAACCGCGGCGGCTGCGAGCACCACCACATAGTACAGCTGATGCTGAACTATTCCGCGACAGGAGGTCGCTGGGCAAGGTCCGGCTGAGTGACCTTCGGGTTATATCAGGCCGTCAGCCCACGGCTGCGACGCGCTCGCGGAGCGCGGGCTGACCGGGGCCTTCGAGTTCGTCGAGCGCATCCGTGCGCCCGGCGAGGGTCAGGAGGAGCGCCTCGGCGGGGCCTGCGACCTCGGCGCCGTCGCCGTGTTGCCAGTCGAGGTCGGTGGCGACGAGGCGGAGCCCGGCGGCGTTGTTCTTCGCGGGAATGACGGCGCCTTGAGGGCGATCTGCAGGGCCTCGAGTAGTCGTTCGTGCGGGACTTCGCGGGGCAGGCCGAGTGGCCGGCGGATGTCCTGGTGGTGGATGAGGCAGTCGCTGAGCCCGATGCCGCCGCCGAACCCGGCGGTGAGGCCATGGGGCCTGAGGTGCGAGCGCAGGATCTCGATGAGCTGTTCGGGAGTGTGCTCCCGGTAGGCGGTGAGCCGCTGCTCGTTGATCCGTCCGGGCCGGAACCCGCCGCGGACGAACGCGGCCGCGATGCCGGGGTAGCTGAGCTCTTCGTAGCTGATGATGTGGGCGACGACGTCGTGGATGGTCCAGGCTTCGCAGAGCGAGGGCCGCTCCCATTGCCCGGGGGTCAGGGAGTCGAGAAAGTCGGCGAGGTCGCTTCGCTCATCGGCTGCGAGTTGCATACGGTCGGCCACGTTCAGACCTTGTCGACGAGCTGCGAAAACCGGTCGAGCCAGAGGGGCCAGCCGTCGCCGGTGCCGAGGAAGGTGAGGCCTTCCCAGCCCTCGCCGTGGCGGTCGAGGTGGCGGTGCGCAAGGCGGACTTGTGTCTTCTCCGGGCCGAGGGGGATGAAGGTGACCTCGACCTCGCTGCAGTGATCCGGATCGGTTTCAAGTTGGAAGGTCGGGCTGAGGTGCCAGCTGAAGACCAGACGGTCTGGGGGCTCGAAGGCCAACACTCGCGCCCAGGTGCAGGTGGTGCCGTCGGTGCCGATGTCCTGGATGGTGCCCCCGACGTGGGGTTCGAGCACGGTGCGCTCGATGGGCACGGCGAGGAGGTTCTGCTCGCGGGGCTTGATCTCGTCGAAGCGCTCGGTGAACGTGCCGAAGGCGTGCTCGACGGGGACGTCGATGGTGATCTCCAGTTCGAGGCGGGTGGGGTCGGGGGTCATCGTTGCTCCTGGTTCGGTTCGGATGGTCGGGATCGGTAGCTGTCTTCGGAGATGCGCTTGAGGTTGGCCAGGCCGGTTCCCCAGAAGGTCTCCAGTTCGCGGCGGACCTGTTCGAGCCCGGCGAGGCGGATCCGGTACAGGTGGTGGCGGCCTTCGCGGCTCGCTTCCACGAGCCCGGCGTCGAGCAGCACCTTCAGGTGCTGGGAGACCGCCGGTCGGCTGACCGGGAGACCGTCGGCGATGGCGGTCACCGAGCACGGACCGGGCACGACTGCAGCCAGCACTCGACGCCGGGTGGGATCTCCCAGCGCGGCCCACGGGTCCATGACGGTAGAGGTCGGACGAGCCACAATACGTAAGTTACTACTAACGCAATGGCGAATGCAACGGCACCTCGCCGCGGTCGTCCTACCGGTTGATCCCGACGCCGCTGACGGCCGCGAGGTGGTGGGCGGCCACGGCGGCCAGAGCAGCGAAGGGGTGGCCGCCTCCGTCGGGACCGTGCTCGGCCCGCAGGCGTTCGGCCTCGACGAGCACCCGGGCGCAGTGCAGGCCACGGAACCACCGCAGCGGACCGAGGTCGGCATCCGGGTTCGCGCTCGCGTAGGCGGCGACGAATCGGCGTGCGAGTAGACGCCCTGCACCGCGGCCGACCGGTCGGAGCGCGGCCGGTAGCGCGAGGGGTGGGTTGGCGAGGAGAAGCTCGGTGAAGGCCAGGTCGAAGCAGGGGTCGGCGAGGACGGCGCCGGTCCAATCGAGGACGACGAGCTCTCCGCTGCTCTGGAGGACGTTGAAGGGGTGGAGGTCGCCATGGCACACCACCTCCCCACCGGACGGAGGTTGGCTCGTGGCGAGACGGTCGAGTCCTGTGGCCACGTCGGCGCGGCCCACGGCGTCGGCGCCGAGCCGAAGCTGATCGAGGACCTCGGCGGTCGACCACGCCACTGTGGGCGCCGAGGCCCGCACCGCGGTGGAGACGGGGCCCGGGTCGAGGCGGTGGAGCGCGGCGGCGGCCGTGGTGAGTTGGGCTGGGAGGGTCCGCAACAGCGATGGCGCCCGGCGGATCGCCGCGACCCCGTCAAGGCCCGCGAGAAGTGGGGTTCCCGACGAGAAGTCCATGACCGACCACCACCCACCTCGCACGTCATCGGCGGCCGAGAGCCAGACCGGTGGGGTCGGGAAGCCGGCCGCCGCGAGCGCGCGTTGGACCTCAGCTTCCTTCGCCCCCATTTCTCGGTGTGGGGCGAAGCGCACGACCACCTCGGGCGCCACGCCATCGGGCTGGTCCGAGACTGCTACCCGGTACATCGTCGCCCAGAAGCCTCCGGCCAGCGGCGTCGGATCGCCCGGGATCACGCCTGGCCACTCGGCGCGGAGCCGCTCCTTGACTTCCTGGTCGTCAATAATCACGGTGTTTACCGTAACGGTACATACTGGTATTGTCGAGGCATGGATGCTCCCGCCCCCGTCGAGCTCGTCGCGGAGTGGACGATCGATCAGCTCGCCCAGCACTCCGGCGTCCCTGGCCGTACGGTCCGCGAGTACCAGACCCTCGGCCTCGTGCACCCGCCCAGGAGGTCGGGCCGGATCGGGCTCTACGACGCCAGCCACCTCCGGCGCCTGGCGCTGATCGCTCGCCTCCAAGAGCGCGGCTACTCGCTCGCGGGCATCGGCGACCTGCTCGCGGCATGGCGCGGCGGGGATGCGCTGACCGACATCCTCGGCCTCGAGCCCGACCAGCTCGTCCACATCGACGAACCGGGCGCACCGGCGACGATCGACCAACTGCACCGACTCCTCCCCCAGCTCGTCCCCGACCGCCTCGACGACCTCATCTCGACCGGCATCGTGGAGGCCTGTGGACCCGACCGCTACTGCGTTCCCAGCCCGTCACTGCTCCAGCTCGCCATCGAAGCGCTGGCCGCCGGCATCGAGGTCGACGCCCTCCTCACGCTCCTCGGCGCCATCGGATCCGCTGCCGACGCCGTGGCCGACTCGGTGCTCGTCGCTCTCGCAAGCGCCCCCGCCACCGACCCTGCGGCAGTCGAAGGCCTCGTCGGCCGTGGGCGGGGGCTCCTCAGCCACGGCCTCGGTCGGCTGACCCTGCACCGTCTCGGACGGCGGGTCGGCGTCACCAACGATGACGACGCCAGCCAGATCGCCACTCGGCTGTCCGGTACCGGCCCGGCTGGCCGGGCGGCGCGGTCGTGACCGACGCCAACGCCGACCAGCGCGACGCATGGAACGGCGAGTCCGGCGATCGTTGGGTCGCCACGGCCGATCGTCGCGACGCCGTCCTCGCCCCGGTCGGTGAGGCCCTGATCGAGACGGCGGCGATTGCACCGGGCGAGCGCGTCCTCGACATCGGGTGCGGGTGCGGCGCGACGACTCTCGCCGCGGCCCGTGACGCCGGCCCGACCGGTCACGTGCTCGGCGTCGACCACTCGGCACCGATGCTCGCGCTTGCCTCCCAGCGGGCGGAGACGATCCCCACGGTGGACCTGCTGCAGGCGGACGCCCAGACCTTTCACCGCACCGAGCGTTTCGACGTCGCCGTCAGCCGCTTCGGCACCATGTTCTTCGACGACCCCAGCGCAGCGTTTGCCAACATCGCCCGGCACCTCACGGCCGGAGGGCGGCTGTGCATCGCCACTTGGCAGCCGCTGCAGGCCAACGAGTGGCTCGTGGTTCCCGGCGCGGCGCTCCTGCGATACGGCTCCCTCCCGGGGGAGGCCAGCACCGGCGGTCCGGGCATGTTCGCCCAGTCAGAGCCCGCTGTCATCGAGGAGGTTCTACGCGGGGCCGGCTTCGGAAACATCACGACCGTGGCTCGCACCGTCGCCCTGCGGCTCGGCGCAACGACCGATGACGCCATCGATCACCTCACCGACTCCGGACCCGGGCGTGCCGTCCTCGAGAGCGTCCCCGCCGAGGACCACGCCGACGCACTCGCCGCGGTCGCCGACGCGCTGCGCCCCCATCACCATCCGAACGAGGGCGTCATACTCGATGCGGGCATCCTGCTCACCACCGGAAGGACCATGCGATGACCACCCACGAAGCGAGCATCGGGCTGGTTCTGGACTGCGCCGATCCGGTGGCCCTCGCCGAGTTCTGGTCCGCCGCCCTCGGCTACGTGAACCTCGGGTCGGCGGGCAACTACGTTGCCCTGTTCCCCGACGGGCGTCCAGGCCCAAAGCTCCTCCTCCAACACGTCGCCGAGCCGAAGACCTCGAAGAACCGCATGCACCTCGACATCGAGGTGGCAGACATCGAGGCCGAGGCGTCCCGCCTCGAAGCCCTGGGCGCACGACGGGTCCAACCAGCACAACTCCACGAGCACGGGACGACCTGGATCCTCATGGCCGACCCGGAGGGCAACGAGCTCTGCGTCTGCGACGCCGGCGCCGGCAGCTCTTGAGAGAAGACTGAGCTCAGTCAGCGCAGGCGGCCGGCCAACCACCGGAACCGCTGTGTAGCTCCAGAAGGTGCGACGTGGGTTGCGCGCCGTTCGACGAGAACCTCGGCGTCGCCCACCACGCTGCGTAGGTCCGCGGCGTTGGACCGGTGGACCGGGAGGCCCGAACAGTGGGTCGGGCCGTCCTCGGCGAACCCACCGATCACGAATCCTCCACCCGCACCGATCGCCCTCCGCATGGTCGCCCCGTACTGCTTCCGATCGTCGGGGTCGACGAGGAAGTGCAGCATCGCTCGGTCGTGCCATAGATCCCACCGTCGCTCGGGCACCCACGTCAGGACGTCCGCTTGGACCCACGACACGTTCTGCAGCGCCGGGCACCGCGCGCGGGCCACCTCGAGGGCGGCGGCCGAGATGTCGACGACCGCGACCTCGTGGCCCTCCTGGGACAGGTCGTCGACGAGCCGGCCCGCGCCGCCACCGACATCGACGATCGTCGCCGGTCGTTGCCCCAGGACCGTGTGGATGAGTTCGATCGAGGTTGTCGCGTGCTCCTCGAACCACGACACCTCCGTCGCCGGCGTCGCCAGGTAGCGGGCGTCCCAGTGCCCGGCCGGATCGAAGGCGCCCTCGGTCACGAGCGGTCGCTTTCGAGCACGAAGCTGAAGCCGATTCCGCCGAGCACGATCAACGCGACCGTCGCTCCGAACAGCGACAGCGTCGGATACGAGGTGGCGGCCACGAGCGCTCCTGACCCGAGGCCGGCGCCCGCACCCGCTAAGGCGACGCACAGGTCGACCGAACCTTGGGTTCGAGCCCGCACCGACAGCGGCACGGCGTCGGTCACGATCGAGGTGCCACTCACCAGGCCGAGGTTCCAGCCGATGCCGAGCACCGCCAGGGCAACGGCGAGCCCGACGACACCGGCGTCAGGGACGCTTGCGGCGAGCACCCCGGCCAGCGCCAGCGTCGCGCCTGACGCAAGGGCGATCCGGCGGCCTCCGAACCGGTCCACCAGTCGGCCGGACAGCGGCGAGGGCAGGTACATGCCGGCGATGTGGGCGGAGATGACCGCGCCCGTCGCGGACAGGCCGTGCCCGTGGTGCGCCATGTGGATCGGGGTCATCGTCATGATCGCCACCATCACCAGCTGGGCGACGACCATGGTCGCCCCGCCGAGGAAGACGGCACGACCGATCGCTTCGGGCGCATCATCGGCGACGTGGCCGTCGCCCGTCGGCGCCGAGTCGACGCTCGCAGCTCGTTGTCTCGCCAGCAACAGCGGGTCGGGGCGGAGGCGGGCCAGCAGCACGGCGCCGGCGAGGGCGTAGGCCGCCGCCGCCAGCATGAACGGGCCCGCCAGCCGGGGCAGGTCGAGATCCTCGGCCAGGTCACCCATGAGCGAGACGACGTTCGGTCCCACCACCGCCCCCACCGTCGTGGCCACCAGCACCGTGCTGACCGCCCGCGCCCGCCGGTGAGGCGCCGCCAGGTCGGCGCCGGCGTACCGGGCCTGGAGGTTCGTCGCCGTCCCGGCCCCGTAGACCAGCAGCGCCGGCAACAGGAGCGCGATCGAGTCCATCGCCGCGGCCAGCACCACCACCGCGGCGCCCAGCGCTCCGGCGGTGTAGCCCAGCCCCAGGCCCCGCCGGCGGCCGTGCGCGTCCGACACCCGCCCCACCACCACAGCGGCGCCGGCCGAGCCGATCGTGAACAGAGCCGCGGGCAGTCCCGCCAAACTGTCCGACCCGAACATGTCTCGAGCCAGCAGCGCCCCAACCGTCACCCCTGCCGCCAGTCCCGCGCCGGACAGCACCTGCGCGGTCACCAGCGTCCGCAGGACCGCCGGCTGCTCAGGGGCGTCCTGCTCCCGGTCCGTCGCGACGTCGGCCGTCACCGCATCGGGTGACGTCACGGGTGATCCGGAGCGGTCGAAACCAGATCGACACCGTCCGCCCGCCACTCGAGGATCCCGTCCTCGGTCGCCCTTGCCTCGATGCCGCGCGACCGCAACAGATCGACCGCATCGTGCGACAGCTCGCACACCCGCCCCCGGCAGTACGCCACCACCTCCTGGTCCGTCGGGACCTCGTCGAGCCGACGGCGCAGCTCGTCGATCGGCAAGGACACCGCACCCGGCAGGTGACCGGCCGCGTACTCCTCTGCCGGTCGGACATCGATCACCAGAACCCGTCCCGCAGCCACCGCCTCGAGCAGGCCCTCCCGCGACATCGGCTCAACCCGCTCGTCCCGCGCCAGCGACTGGCCCACCACCGCATGGTGCGCCTCGGCGACCCCCACGAGCGCGGCGACGAGCGCAGCAACATCGTCTCCACCCAGGCGGTAGATGACCTGGTTCCTGTCACGTCGGGACGCGACCAGACCCAGCTCACGAAGCGTCTGGAGATGAGCGGACGCTGTCGTCACATTCAGCGTCGCCGCATCGGCCAGCTCCTGCACCGACCGCTCCCCCTGCGCCAGCAACTGCAGCATCCGCAAGCGCGACCCGTTCCCCAGAGCTCGAGCCGTACGCGCGACCTCGCCGAACACATCGTCATTCTTGTATTCCACAGATATCTAGAATAGCCCAGGTCCTGACGGGGGACCACCCGTCCACGGACGTTCCACCGAGTCAGCCGCGGCTCACAACCCCGTCATACCGGGTTCCTCGGCCGCACGGAACGCAGGGGGTACGTCGCGGCCGTGTTCTACCGATTGTTCCCCCGGGTTCCGATCGTCGGAACCCGAGTCTTCAAGGAGGAACATCATGAACGGATACGTGGCACAACGACGTGGTCGCTTCTACGCGGTGATCTACGAGGGCCGCGACCCGGTCACCGGCAAGGAGCGCCGCCAGTGGCATCCGGCCGGCACCGACCGGGGCGAAGCCGAACGTCTCGCCACCAAGCTGGCCGCCGAGGAGACCAAGCGCACCGACGCGGCGCGGTCACTGACCTTCGGCGCCTACCTCACCAGCCAGTGGCTCCCCGCCAAGAAGCTCCACCTCGCCACCAGCACCTACCGGGGCTACGAGCGCAACGTCCAGCTACACATCCTTCCGGCCTTCGGGCGGACCAGCATCCGCCGGCTGCGCTACCAGCAGATCGAGTCGCTGTACGACTCCCTCCTCCACCCCGCCGAGGGCCACGGGCTCGCGCCCAAGACCGTGTACGAGATCCACCTGATCATCCGCGGCGCGCTCACCGACGCCCACCGCCGAGGCCTGATCACCCGCAACGTCGCGCTCGTCGCCCGAGCCCCGAAGCAGCGATCCCTCCAGAAGATCGAGGGCAAATCGTTGACCGAGGACGAGCTCCGCCATCTCCTGCGAGCAGCAGCGGGACACCGGTTCTTCCCCATCTACTGGCTCACCGCCATGACCGGGATGCGCCGCAACGAGGTCCTCGGCCTCAAGTGGCCCGACATCGACTTCAAGAAGAAGCGGGTGGCATTGAACCGCGGGCTCGTCGCCGTCGGCTACGAACTCCACCAGACCCGCGGCAAGACCAAGACCGCCCGTCGCAACATCGACTTGGACGCGACCACACTCGCCGTCCTCGCCGGCTGGCAGGCGTACCAGGCGGCCGAGTTCGCTGCGACCGGCATCGAGCACGAGGAACAGTGGGTGTTCACCGACGGTGAGGGCAAGCCAATCCACCCCCACGCCGTGTACCAGACCTTCGGGCGGATCGTCCGCAACGCGGGCTTGCCCCACATGCGCTTCCACGATCTCCGCCACACCCACGGCAGCCTGCTCATCAAAGAAGGCGTGCCGGTGAAGGTCGTCAGCGAACGGCTCGGCCATGCACACATCGCGCACACGATCCAGACCTACCAGCACCTCCTGCCCGGCATGCAGGCCGACGCGGCCGACATCGCCGAACGCCTCGCCGCCCCGAGCCCCACGGCTACGAAGCAGCCGGGGAGCCGAACGGTGGAACGTCGGAGGAACACCCGCAGGAACGCCGCCTGATCCCGTAAGAACGCCCATTCAACGACGAAGGCCCAGGTCTCTGACCTGGGCCTTCGTGCTGCGATTGGTGGCGGGGGCAAGATTTGAACTTGCGACCTTCGGGTTATGAGTCGGGCTTACGGACAGACCCGCGGATTTCGGGCGGAGATCCTGACGCCTCAGCGTCAAGATCTCGTGGTCGCGAGTGCTGCTGCACCGGTTCGCAGCGCCTCGAGCACGGCCTTCTCGTGGCCGAGGGCCGTACCGCCATTCGTGGCGCGGCCGAGTGCAAGGCCGAGCATCGTCTCGCGGGCCATCAGGTAATAGGCGCGGTGGGCGTCATCGACGAGGATCGTCGGGTCCTTGCCATCGGGGTTCACGAGGCTGGCAAACTCGAAGACCACGGGGCCGATCTCGGCGCTCAGGGTCGGGTCGTTGGCCATCGCGAGCCACGCTTCGAGCACGGCCTTGAAGCGTGGTTGGCCGACGACAGCCCAGGTGCCGTCGATCAGCGTGGGCAGGTCGGTGACCGTTGGGCGTTTGCCGGTGCCGAAGCTGGCGTAGAGTCGCCTCAGGGCGTCGGCCAGCAGCTCGGGGAGGCTGTCGTAGTGGTGGTGGAAGGCCCCGCGACTGACGCCGGCGCGGTTGCACACCTCGACGGCTGTGACCGCGGCCCAGCCGCGTTCGATGAGCAGCTCGGTCGCCGCGTCGGCCAGTGCGGCGCGAGTGGCGGCGGTCCGCTCCGCCTGGGTGCGGCCGGTCGGGGCTTCAGCGGTGCTCATGGGCTCGTGCGGGTCGGTTTCGTCAGGGGGCGGCCGGTGCAGTCTCCCGCAGCTGGATCGGGACGTGCGGGTGGGTGCCGGTGCCTTGGATGATCGCGCCGTTGGCCTCGAGCAGCGGGCGGAGCTCGCGGAACGCGGCCCGGTACCGGTACCAGGGGATGGTCGGGTACAGGTGGTGGATGAGGTGCCGGTCCTGCTGGAGGAGCAGCCAGGTCGAGCCCGGGAACCGGTTGATGCGCGTGGCGCCGAACCGGTCGGTGCGGTCGAACGGGAAGTGGGGCAGCCACTGGAACAGGATCATCAGACCGAGGATCCCGACACGGCTCGGCAACCACAGCAGGAGGAACGCCGGCCAGAATAACCCGAGCGGGATCGTCACCAGGAGCAGCACGAGGGCGCCCTGGGTGAGGCGCCGCATGCGGGCGCGGGCGGCCTTCTCGCGGGCTGAGGGGGCCGGCGCGCCGGCCGGCAGCATCTTCGCCATCATCTTCTCGACGAGCCGGTTGCCGCCGGGGAGCGCGCCGATGGTCATGAAGATCGTGGCGGCGAACCACTTGATCGGCATCTGCCACAGAGGGCCCTTCACGGCGAGGTCGGGGTCGGCCGGGGTGTTGGTGTGGGCGTGGTGCTTGAGGTGGTTGGCGCTGTAGCTGCCGAAGTCGAGCTGGATGGCGTAGCCGGCGATGTTGCCGCACAGGTTCTCGATCCAGGCCCGCCCGGGGTCCCGGCCGCTGATGGCCTTGTGGGTGGCGTCGTGGTGGACCGTGTACCAGGCGTAGGCCACCCACGAGTTGATGACGAACCCGACGGCCATCGGGATGACGCCCGCCGCCCAGAGCACGACGACGCCGACCTCCACGCTCAACAGCACGACCGTCAGGAGCACCGTCGGCCACCCGAAACCCCCGGACAACCGGCGCGCCACGGCCTGCTCCTCCTCGCTGAGGGCGGGCGAGCGGGTTGGTTCAACGGACGTCGCGGGCACCTCGCCTCTTTGCTCGCTGACGCTCACGCGCCCACCTTCTTCGCTTCGACGATCTTCCACACGCCGCCGTCGAACTGCTTCCAGGTCGTCTGCAACTCGAGGGTGTCGCCCGCGTCGTTGCCGTAACGGACCTCGAACTCGACCGCGTCGTCGGCGGGGGTCTCCGTGAGGATCTCCCATGTCGTGGTGGGTTGTGGCGGCCCGCCGGTACCCATCAGCTGAGTGAAGGCGGACCCGGCGAAGTCACCCATGATCTGACCCATGTTCCCGTCCACCACGTCCTGGGCGTGACGTTCGGCGGTTGCTCGTGCGTCCATGACGGTGACTGAAGCACATATTGCATACGTACGCAAATGTTTGTTAGAAAGCTCTGGTGACCGGGATCCTCATTGAAGCGGAGGCGTTCGACAGCTACGGCGGCTGGGTCATGGACTCGCAGTTCGAGGTCCAGATGGGCTCGCCCTACCTGCTGGCCCACGGCATGGGTCAGCCCGTCGAGGACGCCTCCACGACGGTCGCCGTCGCCGAGGCCGCCGAGTACGTGGTGTGGGTGCGGGCCAAGGACTGGGTGCCATCGCACTCGCCCGGCCGCTTCACGTTGTCGATCAACGGCGCCGATGTCGGTGGCGAGCTGGGGGCGAACGGCCGGGACTGGTCCTGGGAGCAGATCGGCACCGTCACCCTGCCGGCGGGTGACACGGCGTTGGTGCTGCACGACCTGACCGGCTTCGACGGCCGGTGCGATGCGATCTTCCTCACCCCGGACGGCACGGTGCCGGTCGACGGCGCGGACGACGCGGCCCTGGCGTGGCGCCGGGAGCTGCGAGGCCTTCCGGCCGAGCCCGAGCTGGCTGGCGAGTTCGACGTCGTGGTCGTCGGCGGGGGCATCGCCGGCTGCACCGCCACCTTGACCGCCGCCCGCCAGGGCTGCCGCGTGGCCTTGATCCAGGACCGCCCCTTCCTGGGCGGCAACTCGAGCAAGGAGATCGGCCTCAGCCCCCGGGGCGAGAACGGCGGCCTCGTCGCCGAGCTGTCGGCCCGGACCCCGGACGGCGACATCGTCGCCCGGCAGGTCATCGAGGCCGAGCCGACGGCGGCGATCCTCTTGGAGCGCCGAGTCGTCGCGGTGCACACCGACGGCGACCGGATCGTGTCGATCGACGTGCGCGAGGGCCGCACCGGCCGGGAGACGAGGTTCGCCGCGCCGGTCTTCATCGACACCACCGGCCAGGCCATCCTCGGGATCCTCGCCGGGGCGGAGATCCTCACCGGCCGCGAGGGCCGGGACGAGTACGGCGAGTACTACGCGCCGGCCGAGCGCGACGAGGAGCACCACGGCCACACGCTCTTCTTCCGCACGAAGATGGCCGACGAGCCCGTCGAGTTCCCTGACGTGCCGTGGGCGACGGAGGTGTCCAAGGACTACGCGAACCTCAGCGGCCAGCTCATGGCGCCCGGTAGTGAGAACGGCCCCGGTCCCGCGGCCAGCGACGAAGCCCGGGCGGCCTTCGAGTACACGCCGACGACCCCGGCCGACGACGACAACCTGCCGGTGATGAAGACCTTCCCGGCCACCCACTTCTGGGAGTACGGCCAGTGGCTCGACCTCTACCGCGACGGTGAGCTGATCCGCGACCACCTCCTACGGGCGCTCTACGGCACGTTCTCCAACGTCAAGAAGATGGAGCCCGACACCTTCGCCAACCTGGCCTTCGACTGGCTCGCCTTCGTCCCCGCCCAGGGCGAGTTCCGGCGCTACAAAGGCGACTACCTCCTCACCGAGAACGACATACGCGCCCACACGGTCTTCCCCGACGCGGTCGTGAACAACGACGGCGCCTTCTGCATCCACATCCCGAACCAGCCCGGCGAGGGCGAGTACGACTTCCGCCTCAAGGACTGGGTCTGGGACGTGCGCGACAACAAGCCCTACGCCATTCCCTTCCGATGCCTCTACTCCACCAACATCGTCAACCTGATGATGGCGGGAAAGCACATCAGCGTGACCCGCGTGGCCGGCACCACCACCAAGCTCATGGGCAACGGCGGCCAGCACGGCATCGCCGTCGGCGCCGCCGCCTACCTGTGCACCAAGCACGACACCACGCCCCGCGGCGTGTACGAGGCCCACCTCGACGCCCTGCAGGAGATCACCGGCCAGCTCACCGGCTGCCACCACCTGCACGTGGCGCCCGGCGAGGCTCCGGCCGCGCTTACGGCGCGGGCGTCGGCCGAGCGGCATGCCGGCCATGTTCAGGGCGGCGACATCGAGGCCCTGATGGCGGACTTCGTGGGCAACGTGTTCATGAACCTGATGGCCGGTGGGACCCTGCCGCCGATGCCCACGATGAACTCGGAGATCCTCGAGGAGACCCCCGACGGCGACGCTGTCGAGTTTCACGTCCGCTACGCCAACGACACCGACGCCCTGGTGCTCCGCACCCGCTGGGAGCAGATCGGGCCCGACTGGAAGATCGTCGAAGCGATCAAGGTCGACTGATCTTCGGGGCCGACCATCATTCGCCTGACCAGCCCATTCACTCGCTCGGGCAGTAGACGACACAGCCGAGGTCGGCCAGTAGGCCGCCGAGCGCACCGAGGTGCGCCAAGGTTTGTTCGACAAGACCGGGCGTGGCCGCTTGCGAATGGGGGCGGAGCGCTCGTCGAGTCGCGCACCTACGGCGATGTACGCCGAACCCGCGCCCGCTTCCTCTGGGCCTCTCCCCGTCTGGCGGACGGGTGGTTATGACGCTTGCTGAAGGTACTGCTGTTCCCACTCGGCTGGGGGCATGCCGCCGAGGGTCGTGTGGATCCTTCGGGTGTTGTACCAGTTGATCCACCGGAAGATGGCCTGGCGGGCCTCGGCTCGGGTCGCGAAGGTCCGTCCGAGGAGGCACTCACGCTTGAGGCTGGCCCAGAACGACTCGGCCACGGCGTTGTCCCAACACACCCCGGTGCGGCCGACCGAGGGTCGCATCTCCCGGTCGCCGCAGAACTTCAGGTAGTCGTTCGAGGTGTACCTGGCTGCCGCGGTCCGCGTGACAGATGACCCCGGCGACCGCCCGGTCGCCTCCGCGGGCCCCGACGGCCATGTCGAGGGCGTCGAGAACGAGCTCGGTGCGCATGTGGTCGGCCATCGAGAAGCCCAGCAGCCGACGCGACCCGAGGTCGAGGACCGATGCCAGGAACAGCCACCCTTCGCCGGTGGGGATGTAGGTGATGTCTTGGCACCAGGCGACATCGGGGGCGCCCGGCGTGAAGCCCCGTCCGACGAGATCAGGGATCTTGAACCCGTCGGGCCCGGCCACGGTGGTGGTCACCCGCCGCCGGTAGGCCCGGCCAGCGAGACCGTGGCGGCCCATGAGCCGGTGGACCTTCTTACGGTTGATCACGATCCCGGACCGGCGCAGCTCCCGCCACATGCGAGGCACCCCGTAGGAGCGGTCGGACGCTTCCCAGATCTCCACCATCAGCTCGACCAGCTGGGCGTCCGCGACCTCACGTTCGGTCGGCCCCGCGGCCTGGCGTTCGCACCAGTCGTAGTAGCCCGACGGCGAGACCCCCGACGCGTTGCACGCTGCGGTCACTGGGAACCCGGCCGCCTTCTGGTCATCGACACACCGGTAGCGGCTCACGGTGTCGACTCCTTCACCCAGAAGGCCATCGATCGTTTGTGCAGATCTCGTTCCATCCGCAACTGCGCGACCTCGGCACGCAGATCGACCAACTCGGACCGCTCATCGACGGTGATGCCGTCACGTTCGCCGCGCTCGACGCGCTCTTGGGCGACCCAGTTCCCGAGAGTGCCCGGGTTGATCCCGAGCGACCGGGCCACCTCGGCGATCGGGAGCTGGTCACCATCGAGGACCATCGCGACCGCGTCACGACGGAACTCCGGCGGGTACTTCGACGGCCTCCCCGGCCGACGCTTCTGCTTGCTGGACATGGACTTCCTCCTATACGAGGTGTCCGCCCAACGGGGGGATGCCCAGGTCGACGCCTCCTCGAGCTCGCCGGCCGGTGCGGCGCCACACTCGTCGACGACCAGGCTCTCCGCTACCTCAGCGACCAACCTCGTCCGTTCCTCGCCAGCCACGACCCCCACGCCGACGTCATCACCGTCGGATCGTTCAGCAAGGTGCTGTGGTCCGCGCTACGAGTCGGGTGGCTGCGGGCACCGGCGCCGACGATCCGGCGCCTCGTCGCCCGCAAAGCCGCGCTCGACCTCGCCACACCCGCGCTCGACCAGGCCCTCGTCCTGCACTGCCTCCCCCACCTCGATCCGATCGCCGCGCAACGCCGCGAGCAGCTCCGCCTCGCACGAGCACACCTTCGCAGCCGGTTGCGAGCCGACCTGGCTGACTGGCACGACGAGACCGACGACGCCGGCCCATTCCTCTGGCTCCGCACCCACCTCCACGACGCCGACCCGATCGTCCAGACCGCCGCCACCGTCGGCGTCCGCCTCACCTCCGGTCGCACCCTGTCACCATCGGAACGCTGGAACGCCCACATCCGCGTCGCCCTCACCGCGCCCGACGACGCGCTTGACGCCGCCGTCGACCGGCTCGCGGACGCACTCATCGATCCGATGGCGATGGCCGACTCGCCGAGACCAACCAGCTCCCGAATGTGACTGTGCTTCCTCTCCACCCGGCAATGACGAGAAGCGTTGGGCTCGTGCACCGCCACAGCGTCCTGTCACCCGCAGCCAGGACCATCATCGAGCTCGCCGAGCACGGCCGTAACGCCTGGCCCTGATCAGAGACTCACTGCACGGCGAGCGTGGAGCGAAACTCGGTGGCGAGCTCGCCGACCGCCGCTCGCAGGCGGTCGATGTCGGGGCCAGCGGCGAGCAGAGAACGAGAGGCGCTGTGGATCACGCGATCCGGGCACGCCGCGAACACCTCAGCAACGTCAGCGACGGTGGCACCCTGGGCGCCGACCCCCGGGGCCAGGAACAAGCCATTCGCCGCAACGAGGTCGAGCGGAGGATCGATGTGCGTCGGTCCGATCACGGCACCGATCGGCCCGATCTCGCCGGGTCCGAGGCGCTGGTTGAGGGCGCCGATGTCAGCTAGCAACGCTGCCTCGACCGAGTACCCGGACGGGCCGAACGCCGGCTGGATCTCACGGCCTTCGGGATTCGACGATCTGGTGACGACGAGCACGCAGCTCCCGGACTCGTGAGCTCTCTGTATGAATGCCCCCATCGCACCCAGACCCAGATAGGGATGGACGGTCAGCGCGTCAGCGCGCATCGGGGCGCCCTTGCCGAGAATCGCTTCAGCGTACGCGTCGTTGGTGCTGTCGACGTCGCCTCGCTTGGCGTCGACGATCACCAGGAGGCCCGCGTCGCGACCGTCGCTGATGAGGCGCTGCAACGTCCGGAACCCGCGCCAACCGTGCCGCTCATAGAATGCTGCCTGCGGCTTGACCAGCCCAACCGCTCCGACAGCCGCCTGCAGCGCGATGTCGGCGAAGCGGTCGAGGCCATCGGGTGTGTCACCCAGGCCCCATCCTTCGAGGATCGCCCCCGACGGGTCCAAGCCCCAAGCAAGTGGTCCCCATACGGCCCGCGCACTGGCAAAACGATCAGCAGGGACTGCCGCGCGGCGGGGTGACATCTGATCTGTGGTGCCGAGAGGTGCCGCTGGAAGGATGTTCACCATGCCCAAGCCCTATCCCCGCGAGTTCCGCGAGGACGTGATCCGTGTGGCCCGCAACCGCGAGCCCGACGTGTTGTTGAAGGACCTCGCCGCCGATTTCGGGATCTCGGAGTCGTGTCTGGCGAACTGGCTCCGCTCCGGATGAAGGCCCGCCTCGCCGTCAACGCCCTCGACAACGCCGTCGCCCGACGCGGTGACCCGTCTGAGCGAGCGTTCGCCTGACGTTAACCGCGGGGTGAGACAGGTTTGATGCTGCACTAGACCGGCTGGGGCGCTGTGCTTGTGCTTCTCGCTCGGGACGGCTCGAAGCATCGCCGAATTCTCAGGTCCGAGGGAGTTGTTCTCCAGTCCCGCCACGACGTGACCTCTGGGGCTGCGCCAGCGTCACCGAGTGAGGGTTTGCCTTAGGCCGAGTCTCGGACCACGACCGCGGGCGTTGGCACTGGAACCACCTCGAGCTCGTCACCCGTGGACAGGATCTGGTGCAGCGCGTCGGCGATCAGGACACCCAGGGCTCGCATGTCGACGTCGACCGTCGTGAGGCGTGGGGTGAAGAGCTCGGCGACGGGGAGGTTGTCGCAGCCGATGACCGCGATGTCGTCGGGAACGCGGACGCCGGCGTCGACGAGGGCCCGCAGCGCCAGCAGCGCGTAGTCGTCGTTGTAGGCCAGCAGCGCATCGGGATGTGCTCCGTCGGCAAGGATCTCGGTGACGGCGGCGGTGATGTGTTCGTCGTCGAGCGGGCAGTCGACGACGGTCAGGGTCATGCCGTGCTCGGCGGCTGCTTGGCGAGCGCCTTCCTCTCGGCCGATGCGGAACCACTGGAAGGCGGGATCGTCGGGCATGAGGGACACGACGGAGCGATGGCCCCGGTCGGCGAGGTGGGCCATGGCGACACGCGTGACCGCGGTGTTGTCGAACACCACCGTGGGGACGAAGCCGAGGGGGCGGTCGGCGAAGCCCATCACCGCTCTCGTGCCGGAGGCCCGCAGCCGGGTGACGACCGGCTCGGTCAGGTGCTCGCCGCTGGCCACCAGCGCCACCGGTTGCACCCTGGCGAGGGTGCGCTCGAGGTTGGCGACCTCGGCCGTGGCGGGGTCGACCAACGCCGTGTATCCCAGCTCGCCCAGCCGCTGGGTGAAGCTGTTGACGCACAGTGAGAACGCGTGGCTGGGCGGGAACGGCGGCAGCGCCAGCAGGATGAGGTCACTCACGCCCGTGCGCAGCTGCCGGGCCGCGGCGTGGGGCGTGTAGCCGAGGGCGGTGGCGGCGTCGAGCACCCGGGCCCGGGTGTCGGCCGAGATGGTCTGGCTACCGACGTCGTTCAACACGTAGCTGACCGTCGCTCTCGACACGCCGGCCTGGTCGGCCACGTCCTGGCCGGTCACCCGCTGCGCTCTTGCCATCCGTCCCTCCCTCTTCGTCGTACTCTATGTTGACACGAGTAAGTTACACGTTTAAGTTACCTCCCAGAGGCGATCGAGGGGGAACCAATGCGCCGACGTGGCTACGCGACCAAGGGGATGGCAGCGCTGTGCTTCACGGCACTGCTGCTGTCCGCCGCCTGCACCAACGAGGATCCGCCCGCTGGCGATTCGGCGGGGTCCGACACCAGCGGGTCGGGTGGTGAACAGGCCGCCGGCGACACCACCGGCGTCACCGACGACACCATCAAGATCGGCTTGCCGTCGATCGACCAGGCCGCGCTGGTCGAGGCGGGCCTCGCCACCGACCTGGGCGACGTCAACGCCATCGCTCCGGCGATGGTCGACGACTGGAACGCCGACGGGGGCATCAACGGCCGCCAGGTCGAGCTGGTCACCCGCACCTTCGGCCAGGACCCGGCCAACATCCTCCCGGAGATGCAGAGCGTGTGCCTCGAGCTCACCGAGGACGAAGAGGTCTTCGCCACCGTCGCCTTCAGCTGGTTCGGCGACGCCGTCACCTGCATGGCCGGCGACCACGACACGCCGCTGGTGGTGCAGAGCTCGATGCCCAGCACGGTGCTCGCCACCGGCAACGACAACATCTTCCTTGCCAACTTCGACTGGGAGGAAGCGCTGGCCAGTTCGGTGCGGGTGGTCGACGATGCCGGCGAGCTCGAAGGGTTCGACAAGATCGGTGTGTTCGGCCTGCTCGAGCCGGGCCTGCGCGAGGCCGTCGACGAGGGCCTCGCACCCGCCCTCGAGGACGCCGGTACCGAGCTGGCCGAAGACGGCACCATCCCCTTCGTCGTGCCCATCGACAGCGCCGCGGTCGCCGCAGTCGTCAGCCGCTTCAAGTCCGAGGGTGTCGACGCGGTGTTCGCGACCGGCAACTTTTACTCCAACGGCGCCTTCATGACCGAGGCCGAGGCGCAGGACTACCACCCGACCTACGTCATGTCCGACCTGTCCGAGGGCACCGACGACCTCATCCTGCGCTTCGCCCCCGCCGGGCAGCTGGCCAACGCCATCGGGGCCAGCTGGAAGGGCAAGCCGCCCGAACCGGCACCCACCGACGAGGACCAGGCCTGCATCGCCGACTATGCCCCCGAGGCCTTAGGCACGGCGACCAAGGAGATCGGCGCCTCCCAGGCGTGCGAGCTGATGAACCTGCTGCGCCAGGGGTTGGAAGGGGCCGGCGAGGACCTCACCCGCGAGTCCTTCATCGATGCCATGGGCGGCATCGGCGAGTTCACCACGAGCGGTGGCGGCGCCGGCAGCTTCACCGCCGACGACCACACCATGCCCGACCAGGTGCGCCTGGTCCGGTTCGACCTCGAGGGCTGCGAGTGCTGGACGGCCGAGGGGGACTGGGTCGACGTCGATGCCTGAAGCGCCCTCGGGCGACGCCTCCCCCACGCCGGACCCGGCGGCCCTGGCCGCGCTGGTGCTCGACGAGGAGGCGGCCCGGCACGCCGCCGCCGGTCGACCCCAGCGGGAGTACACCGACGACGAGCTGATGGTCGTGGGCGACGAGGTGTCACTGTCATCGGCCTTCCGCCAGGGTGGCGTCAGCCTGCTGGTGGCGCTGATGTCGGTGGCCGTCGTCCAGAGCCTCGACACCGCCGCGCTCGGCGTGCTCGCCCCCGACATCCAGGACTCGCTGGGGGTGTCGAGCGCGGTGCTCGGCGCCATCGGCGGCGCTGCGGGCGTGCTGTTCGTGATGGGCGCCATCCCCATCGCGGCGTTGGCCGACCACCGCCGGCGCACCACGATCGCCGGCATCTGCACCTTCGCCTACGGCGTGCTTTCGTTCGCCACCGCGGCGGTCGGCAACGCCTTCTGGCTGTTCGCGGCCCGCATGGGCTCGGGCCTGGCTGCCTCGCACATCCTGCCGGTGCACAACTCGCTGCTGGCCGACGCCTACCCCATCCGGGCCCGGGGCCGGATCTACTCGATCTACGGCATGGGCACGCCCATCGGCCAACTGCTCGGCCCGATCGCCGTCGGGGGCATCGCCGGCCTGGCCGGCGGCGTGGAGGGGTGGCGGTGGGCCTTCGTCACCGTGGGCATCCCGGCCGTCGCCCTGTCGCTGTTCGTCGCCACCCGCCGCGAGCCGCCCCGGGGCGCCAACGAGCAGGTCGCCGTTCTGGGCGAGACGATCGAGGCCGAGCGCAGCCCCGTCCCGACCTCGACGTCGATGGCGTTCGCCCGGCTGCGCCAGATCACCACGTTCCGCTACATGCTCGTCGGCATCGGCGCCCTGGGGTTCGGCCTCTTCAGCGTGCCGATCTTCCTGAACATCTACATGGAGGACGCCTTCGGGCTGTCCGCCTGGCAGCGAGGGGTGATCGGCTCGCTCGTCGTGGTGCCTTCCCTGTTCGCGCTGCCGCTGGTCGGTCGACTGAACGACCGGCTGTTTCGCGAGTCGCCACCGAAGTCGCTGCTGCTGTGCGCCGGCCTGATCCCCCTGTTCGGGGTGTTCGTGACCGTGGCGCTGCGGATGCCGAACCGGGCGTCGTTCGTGGCCTTCCTGGCCCTGGCCACGCTGTGTGCCAACACCGGGTTCATGCTGATCGGGCCGATCGTCGCCGCCGTCGTGCCGTACCGACTGCGCACGCAGGGCTACGCCATGGTCGGCGTCTACGTGTTCCTGTCCGGCGCGTTCCTGGGCGCGGTCCTGGCCGGGCTGATGAGCGACGCCTGGGGCGTTCCTACCGCCCTGTCGTTGCTGTGCATCCCGTCGGCGCTGATCGGCGGCGCGCTGCTGGCCAGCGGCGCGGCCCACATCCGGGGCGACATCGGCCTGATCATGGAGGAGCTCGAGGAGGAGCGGTCCGAGGCCGAGCGGGTGCAGACCCACGACGCCGACGAGCACATCCTGCAGGTGCGCAACCTGGACTTCTCGTACGGGACCGTGCAGGTGCTGTTCGGCGTCGACCTCGACGTCCGCCGCGGTGAGGTGCTGGCCCTGCTGGGCACCAACGGCGCCGGCAAGTCCACGCTGTTGCGCTGCATCTCGGGCCTGGGCGTACCCAGCCGCGGCACGGTGCGGCTGCACGGCCACACCGTCACCTATGCCGAGCCCGAGGCCCGGGTGAAGCTCGGCATCGTGATGATGCCGGGCGGCAACGCCCTGTGGGAGCCCCTCAGCGTCGAGGAAAACCTGCGCCTGGGAGCCTTCGTGCTGCGCAACGACGAGGCCGAGCGCCGGCGCCGCCTCGACCGGGTGATGGCGCTCTTCCCCGAGCTGGCCGACCGCCTCGACCAGCCCGCCGGCACGCTGTCGGGCGGCCAGAAGCAGATGGTGGCGCTGGCCAAAGCATTGCTGCTCGAACCCGAGGTGCTGCTCATCGACGAGCTCTCGCTCGGCCTGTCGCCCCTGGCGGCGCAGCAGGTGCTGGCCAAGGTCGAGCACCTCCGTGACGAGGGCCTAACCATCGTCATCGTCGAGCAGAGCGTGAACGTGGCCCTGTCCATCGCCGACCGGGCCGTGTTCATGGAGAAGGGCCAGGTCCGCTTCGACGGCCCCGCCGACCAGCTCCTCGAGCGAGGCGACCTCCTGCGCGCCGTGTTCCTCGGCGGCGGCGAGACGGCGGGCGACGCGTAAGCATGCTCGCCGTAATCACGCTGGCGGGGATCGACCTGAACCCGCAGGACCTGTTCGACGGGGCCGTCACCGGCCTGATCTATGGGTTCCTGGCGATCGGGATCATCCTCGTCTACCGGGCCAGTGGCGTCGTGAACTTCGCCTACGGCGCCACCGGGTCGCTGGCCGCGGTGCTGGTGGCGAAGATGGTCATCGACTGGAACTGGCCGTACGTGCCGGCCCTGGCGGTCGGCGTCGCCGCGTCGGCGCTCGCCGCCTGCGCCATCGAGATGACGGTCGTGCGGCGGCTGTTCGACTCGGCGCGCATCACCCTGTTCGTGGCCACCATCGGTGCTGCGCAGGTGGTGACGGTGCTGGTCATCAACGTGCCCCGGGTGAACGGCTTCGGCGACGCCTTCCCCACCCCGTTCAGCGGCTCGTGGCAGCTCACGACCGACCTCACGATCGACGCGGCGCAGGTCGCGGCGCTCGTGACCATTCCGCTGGTGGCGATCGGTCTCGGGTGGTTCCTCAACCGAACCATCTGGGGCATCGCCGTCACCGCCACCGCGGCCAACCCCGACGCCAGCCGGCTGGCCGGCCTGAGCCCGCGACGCGTCTCGACGCTGGTGTGGGTGCTGGCCGGCGCGCTGGCCGGGCTGACCACGGTGCTGGCGGCGCCGTTGCGCTCGACGCCGGTGGCGAACCTGGCCGCAGCCAGCGGCATCCAGCTGCTGGTCATCGCCCTCGCGGTCGCGCTGATGGCCCGGATGCGGTCGCTGGTGGCGGCGGTCGTGGCCGGGGTCGTCGTGGGCGTGGTCGAGCGGGTCGTGTTCTACAACTGGTCGAACCAGGCGGGGCTGATGGAGTCGGTGCTGTTCGGCGTCGTCCTCGTCGGGGTGCTCGTGGCCCGTCGTGGGTCGGCCCGCGAGGACGGCGGCTCGTGGTCACTGTCGGCACGGGTGGCACCGCTGCCCGACCGTCTGCGATCGCACTTCTTCGTGCGGCGGATGGCTTGGATCCCTGCGCTGGTCGCTCTCACGTTGGCCGTCGTCGTGCCGTTGGCGATCGACACCAACGCCAAGTACTTCCTCTACTCACGGATGGCGCTGATCGCGATCATCGTCGTGTCGGTCACGATCCTCACCGGCTGGGCCGGGCAGTTGTCGCTGGCGCAGTTCGCCCTCGCCGGGCTGGGCGCCATGACCATGGCCGGCGCCGACCTGCAGCTGAACCTGCAGTTCCTGCCGGCGCTGAGCCTGGCCGTCGCCGTCTGCGTCGTGGCCGCCGTCATCATGGGCATTCCGTCGTTCCGGGTGCGAGGGATGTACCTGGCCATCGTCACCCTGGCCTTCGCCAACGCCGCGTACGCGTGGCTGTTTCACCAGCGCATCTTCAACGGTGGACGCGACGCCGCCCGCTTCGAGCCGACGCACCTGCACATCGGCTCGCTCGACCTGACCGACCGGCGCACCTTCTACCTGGTCTGCCTCGCGATGCTGGTCGTGGTCGTGCTGTTGGCCAACCGGGTGCGGCGCTCGGGCGTGGGCCGGGCGCTCATCGCCGTGCGGGACAACGAGCCCGCCGCAGCGGCGTTCACCATCGCTCCACGGGCCACGAAGCTGGCTGCCTTCGCCCTCGCTGGCGGTCTGGCCGGCTTCGCCGGCGCCATGTTCATGGCGTTGCTGACCAACGCGCGCGCTGACCAGTTCCCCGTCGACCTGTCGCTCTCGGCGGTGTCGATGGCGGTGATCGGTGGCCTGGCGTCCGCTGCTGGCGCTGTGCTCGGCACCCTCTGGGTGGTCGGGCTCCCGGCACTGTTCGGCACCAACCAGACCGTCACCCTGCTGACCTCGGGCGTCGGCCTGCTCGTGCTGATCATGTACTTCCCCGGCGGCCTCGTGCAGGTCGCGTACGCCTTCCGCGGATGGATCGTGCGGGCGGTGGCGGCGAGGATGCCGCCGGCGCCTGAGCGTGCTTCCACGCTGCGGCTGACGGCAAGGCCCCGTGACGCCGGCGCGATCGTCGCAGGCGCCCACTCCGCCCCGGCCGACGGACGGGACCTCGTCGTGTCGGGCTTGGCGGTGACAATCGGCGAGCGTCGGATCGTCGACGGCGTCGATCTGCACATCGACCACGGCGAGGTCGTCGGACTGATCGGGGCCAACGGCGCCGGCAAGACGACGATCATGAACGCGATCGGCGGGTTCCTCCCCGCCGAGGGGCGCGTCGAGCTGCTGGGCCAGGACGTCAGCACGCTGTCCGCCTCTCGCCGAGCGGACCGCGGCCTGGGTCGCAGCTTCCAGGACGCCCGGCTGTTCGCCGACCTCACGGTCCTGGAGACCGTGGCACTGGCTCACGAGCGGGTACTGCCCACCCGCATGCTGTCGGTGCTCACCGGCCTGCCCACGTGGCGGCGCCGCGACCGAGAGCAGCTGGCCCGGGCCCGTGAGCTGGTCGACTACCTCGGTCTCGGCGCCTACGCCGACCACTTCGTGGGCACGCTGTCTACGGGCACCCGCCGGGTCTGCGACCTGGCCTGCATCCTGGCCCTCGAGCCCCGGGTCATCTGCCTCGACGAGCCCACCGCCGGCGTTGCCCAGCGCGAGACCGAGGCCTTCGGCCCGCTCATCACCCGGGTCCAGGCCGAGCTGAGCGCCTCGCTGCTGGTCATCGAGCACGACATGCCCTTCGTCATGGCCATCAGCGACCGCGTCTACTGCCTGGAGACCGGCTCGATCATCGCCGAGGGCCCGCCCGACCACGTCCGCCACGACCCCCGAGTGGTGGCGTCCTACCTCGGCACCGACGAACGGGCCATCCGCCGTTCCGGCACCACCGTGTCATGACCGCCCTTCGATCGCACCACCAACCCAGGGAGCCCCTGATGCCCGTGCATCCCTCGTCCGCCATCCATCTCCAGCGCAGAGCGGTTTCGTGAGCGCCACCATCCGCACCGTCAAGGCCGGCGGCATCGACATCGAGATCGCCGAGACCGGCGCCGGCGGCCGACCACTGCTGTTGCTGCACGGGCTGACCGGCGCCAAGGAGGACTTCGTCGACCATTGGGACGCGCTGGCCGAGCGGGGCTGGCATGTCGTCGCCCCCGACTTGCGGGGGCACGGTGCGAGCAGTCACCCGACTGGCACCGACGACTACGGGATCGCCCGGTTCGAGGCCGACGTGCTGGCCCTCGTGGACGATCTGGGGTGGGACCGTTTCGTGCTGCTCGGCCACTCGCTGGGCGGGATGATCAGCCAGCTCGTCGCCATCCACCACAGCGACCGCCTCAACGGGTTGGTGCTCATGGACACCGTCGGCGGCCCCGTGCCCGGGGGCGGGGTGACCTTCCTGCTCTTCAACGTGGCCGGGCGCATCTTCGGCGTGAAGTTGATGGCCCGCGTCCTGCGCAAGCCGCCGCCCGGATCGCCCGATTCGGTGCGCCGTCTGTACGCCGAGCGCCCCGGTTGGGCCGACGACGTCCAGTCCAAGATCCTGGCCAGCTCGCCCGTGATGTCCCGGGCCCTGCTGTCTGAGCTGCACGACACGCCTGACCGGCTTCCCGACCTGGGCCGGCTGGACCTTCCGGTGCTGATCATCGTCGGCGAGCACGACATCCCGGGCTTCGTCGAGGCCTCGCAGGCCATGGCCGACGCCATCCCCGGCGCCACGATCACCGTGCTCGAGGGTGCGGCCCACTCCCCGCAGTTCGAGACACCCGACGCGTGGTGGGCGACGCTCACGCAGTTCCTCGACGCACTACCTGACGACGTCCCGGCCGACAACGAGGGCGGCCACTGAGGTGACGACCACCGCGCCCGGACCCGCCGACACGAGCCCGGCTCCCGGCCGAGCATCCGCGACCGACCTCACCCTCGACGAGCAGGCCACGCTGACCGCCGGCGCCGACCTGTGGCACACCGCCGGCGTCGAGCGGCTCGGCATCACGCCCATCGGCCTCACCGACGGGCCCAGTGGCGCTCGAGGGACGGAGTTCACGGGGACGACCTCGACCTCGATGCCGTGCGGCACGGCCCTCGCAGCGACGTGGAACCGCGACCTGATCGGCCGCGTCGGCGTCGTGCTCGGCGACGAGGCCAGAGCCCGGGGCGCCGCCGTCCTGCTGGCGCCGACGGTGAACCTGCACCGCCATCCCCTCGGCGGCCGGAACTTCGAGTGCTACTCCGAGGACCCGTACCTGACGGCGGAGATCGCCGTCGCCTTCATCCAGGCCGTACAGAGCCGCAACGTGGCCTGTGCGATCAAGCACTTCGCCTACAACGACCAGGAGACCGACCGTCACGAGATCGACGCCGTGGTCGACGAGCGTGCCCGCCGCGAGCTCTACCTGCCACCGTTCGAGGCGGCGGTGCGGCGCGCCGGCGTTTGGGCGGTGATGGCCGCCTACAACCGCGTGGACGGGCGCTACTGCAGCGAGCATCCCGGCCTGCTGACGGGCCTGCTTCGGGTCGAGTGGGGCTTCGACGGCGTGGTCATGTCCGACTGGTTCGGCACGCACAGCGCCGCCGCGCTGGCCGCCGGCCTCGACCTGGAGATGCCCGGGCCTGCGGCGTTCCTCGGTTCGCACCTGCCGGTAGCTGTCGACGCAGGCGAGGTCACCGCCGACGACGTCGAGCAGGCGGCGGGACGGGTGCTGAAGATGCTCGAACGAACCGCCCCCGAGCCGGGCGACGAGCCGGCGACCGCGGTGGAGGCCGCTGCGGTGGCCCGGGCGGCAGCCACCGAGGCCGTCGTGCTGCTCGCCAATGACGGCGTGCTGCCCCTCGATGCCGCCCCAGCGGCCGGCGGGTCGATCGCGGTCGTCGGGTGGCGGGCCGACGACCCCGAGGTGCAGGGCGGCGGCAGCGCGCAGGTGACACCGCCGTACGTGATCACCCCGCTGCAGGGCATCCAGGACCGCGCCGGGACCGAGACGGTGGTCTACGAGTCGGGCCGCGAGGCGCCGCGCTCGGCGCCCCTCGCCGGCCGCCTGATCGCCGGTCCCGACACCGACACCGGACCGGTGCGCATCGACTACTTCGCCGCCGGCGACTTCGACGGCACGCCCGAGCGCACGGAGCACGCGAACGTGGCGATGGCCTTCTCGATCGGTGATCCCGTGCCGGGACTCCCCGCCGATACCTTCTCGGCCCGCCTCACCACCGTGTTCACCCCGGACGTCTCGGGGTCATGGACCTTCTCGCTGTACGGCGCCGGCGTAGTGCGACTGTTCGTGGACGGCGAGGCACTCGTCGAGCCGCCGGCCGAGCCCGCCAGTGGCGGGCCGGTCGGTCTGCTGACTCTGCAGGTAGAGGCGGGCATCGAGCTGGAAGCCGGCACCACCCACGAGGTCGTCGCCGAGGTCGACGCCGTCGCCAGCACCGGCCCGATCGCCATCACCGGCCTGGCCGTCGAAGCGCGTCCGCCGATCCAACCAGACGCGGTTGACCGGGCGACAGCCGCTACGAGCAACGCCGACGTCGCCATCGTCGTGGTGGGTCGAGATGGTCCGGAGTCCGAGGGGTTCGACACGGCGTCGATGGACCTGCCGGACCACCAGGTCGACCTGGTCCGCGAGATCGCCGCCGCCAACCCCCGCACCGTCGTTGTGGTCAACACCGCCTCGCCGGTGACCATGGACTGGGCCGAGGACGTGGCCGCCATCGTCCACCTGTCGTACCTCGGACAGGAGGCGGGCGCGGCCCTCGCGGCCGTGCTCTTCGGCGATGCAGACGCGTCGGGGCGCCTGACCACCACGTTCCCCCACCGCATCGAGGACAGCCCGGCGCACGTCAACTTCCCCGGCCAGGACGGCTCTGTGCACTACGCCGAGGGCATCTTCGTCGGCTACCGCCACTACGACACCCATGGCGTCGAGCCCCGGTGGTGCTTCGGCCACGGCCTGTCGTACACGACGTTCGGCTACTCGCCGCTGACCCTCACCGGCGACTCCGGCGGCAACGGTGTGACCGTCCGCGTTGATGTCACGAACACCGGCGACCGCACCGGCAGCGAGGTCGTCCAGCTCTACGTCCGGCCCGTCGACGCTGCGGCGAAGCGACCCGATCGAGAGCTGAAGGGCTTCGCCAAGGTCACCCTCGCCCCCGGCGAGACGACCACCGTGACGATCGACCTCGACGAGCGCGCCTTTGCCTTTTGGGACGAATCGACGCACGCCTGGCAGGCACCCGCCGGCATCTACGAGATCCTGGTGGGCTCGTCCTCCCGGGCCATCCATCAGTCCACCACCTGGACCCGCTGCTGATCTCACCGTCCACCGCCGACGAGACCGTCGCCCCTCCCGGGGGATCAGGCGCGTCACACCCCCTTGGACCGCCGTAGTCATCCAAACCGACACCTAACAACGCCGGCGGCCGTCGGCCTCGCACGCCCCATCTCTCTCGGTGTGCAGCTGTGGCGTCCGAGCCGCGAAGCCGGGACTGTCTCACCGGGGCCGGAGGCTACGGAAACGTCTGACGGAGTAGCGGAACTGACGATCGGGCTGATGTAGTCCAACTTGTGAGGGCGCTGCCGCGGTCAGGCGAATTGGACGGCATCGGTGAGCTTGGCGGGGACCTTCTCGGGGAACGACACGATGAGGTGCCGGTCGAGGGCGGTCGCCACGCGGGCGGGGGTGTCGATGCGGTTGCACGCTCCCCCACCGTCCTCGAGCGTTCGCAACAGAGGAGTGCCGCTGCGGATCAGATCACCACCTGCCTCTACCGATTCTTCTACCGGGTCCCGATGGTCGGGGCCGGTGGAAGGAAATCGATCATGGACGGATATGTCGCCCGGAAGGGCAACCGCTGGTGCGCAGTCATCTACGAAGGGCTCGACCCGGTCACCGGCCGGGAGATCCGACGCTGGCACGCAGCCGGCACCGACAAGACGTCCGCGGAAAAGCTCGCTCGCCGACTCGCCCGCGAACTCAGAGGCCCCGATGACCGTGGCCGCGGGTTGAGCTTCGGTGCGTTCCTGACCCAGACCTGGCTGCCGGCGAAGCGCATCGAGCTCCGACCGACGACCTGGCACGGCTATCAGCGAATCGTGAACCGCCACGTCCTGCCCGATCTCGGATCGCTACCCATCCGGCGGTTGCGGCCCGAGCAGGTCGAACAGCTCTACGAGTCCAAGCTCCGCCCAACCGACGGGAGCCGTCCCCTCGCGCCAAAGACAGTGTTGGAGATCCATGTCGTGATCCGCGGAGCACTGAACGATGCGCTTCAACGTGGTTACGTGCATCGCAACGTTGCGCTCGTCGCGAAGGCACCCCGCCTGCGGCCGGCCGAAGAGCAGAAGGCCTGGACCGCCGACCAGGTCGCCGTGTTCCTGCGCCACGCCGCCGGACACCGCTACTTCCCCGCGATCTGGACCTCAGCGTTCACCGGCATGCGACGCAGCGAGCTCCTCGGACTCAAGTGGAGCGACCTCGACCTGAGGGCCGCGACGTTGTCGATCAACCGGGGGCGGGTCGACATCGCCTACCAGGTCGTCGAGACGCCCGACATCACTCCGCAGATCGGAGCCAGCCGAGGCAAGACCCGAAGCGCCCGACGTCGCGTCGACCTGGCCCCCACCACCGTCGAGGTGCTCGCTGCGTGGCGGACCTGGCAGAGCACGGAGCGCTCCGCAGCCGGTCTCGAGGCGACCGAGTGGATGTTCACCGACCACCACGGTGGGCCGATCCACCCCCAGGCGATCTCGCAGACCTTCGACCGGATGGTCCGCCGCGCCCCTGTCCCGAGGATCCGGCTCCACGACCTGCGCCACACCCACGCCACGCTGCTCATCGCCGCGGGCGTCCCGGCCAAGGTCGTCGCCGAACGGCTCGGCCACTCCCGGGCCAGCTTCACCATCGACAGCTACCAACATGTGCTGCCCGGCATGCAAGCCGACGCCGCGCAGGTCTTCGCAGACCTCATCGCGGATCCGGCTTCTACCGGCCACACCCGGTGGAACAACCGGAAGAAGACCGCCTGAACATGGTAGAAGCCGGGCCGCGAGGCCCGGCTTCTACTGCAAACTCAGCGTTCTTGGTGGCGGGGGCAGGATTTGAACCTGCGACCTTCGGGTTATGAGCCGATTGTCTACGTCCTATTGCATCCAATTCCGTACCAGAATGTGTCGCTGACCTGGGGCTTCTCGGATATGACGTCCCGGTGTGTACCAATCTCTACCACAGAGTATCGGCCCGTGGAGTAGAAAAAAGAGTAGAAGATCGAGCGGCCTAAGGACGATTTTCAGATTACCCGTCAGGACTGCTGCCGGCGCCGAGCCTGGCGGCGCCCGGGAGGCCCGGCACCCGCGGGGATTGATGGTGTCAGGTGACCTTCGGGTCGCGGACCGGACCGGTGCGGGAGATCACCGTGCGGCTCGACACCGTCGGGCCGCCCCGCTCGACGGCGATCATCTGTCACCTTGCTCTTCGGCTGTCCTGTTCCTGCAGCTCCGCGGCCAGGATCCCCGTAGCGGCGATGGCGTCATCGTCGAGCGATTGTGCGCCGGGCGATCGGTCATTGGTGCGGAGCCGGAGGAGCGTGTAGCGAAGGTCCGGGCCGAAAGATCGCTCGATCTGGTCGCCGACCCACTTGGCGAGGTCGCGGTCCATCTCGGTCAGTTCGGTGGCCACCGTTCTTGCGCCCCCGGCAGCGACGAGGCGGACGAGGTCGTGGATGTCGGAACCGACCTTCTCGGGATGATTGCCGTGGGGCCGTCGGACCATGGACACGGTCTTGAGCGCGGTGAGCGCCGCGATGCTCGCCACCGGGATCTGGGCATCCGCAACGACCTGGCCGCCTGCATTCGTGACGATGATCCGCTCGGCGTCGGCAGAAGCGAGCGCAGCGCGTCGCGCCAGAGCGAAGGCTTGCCGCTCTGGGTCCGGCGGCAACGGCTCGTCGGCGAGATCCATGATGTCGATTTCGATGTCGATCAGACCCTCACCGACAGCCACCTGGAGCTTCCCACCGGCGACGACCGACGGAACCTCGTCATCGACCAGGCGCTGGATGAGCTCGGCCTGAGATCGTGCCACGGTGTCGGCATCCGCGGTCGGCCGAGTGATCGACCCCAGCCGGATGAACACGGCGACGCCGCCGATGAGCACCCATGGCTGGTCCCTCGGGAACCGCCCCAGTGCCTCGACGGCACTCGTCAGTACGTCGCCGGGCTCGCCGACCAGGAGAACCGGCGTGGCGTCACCAGACACGACGCACCTCAGGCGGCAGGCTCCGTGTCCACAGCTCGAGGATCTCCCGGCCGCGAGCAGGATCCCTCGCCAGGTCGAGAGCGGCCACGACGGGACTCGGCGCCAAGAACGGGTCCTTGAACACACCGGAGCGGTCGAAACGACGCCGGCACACGAACGGCGCTGGCGCCAGCGCGACGGTGCAGGCATGCTGGCCGAACTGGGCATCGCCCAGCAGTGTCCTCGCCTGATGGAGCACTCGACGGTCCGGAACGTAGAAGTCCGGCGGGGCGTCGCCGGCCAGCACGACCGGCGCTCCCCAAGCTGCCGCCGCAAATGAGTCCGACAACACCCACCCCGGGCCCTCAACGTCATCGAAGCCGAGCTGAAGGCGGTCGTTCACCGCGCCGCCACCGGGTCGCGGCAGATCTGCGAGAGGCATCCGCTCTGACTGCCACACCTCGACCACCGCCTCGAACAGGTCCGGCACCGTCGGCTTCCCGTCTTCGTCGGCGAGGTAGGCGGTGCGCAGTGCTCCGAGTTGCTTGGAGACGGTGCCGGGCGAGCGTCCGAGGACCCGCGCGGTCGCTCGTACCCCTCGCGCCGCGCAGCCGTCCAGGACAGCGAGGGCGACATCGAGCGTCGACGGGACATCGAGCCGCAGCTGCGCCGGACGGCGAGCGACCTCACCCAGCACGGCCACATCGGTGTCGATGCGCAGCGGAGGGCGCCACAGCCGCAGGTGCCCTCGGCCGTCGAAGTAGCCCATGTCCCGGTCGGCCAACGCCTGCCGTACCTGTGCCGACACTCGTCGAGCGACCAGCACGCGGTACGCGTCGAGCGGCGTTGCGACGTGGTCGAGTCGAAACACGTCACCGACCGATGGCGCCGCCTTCAACTCGACAACCACGGGTACCCCGTCAATCGACCCGGCGGCATCCCACTGAAGGTCCCCCGCCTCCTCCATTCGGAACGACGCGTCCACGCCCAGGGCGTCGATCGCCGACACAAACGCCCCCCAGATGTCCGCAAGCGACCGATCCATGTCTTCAGCCTACTGATTGCTGTTTCCGCATGCGGCAACAGTAATCAATGCAGATGGCGCGGGGCTGGCTGCTCTGCACCCGGCCTCACACTGGCGGCGGCGCCTTACCCGTGAAGCGCTGCCTCATGGCGCCGATGACTGGATGGTCGCCACCCCGCCGGCCGGTTCGTGAACCCCGAGTCGATCAGCCAGCTCTTCCACCGGGTCCAGCGCGGACTACCCGACCTCACCAGGATCCGGTGCCACGTCGTCCGTCACACCAGGCCTCGCTGCTGAGCATGGACGGCGTGCCCGTGCGACCTTCGGGTCATGCGCGAGCGGCAGTGCCGCTCT
>RRZU010153269.1_pt1 | contig 33636 bp, 30 predicted proteins | sample 2165561 | NCBI WGS metagenome assembly RRZU01 (sample SAMN10456909, study PRJNA506462) | wastewater metagenome | isolation source: wastewater sludge | place: USA: Moscow, Idaho | reverse complement strand
CAATTTGTTTTCCGGCAGCAAATAAGCACGACGCACGCCTTCGTTTACCATCTCGGCCACGCTCATTTGCGCATCCCACTGCACCTTCATGCCCACTTTTACAAATACGGTGGCAATGCCGGTGTCTTGGCAGATGGGGCGGTGGCCTTCGGCACACATGCGGCTGTTCACCAGAATCTGCGTCATCGCATCTTTGGCGGCGGGATTTTCTTCCTTTTCCCACGCTTCGGTGAGCGCTTCGATGTAGTAGACTGGATGGTAGTAGCTGATAAACTGAAACGCATCGGCAATGCTCTGGATAAAGTCTTCTTGTTTGATGATGGTCATGGTGGGGTTTGCCTGTTTTGGGGGTTTGTGTCGGTTTTTCGGCATATAAACATAGCCAAGGCTGCCTGAAAAACCATGCTGGTTTTTATTCTGCTTCAGGCAGCCATTTTAAACACTCTGCCGCCTGCTGACCAGCATGGCCGCCCGATATAGCCGTTTGCTATGGCTGCCATCATGGCACCAAAGCGCAAATGCGTTTGCATTCGCCCATGCAAGCTTTACAATGGCCGCCATATTCATCTTTCATTGATTTAAATACCGTGAAAATCCTGATTCTGGGCAGCGGCCAAGTGGGCTCCACTGTGGCGCAAAATCTGGCGCTGATGCCCAATAACGACGTAACCATTATCGACATCAGCGAAGAAGCGCTTAGCAATTTGCGCGACAAGCTGGATGTGCAAACCGTGTTGGGCAACGCCGCCTCGCCCACGGTGTTGGCGATGGCCGGAGCAGAAGACGCCGATTTGGTGCTGGCACTTACCCGCAGCGATGAAACCAATTTGGTGGCCTGCCGCATGGCCAGCGTGTTGTTCAACACGCCCAACCGCATTGCCCGTGTGCGCCGCAGCGATTATCTGGAATACCCCAGCACCCATCCCGACTACCCCAGCAGCCTGGATGTGTTTGACATCACCGAATCCATCAGCCCCGAGCAATTGGTCACCGAGCAGGTAATCGGCCTGCTCAAGCACACCAGCGCCTTGCAGGTATTGCGCTTTGCCGACGACAAAGTGCGCATGGTGGTGGTGCGCACGCAAAAAGGCGGCCTATTGGTAGGCAAGCCGATTGCCGAAATCAACGCCCATCTGCCCGATGGTGTGGATTGCCAAATCAGCGCCATCTACCGCAACAACCGCTTGATTGTGCCCACCGCCAGCACGGTGTTGATTGAGGGCGACGAGGTATTTTTCTTGGCCAACAGCGCCCACGTGCAAACCGTGATGCGCGAAATGCGCCCCAACGAACAGCGCACGCGGCGGGTGATGATTGCCGGTGGCGGCAATATCGGCTACCGCGTGGCCAAGCAGTTAGAGCATGAGTTTGACATCAAAATCATCGAGCTAAACCGCAACCGCGCCGAATGGCTGGCCGAAAACCTCGACACCGCGCTGGTGCTGCACGGCACCGCCACCGATGAAGCGCTGATGGAAAACGAATACATTGATGAAATCGACGTTTTCTGCGCGCTCACTAACGACGATGAAGACAACATCATGGCTAGCCTATTGGCCAAAAACATGGGCGCCAAGCGGGTGATGGCGATTGTAAACCGCTCCAGCTATGTGGATTTACTCGAAGGCAACACCATCGACATCGTGATTTCGCCCCACTTAATCACCATCGGCTCAATTCTAGCGCATGTGCGCTTGGGCGATGTGGTGGCGGTGCATCCGGTGCGCCGCGGCAATGCCGAGGCGATTGAAGTGGTGATTCATGGAGACAAACACACCTCGCAGCTGGTGGGTCGCCATATCGGCCAGGTAAAGCTGCCCGCCGGCTGCTATTTTGCGGCGCTGGTGCGCGGCGATGAGGTGATTATGGGGCACAAAGACGTGCTCTTGGCCGATGGCGACCATATTATCTTCTTTGTGTCGCGCCGCCGCGTGGTGCAGGAGCTGGAAAAGCTGATTCAGGTTAAAATCGGTTTTTTCGGTTGAGGAAAGCCGGTTTTCAAGCTACCTGAAAATCAATATTGCACGTGTCGAACCTGCGCTAAGCAGGTGTCCGGCTTGAAGTTTTGCTTCCTGAAACGTAAAACCGTCATTGCCGAACTTGATTCGGCAATCCATTAACAGAAAAGTGAAAAATAAATAATCTGATTTAAAATCAATGATATTAATATTGATACTGATTCTGCATTGCTGCTGTATCGGTTTAGTTTCACCATGGATTGCCGAATCAAGTTCGGCAATGACGCATCCGATGGTTTCAGGCAGCATTTGAATAAATAAATGCCTAACTCACTGAAGTTACATATTCGTGTATTAAGGCTGCCTGAAACCATTTAATCGACCTTGCTGCCTATCTTTTCATTGTTGCCATGCATAAACTTATCCCCATTATCCACGTTGTGGCCAAAACCGGTTTTCTGTTTTCGCTGCTGCTGTTGGCACCCACGCTGGTGTCGTATCTGTATTTGGATGATGTGTTCTACGCTTTTGCCACCACTGCGGCGATTGCCATCGGCACTTCAGCCGCCATCTGGCTGGCCACACTGAAATACAACCGCGAGCTGCGCCCGCGCGACGGCTTTACCTTGGTATTTTTGCTGTGGGTGGGCTTTGCGGTGATTGCCGCGCTGCCGTTTTACATTTATGTGCCCGGCATTACCTTTACCGATGCTTTTTTTGAAGCCATGTCCGGCCTCACCACCACCGGTGCCACCATTTTCGGCAGCCTAGATACCTTGGCGCCTTCGCTTAATTTTTGGCGTCATATGCTCAACTGGTTAGGCGGCATGGGCATTATCGTGTTGGCGGTGGCCATTTTGCCCATGCTCGGCGTGGGCGGCACCCAGCTTTTCAAGGCGGAAATCCCGGGTCTGAACAAAGACCACAAAATGGCACCGCGCATTTCGCAAACCGCCAAAAAGCTGTGGTCGGTGTATCTGATGTTCACCTTAATCACCTTTCTTGCCCTCAAGCTGGCGGGCATGAGCTGGTTTGATGCCGTCTGCCATGCCATGTCCGGCATTTCCTTGGGCGGCTTTTCCACCCACGACAACAGCATTGCTTATTTTAATTCCGTGAGTATAGAGCTGGTACTAATGGCCGCCACCATTGTGGGCGCCATCAATTTCACCAATCACTTCTACGCCTTGCAGCACAAAACCGTGCGCAGCTATTGGCAAGACGAAGAAGTGCGGGTGTTGATTACCCTCTTGCTGGGCAGCATTGTGCTGGTGAGCCTGTATTTATGGTGGAAAGATTATTACACCAGCTTGGCCGATTCTTTCCGCTTTGTGGGTTTTAACTTTGTTTCCATCGGCTTGGCCAACGGCTATGCCAATGCCGACTTTGCCAAATGGCCGCTGATTGCCTCGCTGTGGATGTTTTTTCTGGCCAATATTTTGGCCAATGCAGGCTCCACCGGTGGCGGCATCAAAACCATTCGTGCTATTGTATTGTTCAAATTCAGCCTGCGCGAAATGATGCTGCTGCTGCACCCCAATGCGGTGCGCACGGTAAAGGTAAACGGCAACCACATTCCCGAACGCATGGCACTCACCGTGCTGGCGTTTATTTTCGTGTATTTTATGACAGTGGTGCTGTTCACCTTTTTGATGATGGCCACCGGGCTGGATTTTGTTTCCGCCCTCACCGCCATTATTGCCTGCATCACCAATGCCGGCCCAGGTTTGGGCGCCGTAGGCCCCGCCGGCAACTACGCCTTGCTCAGCGACGCACAAAAATGGCTGTGCACACTGGCCATGCTGCTGGGGCGGCTGGAAATTTTTACCGTGTTTATTTTGTTCACCCCCGCCTACTGGCGCAAATAAACACCCGCAATAGGAAAATAATATGAACCGACACACCCTCTTTCGCCGCAGCTTAATCACCGCCGCCGTGGCCGCCATGGCCGCCTGCACCAGCCCGATTGAAACCCCGGTAGAGCCGGTCAAACCCGGCACCCACGCCGGCGTATTGCCCGGCACCCATGCCGTGGAAACCCCCAGCCAAGTCATCAGCAACTACCAGTGGTATCAAAACGTACTCGAAGCCTTAAAACGCAACGACGACACCCAACCGGCACAATTCTTAGCCCAACAAGCGCCCAGCGCCATGAGCAACACCGTACGCAACCAATGGCTCAAAAACCTAGGCAAACGCGGCAATTGGGCACTGTTTGGCCAGCAATACACCCAATTGAATGCCGACGAACGCGATCAGGAAACCCGTTGCTATGCCGCCGTGGGCGGTATTGAGCCCAATCCGGCCTTGTCCGCTGAGCTTATCCAATCGCTCACGCGACTGCCTGAAGGCTGTAATGCCTATCTGAACCAAACGGCCGCCGCCGGGCAATTGGATACCGATGCCGCTTGGCGGCGCGTGCGCGGCTTGCTCAGCAACAACCAAATCAGCGATGCCCGCGCCTTGGCCGCCGCACTGGGCAGCCCCTTGCCCAATCCCTTAAGCAGCGCCGGCGGCGGCAGCCCCGGCCAACAAGAAGCTTTGCTCTATAGTGTCACCAGCCGCGACGGCCGCCGCAGCGCCGATGTGGCCACGCGCATCCAAGCCCTTTCAGGCAGCCTTACCCCGGCACAAACCGGCTTTGCTTGGGCCTTGGCCGCCCACAACCAAGCGCTTAACCAAAATATGGACACCGCCCTAGCCTATTTTAACCGTGCCGACCGCAAGCAGTTCAGCACCGAGCATTGGGAATGGTATGCCCGCGCCGCTTTGCGCGGCCAGCGCTGGAACGATTTGGCCGGCATTATCCGCGCCATGCCTTCATCTTTACAAAACGATCCCACTTGGCAATATTGGCTGGGGCGCAGCCTTGCAGCCCAAGGCCAACGCAACCAAGCCGAAGCGCTCTACCGCCAAGCCGCCGCTTCCGGGCGTAATTTCTACGCCTTAATGGCCACCGAAGCTTTGGGCGGCAAAGTCGACACCCGCAACAATGTGGCCGACAGCAGCCGCAGCGATGTGCAGCGCGTGGCGCAAGACGGCAATATTGCCCGCGCACTGGCATTGTTTCAGGCAGCCCAAAACAGCGGCGACTGGACCATGCGTCGCCAAGCACAAGCCGAATGGCGCTACGCCATCAAAAACTACAACGAAGCCACCTTATTGGCTTCGTCTACGCTGGCCAATGAGCAAGGCTTTTACGAAATGGGCATACTCAGCGCCGACCGCACCAACCAGCAGCTCAACTACAACCTGCGCTATATTTCGCCGTTCCGCGATGTTACCGAACGCTACGCCGCTCAAGCCAATGTCGACCCGGCGTGGGTATACGGCCTGATTCGGCAGGAAAGCCGCTTTATGCTCGGCGTGCGCTCACGCGTGGGCGCTACCGGCTTAATGCAGGTTATGCCTGCCACTGCTGAAGAAATCGCCCGCAAAATCGGCATGAGCAGCGCCGAATTGCACACCATGGACGGCAATATTCGTATGGGCACCTGGTATCTGGGCGACGCGCGCAACCGCATGGGCGATGAAATTATGGCCACCGCCGGTTACAACGCCGGGGCTTCGCGCGCGCGCCGCTGGCAAGCCGCTGTGCCGCTGGAAGGCGCCATCTACGCCGAAACCATCCCTTTTGACGAAACCCGCACCTACGTTAAAAACGTGATGGCCAACGCCACCTACTACGCCAGCGTGTTTAATGAGCCGCAAACCTCCCTCACCCGCCGCATGGGCACCGTACCGGCGCGCTAGGCGGATAATGGCGTTTCAGGCAGCCTGATGGCCATAAGGCTGCCTGAAACGCCGCACCCCAACACCATAAAACCAACAATAAACCATAAGGAGAAACCATGTTACTGAATACCGACGAATCGGCGCTATTGATTGTCGATGTGCAAAGCCGCCTACTGCCCGCCCTCAGCCATCCAGAAGCTTTGCTGGAGCGCACCGTATGGCTGGCCAAGCTGGCGGCCACTTTAGACATTCCCACCGTGATTTCCGAACATTGCCCCGACAAAATCGGCCACACCGATGCCGCCGTAATGGCCGCGGCACCGGCCGCGCTGGTGGTGAAAAAACAAGATTTTTCCGTGTGTGCCGAAGGCTGCCTGAATACGGGCATGTTGGGCGGCGCCAATCAAATTGTCTTGGCCGGTATTGAAGCGCATGTGTGCGTGCTGCAAACCGCGCTGGATTTGCGCCAACGCGGCTATCGGGTATTTGTGGTGGCCGATGCGGTGGATTCACGCGCCGCAGCTGATCGCGAGCTGGCCTTAACCCGCCTGCGCGACAACCGCTGCCAAGTGGTGAGCAGCGAAATGGTGGCATTCGAATGGCTGGGCAGCGCCCGCCACCCGCAATTCAAAACCGTGCACCGCGACTTTATCCGTTGATTAGGCTGGCTTAAATCATACGCTGCCTGCAAACCATTGATACGGCCACACTTAAAAATAAAACCAGCCCGGACAATTATCCGGGCTGGTTTTATTTATAAATTTTGGCACCTATAGTGGAATGAGAGAAAAAGTTACACAAGATAGTAAGTCGTAACGGTGTAGGTTGGGTTGAAAACCCAACGGTTTTTGCGGCTTGCACGTTTTGTTGGGTTTATAACCCAACCTACTCGTTGTGACACTTTTTTGGGCATTTCGCTATATTACACTCTACAACGGGCCATTTTATAAATCGAGGTAATCGTCAAATTCAATGTAGTGCTCTAGACACATCAACAACTCTTCACCATTAGCGTTGGGCTTTTGTTCAATTGCTAAAGAAATTACGTCTTGAATAAGTTCACCTGAACAATATATCCAGAACCCGCGAGACAGTGCGGCCTCTGGGTAGATTTCGATATCGTCTTTCGAAACTTTGATTGTTTCTGCGATGAGTATTAGATCATCCAACCTAGCAGGTCTGTTTTGATCATCCCAAAATAAATCGTATTTGGTATCAGGATAAGACCCGTTGGCTACTTCCTTAAGCACGGTGAACATACTGTAAAGATTACCGATAGAAAGCATTCCAGCCACCTAAATTCAATTATGTAAAGTATCTTCAAAGAAGCCTTTAGCGCCTAGCATCCGCACCACCGCTAGCCATGCCCAAACCGCTTACCCAAATCCACCAGCACAAACAACGCCTGGCTTAGCAATGAAATCAGAAAACCGGCTTGCAGCTGCGGCCATGAAAAGCGGTTGGGGGCTTCGTTATCTAGGCGGCGGTGGGCGTAAAACAGTGCCATCAACAGCCACTGGCTGCCCAACCAAAACACCGGCTGTAGCCAATATTGATACCACAAAGCAGGCCACACATAGAGCGTGAGCCCTTGCGGATAAGATGAATACACCAGCAGCAGCAATACAATAAAACTCAGGTGCTGCACCACCCCGCTCACCGCCAGCAAGGCCAGATAGTCGCCGCCTTGGCGCATCTGCCAGCCGCCCTTAGGATGGCGGCGCCAAGCCAGCAGCCACAAACACACCGAGGCGGGCACCACATAAGCATGGGGCGCATAAACATTGCCGATGTGCGCCATACCGAGCACGCCCGGCAGCAGCCGCATCGAAAATACCGCGCTGCCCAACCACAGCAATATCGCCAGCCACAGCCACAACCATTGGCGCTGGCGCAGGCTTTGCCACACAAACAGGCTGATGTAGAGCGCCAATACCCACAAGCTGATATTGCCCCACATCATGCGGCTAGGCCCATCATCCGCCCCAGTGCCACACTTAAGCTTTGTGCCATTTCGGCCACCAAATCGGTTTCCAAGTCGGCATGAAAATAATCGGCATCTTCATGCCCAATCAGCAATACCGCCAGCAAAACATCGTCGCGCCACACCGGCAGCTGCAAAAAGCTGCCCAAAGGCGGGCTCTTGGCCAATAACGCGGCCACCGGCTCCGGCAAGTGTTGGCCGCATTGCGGTGCCGACAGCTTTCCCCAAGCTTTTTTCAAGGCACTGTTATCGGCGGCCTGCACGGCCTGCGGGATACGCGCTTTATTGGCCGGGGCTTGCACGATTTTCAATACATGGTGCGGCAAGGCAAAATCTTCGCTGAGGCTGTCGCTGCACGCTTGGGCCAACTGCCCCACGGTATTGGCGGCCAGCAAGCGGTGGTTAAACGCCAGCAATTTGGCGGTGGTGCTGCGGTTGCGCTCGGCATCGTCCAGCATTTGCGCCAATTGCGCCGCCATGCGCTCGGTTTTCTGCTTCAACACATTCAGGCTGCCTTGGTTGAACGACAGGATTTTGCTCTCATCGGCACGGATGCCCAAGGTTTGGGCATGGGTTTGTAAAAATTCGGGGTGCTGCTGCACATAGGCCAGCACCGTTTGTTCGTTTAATGCCATCAGTAGCTCACTTCCCCTTCAAAAACGGTTTGTGCCGGGCCGGTCATCAACACATGATCGGCATCGCTGCCGCCCCAACGAATATGCAGGCTGCCACCGGGCAAATCCACTTGCACCGGCGCATCCGCATCCAGCAGCCCCAAGCGGATGCCCGCCACTGCGGCGGCACAAGCGCCGGTGCCGCAGGCTTGGGTTTCGCCGGTGCCGCGCTCGAATACGCGCAGCTTGATGTGTTGCGCCGACAATATCTGCATAAAGCCCACATTCACCCGCTGCGGAAATTGCGGATGCGATTCGATGGTCTCACCCAAGCGCGCCACCGGCGCGGCGGCCACATCGTCGACCACAATCACCGCGTGCGGATTGCCCATATTGACGCAGCTCACCGGAATCGGCTCGGTGCCCACCAATACAGTGTGGGTTTGCGCGCGGGCGTCTTCTTGGGAGATGGGCTTGAACGGAATCTGCTCGGGCGCAAACAGCGGCTTGCCCATGTCCACATCCACCAAGCCGTTGTCGGCCAGCCGGGGCAAGATAATGCCGCCGGCGGTTTCCACCACGATTTCACGCTTGTAGGTAAGCTGTTTATCGGTAACAAAACGCACAAAGCAGCGCGCGCCGTTGCCGCATTGCTCTACTTCGCTGCCGTCGGCATTGAAAATACGGTAGCGGAAATCGCCCACCGCCGTTTGCGGCGCTTCAATCAGCAATAATTGGTCAAAGCCGATGCCGGTGTGGCGGCTGGCCCAAGCGGCAATCGGCGCGGCGGCCGGATCAAAGCGCTGGTTGATGCCGTCTACCACCATAAAATCATTGCCCAAGCCATGCATTTTGGTGAATTTTAAAGTGTTCATACTAATCATCCCCTTGGGAGCGGCGCACAAGGTGGTTATCATACCCAATCGCCGGGTTCAGAGTAATACCGGCACACAAAAATATAGTGAATTAAATTTGAACCAATACTGCGTTGCCTCGCCTTAGCGCACAGCGAACGACTTTGTAAGGCACTAAAGTGCCAACAAACTCTGTTCCGTACTATCTGTACTGTCTGCGGCTCAGCTCAAAGAGAACGATTTACTACGGTGCTGAAGCACCAAGTAAATCTGTTCCGCCTTGTCTTGATTCAAATTTAATCCACTATATTACGGCTTTTTTCTTAAGGAACCACACATGACTGCCCTACTGCCCCACATCGACCCAGACGGCCTGCTCGAATATTCGGTGGTGTACACCGACCGTGCACTCAACCATATGTCGGCGCGTTTTCAAACCGCCATGCGCGATATTTCCGGCCTGTTAAAACAGGTTTATCACGCCGATGCGGTGGCGATTGTGCCCGGCAGCGGCACTTTTGCCATGGAAGCGGTGGCACGCCAGCTGGCGCAAGACCAAAGCTGCTTGGTGGTGCGCAACGGCTTTTTCAGCTTTCGCTGGTCGCAAATTCTGGAAATGGGCAATATCAGCCGTCAAGTTACGGTGATGAATGCCCAAACAGGCGCGGGCAGCCAGCAGCCGTTTGCCCCCGCGCCGATTGAAGCCGTGTGCGCCGCCATTGCCGAGCAACGCCCGGCGGTGGTGTTTGCCCCGCATGTAGAAACCGCTTCCGGCATGATGCTGCCCGACAGCTATATCCGCCGCTTGGCCGACGCCGTACATGCCGTGGATGGCTTGCTGGTGATTGACTGCATTGCTTCGGGTACGGTGTGGCTGGACATGCAGGCACTGGGCATCGACGTATTGATCAGCGCGCCGCAAAAAGGCTGGAGCGGCTCGCCCTGCTGCGGCATGGTGATGCTCAGCGCCGCGGCCGTGGCGCGGGTGAACGACACCCAATCCAGCAGCTTTGCCTGTGATTTGAAAAAATGGCTGCACATCATGCAGGCCTATGAAAACGGCGTCCACGCCTACCATGCCACCATGCCCACCGATGCTTTACTGGTGCTGCGTGATGTGATGCAAGAGGCTGAACGCATCGGCTTTGAGGCACTGAAAACCGCCCAGATCCAATTAGGCCGAGATGTGCGCGATTTATTGGCCGAATACGGCTATGCCAGCGTGGCCGCCGCCGATTTTGCCGCCCCCGGCGTGGTGGTGTGCTACACCGACAATGCCGACATCCACACCGGCAAAGCCTTTGCCCGCCACGGCGTACAAATCGCCGCCGGCGTGCCTTTGCAAGTGGGCGAACCGGCCGGTTTCCAAAGCTTCCGCATCGGCCTTTTTGGCCTGGATAAGCTGCAAAACCGCGCCCGTACCGTAGAATCTCTGCGCCAAGCGCTAAACGAAATCCGCGCTTAAATTAAAAAATCAAAACGCCGCTAAAGTAGCAACAAAACAGGGTTTTAGCTGAGAAGCCAAAACCCTGTTTTGTTGCTACGGCTGCAAACGCAAACGCGCCAATTCGGCCTTGATGGCGGCCACGTTACGCTCGGTAAAGAAGCGGTCGATATTGCGCCACACGCTGTGGTAGCCAAAGCCGCCTTGCTGCATCTCGCGCCGTGCTTCCGCCAGCGGCCAGCCCTGATACACCACTCGATACATGGCACTCACCAAGCCGGTGCGATCCGCGCCGTGGTAGCAATGCACCAGCACCGGCCCTTGCCGCTGGCCTTGCTCAATCAGCCACAACGCTCCGGCCACGTTTTCGGGGGTTAAATGCCAAGTTAATAAAGGGTGGTTGCGCATTTGAATATCGCTGTGGCGGAATACCGCCTTATCTTCATCGCGGTTAAAAAAACGCAAATTCACCACCGTGCGGATGCCCAGCGCTTCCAATTCGGCGCGGTTGGCGGCCAGCGGCTGCTGGCTGCGGTAGAGCTTATCGTCAACACGGTATAGGTTGGCCGTGGTGTCCACCGCTTCGGCCCAGTGCATGGCCACGGCGGGCGCGGCCAGCAGCGGCACCGACATGCACAAGCAACACAAACACAAAATCACGCGCTTCATGCTATTTCCTTTATTGCTTTACCACTGGTTTTCAATACCACTTATTTTCACTGGTCCAGCCCCTCGATGCGGATGTATTCATACACCGCCGCCAGCATGGCCTGTTGTTGCGCCAAATGGCCGTGTGCCGCTTCCACATTGATGTAATCGATGCCGTGCCGGGCGGCATACACCGATAAAGAGCCGTCATCACGCACCCGCGCATTGTCTTGCAGCACCACATTAAAACCGCGGCGGGCAAAAAAATCAAAGGCGTGCGTGCCGGTAACATAGAAAAAATCATCGCGGCTGTGCGCCGGGTTATGCGCCACTTGCGCCGCATCACGCGCCAAAATACCGTTGCCCATAAACGAATATACGGAAATGCCGTGTGGCTGATTATTGTGTACCGCCACCAACAAACGGCGGCCATGTACATGGCGGGCAACAAAATCCGCCGCTACCGCGTCCAGCGCCTGCTCCGCCTCTGCATGGCGACACGCCGAACGCCGCAAGGTGGCCGTGCGCCCGGCAGCGCTAAACATGCGGTTGGGGTCAAACGTGAGCATTTGGCCATTCAGCCGCCAAGCCACATCACGCCCATTGCCGTGATGCAGCGTGCGTACACAGCCCTCACCTTGCTCCTCCAGCGTCTGCCGTGTCGCGGCCAGTGCGGTGGTCTCGTTTTCATGCACATGCAGCCACAACACCTGCGGCAATGGCCGTGCCGCACAATATTCCGCCACGGTAAAGGGCGCGGATGCGGGTGTATCCGGCGATGCGGCGCACGATGGCGGTGTGTTGTTGTGGCAGGCGGCCAGCCCCATCACGACACCGGCGGCCAGTAAGCGGATAAGCGGTTTCATGGGCGTAAACAACCGTAAGTTAAAGGGATGGTGGGGCATTATGCCGTTTTACACATTGAAGTTATATCACTGAAGTTACCCATCTATTCAAAAAAAGGCTGCCTGAAACTTTCAGGCAGCCTTTTTAGCCGATATACCGCCGCTTAGTCTTCGTAGTTATCGATGCTGGGGCAGGAGCAAATCAGGTTGCGGTCGCCGTAGACATCGTCCACACGGTTCACGCTGGGCCAGAATTTGTTGTCGCGCACCCAAGACAGCGGATACACGGCTTCTTCGCGGCTGTAAGCACGGTTCCATTCACCGGCGATGTTTTGCGCGGTGTGCGGGGCGTGCACCAGCGGGTTGTCGTCTGCCGGCCATTCGCCCTGTTGTACCTTCAACGCTTCGGCTTTGATTTGTTTGAGCGCGGCGATAAAGCGGTCCAGCTCGGCTTTGCTTTCGCTTTCGGTGGGCTCAATCATCAAGGTGCCGGCCACGGGGAAGCTCATGGTGGGGGCGTGGAAGCCGTAGTCCATCAATCGCTTGGCAATGTCCACTTCGGTGATGCCGCTCTCGGCTTTTAAGGGGCGCAAGTCGATGATGCACTCATGCGCCACGCGGCCGTTTTTGCCGGTGTAGAGTACGGGGTAGTCTTCGCTCAGGCCTTGGGCGATATAGTTGGCGTTGAGCAAAGCCGCTTCGGTGGCTTGGCGCAGGCCTTCGCCGCCCATCAGGGTGATGTACATCCAGGTAATCGGCAAGATGCTGGCGCTGCCATACGGCGCAGCGGATACGGCACCCATGCCTGCGGTGGCACCGGCCACCGGTGCTACGACATGGCTGGGCGCAAACGGTGCCAGATGGGCTTTAAGACCAATCGGCCCCATGCCCGGGCCGCCGCCGCCGTGCGGGATGCAGAAGGTTTTGTGCAGATTCATGTGCAGCACGTCGGCACCCACTTCGGCCGGTTGCATAATGCCCACTTGCGCGTTCATATTGGCACCGTCCATATACACTTGGCCGCCATGCTCGTGGATAATGCGGCAGATATCGCGGATGCCTTCTTCAAACACGCCGTGGGTAGACGGATAGGTAATCATCAAGGCACCCAGCTGGTCTTTGTGCTGCGCGGCCTTGGCTTGCAAATCGGCCATGTCCACATTGCCCGCTTCATCGGTGGCCACCACCACCACTTTCATGCCCAGCATTTGCGCGGTGGCGGGGTTGGTGCCGTGGGCGGAGCGTGGAATCAGGCACACATTGCGATCGGGCTGGCCGTTGGCGGCATGGTAGCGGCGGATGGCCAGCAAGCCGGTGTATTCGCCTTGGGCGCCGGAATTGGGCTGGATGGCAATGGCGTCGAAGCCGGTAATCGCTTTGAGCTGCGTTTGCAGGCCGCCAATCATTTCAAGATAGCCTTGGGTTTGCTCTGCCGGGGCAAACGGGTGGATATGGGCGAATTCAGGCCAGGTAACCGGCAGCATTTCGGCGGTGGCGTTGAGCTTCATGGTACAGGAGCCGAGCGAAATCATGCTGTGGTTCAGCGCCAAGTCTTTGTTTTCCAGCTTTTTCAGGTAGCGCAGCATTTCGTGTTCGGTGTGGTAGCGGTTGAACACTTCATGGCTCAAAATTGCATCGCCGCGCAATACATCGGCAGACAGCTTGCCGCTGATGTTTTCCGGTAAGGCGGCTTCGCTGCCGGTAAACAGGCGCGTGAGCACGGCAAAATCTTCGGCCGACGACTCTTCGTGGAAGGCTACGCCCAATACGGTGTCGGACACGCGGCGCAGGTTGAAGCCGCGTTTTAAGGCTGCCTGATAAATATCGTCGGCACCGGGGCCGCAATCCACCAGCACGGTATCAAAGAAATGGCTGTGCACCACTTTGAGGTTGCCGGTTTTGCTGGCGGCCACCACATCGGCAAAGGCCGAAGCCAAGGCATGGATGCGCTGAGCAATGCGTTTCACACCTTCAGGGCCGTGGTAAACCGCATACATACCGGCCAAGTTGGCCAGCAACACTTGCGAGGTACAGATATTGGAGTTGGCTTTTTCGCGGCGGATGTGCTGCTCGCGCGTTTGCAAAGCCATGCGCAAGGCCGGTTTGCCGCCCGCATCGATGGACACGCCAATAATACGCCCGGGTGCCGAGCGTTTGTGTTCGTCTTTAAAGGCAAAATAAGCCGCGTGCGGGCCGCCAAAGCCCATCGGCACGCCAAAGCGCTGGGTATTGCCCAAGGCCATATCGGCACCCATTTCACCGGGCGATTTCAGCAACACCAAGCTCATTACATCAGCGGCCACTGCCACTTGCGCGCCATGGGCTTTCACCGCAGCGATGATGTCGGTGAGGTCGGCCACATCGCCGTCGCGGCCCACATATTGGAATAAAGCGCCAAAATATTCGCCGTTGCGGGCGGTATCGAAATCACCCACCACCAGCTCAAAGCCAAAGTATTCGGCGCGGGTTTTCAGCACGTCCAGCGTTTGCGGGAACACGCGCGCATCCACAAAAAAGCGGTTGGATTTGGCCTTGCTTACCCGGCGTGCCATGGTCATGGCTTCGGCGGCGGCGGTGGCTTCGTCGAGCAAGGATGCGCCCGCCAACTCTAAGCCGCTAAGGTCAATACACACTTGTTGGAAATTGAGCAACGCTTCCAAGCGGCCTTGGGCAATCTCGGCCTGATACGGCGTATAAGCCGTATACCAGCCCGGGTTTTCCAGCACATTGCGTAAAATCACATTCGGCAGGCGCGTGGGATAGTAGCCCAAGCCGATATAGCTTTTGTTTACCGTGTTTTTGGCGGCAATGGCTTTGAGCTTGGCCAAGGCATCGGCTTCGCTCATAGCGGCGGGCAAATCCAACTTGCCCGGCATACGCACGCTTTGTGGCACGGTGCTGTCGACAAAAGCGGCCATGTCTTTGGCACCCAAGGCGGCGAGCAAGGCGGCTTTATCGGCGGCATTGATGCCGATATGGCGGCCGATAAATTCGCCGTGGTTGAATAAATCGTTCACGTTCATGTTTTTCCTCTGCTTGTTTTTGGTTTCAGGCAGCCTGAAACCGGTTGGGCGTTAAATCAAAAGCTCTTAATGGTGCGTGAATAAAACGGCATTGTTTGTCATTCTTGTGTGCAACATCATCAATGCAATACAAAAGCGGCAAACAACACGGTCTTGCTATTTTCTTTTAAGGCGCAAACCCTTGCTGTTTCAAAAACACCTGCATTTTCTCTGCAAATACGCGATAGCCTTGGGCATTGGCGTGGATTTGGTCGGATTTCAGTTTTTGGTCGCCCAAAATTTCCGCCCACACACCGGCCAGCAAGGGGATGTTTAATTCTTTTGCCAATTCGGCATACAGCGGGTGGTCGCTTAAACGGCCAAACAGCGCGCCGGTGGTGAAATACGGCACCGCCACCAACACCACCGGCACCCCGGCGGCTTGTACGGTGGCCACAATGCGGCGGATATGGGCGCGGGTGTCGCTTTCAGGCAGCCTGCGCAAAAAATCATTACCGCCGATGCTCACCAATACCAGCTTGGGGTTTTGCTGCATCAGCGCGGGCAGGCGTGCCAAGGCTTGTGCCGAGGTGTCGCCCGATACGCCGCCATTCACCACTTGCCAGCCGCTGCTGTGCGCGAGCACCGCCGGATAAGCGGCATCGGCACCGGCACCATAACCGGCGGTGAGCGAATCGCCCAAGGCCAATACGGTGCTGCCGCGGGGGATATTGCTGTGGCTTTTGCGCCCGCCGCCGCAAGCCGTGAGCGCCGAACCGGCGGCCACGGCAAGGGCTAAGCATAAAAATTGGCGGCGCTTAATGCTGTGTTTCATAAATAATTACGAAGCCAATAAATAAATCGCATAAGCACCGATAAAACCAATCACCGCCATCAGCGCTTGCGCCACGGTCCAGGTTTTGAGGGTGGTTTTCATGTCCAGATTAAAGAAGCGGCTCACCAGCCAGAAGCCGGAGTCGTTCACATGCGAGGCAAACACCGAGCCTGCCGCCAGCGCCAATACAATCGCGGCTACCTGAACGCCGTTGTAATCCAGATTGCCCATCACCGCAGGCTGCACCAAGGCGGCAGTGGTAATCAGCGCTACCGTGGCCGATCCTTGCGCCACGCGCACCAAGCAGCTAATCAAAAAACCGGCCACGATAATCGGCAAGCCCATGTGTTGGAAGGAATCGGCCACCGCATTGCCAATGCCGGTGGCGCGCAATACGCCGCCAAACATGCCGCCCGCGCCGGTAATCAGAATCACCGAGAAAATCGGTGCCAGCGCCGAATCGAGCACTTTTTCCACCAATTTGGCCGGTTTGCCGCTGTGCCAGCCCAGCAGCAACATGCCCACCAATACCGACAGCAATAAGGCAATCGGCGTTTCGCCCACAAAGCGCAACACGCCCACTAAGGGCTGTGCCAAAAAGGCTTTGCTGTCGGCAGTGGTGCTGGCATACATATTCAGGCCGGTATTAAAGGCAATCAGCATAAACGGCAGCAGCAACAGCAACACCACCACGCCCAAACGCGGGTTGGAAGCAAATTCTTTTAATTCATCGCTGCCTTTATGCAAAAATTCCGGCACCGCAATCTGATATTTATTGGCCACATATCGGCCAAACACCATGCCCACCAAATACCACACCGGCAAAGCCACCAGCAAACCGAGCACCATAACCAAGCCCACATTGGCGCCCAGCAAACCGGAAGCGGCCACCGCGCCCGGATGCGGCGGCACAAACACGTGCATGGCCGAGAAGGCAATCACCGAAGGCATGGCATAGCGCAGCAGCGAGCCACCGGCACGGCGGGCAGTGGCGAAAATAATCGGCAGCATCACCACCACACCGGCATCAAAGAAAATCGGGAAACCCATCAGCAAGGAAGCCACGCCCAAAGCCAGCGGTGCGCGTTGCTCGCCAAAGCGCTTTATAAGCGCATCGGTAAGCACTTGTGCGCCGCCGGAAATTTCCAGCATCCGCCCGAGCATAGCCCCCAAGCTCACCAGCAAAGCCACCGAACCGATGGTGCTGTTAAACCCGCTCGACAGCGCTTCGCTCATGCGGTGCGGCGGAATACCGGCCGCCAGCGCGGTGAGAATGCTCACCACCATCAGCGCAATAAACGCATGCACGCGGAATTTCATAATCAGCAGCAACACAAACGCCACCGCCACCGCCGCCAGCAGCAGCAATTGCGGCGCACTGAGCTGCCACATCAATACCAAATCTTTCATATTGTTTCCCTAGATTTATGGCTGCTTATGGTTTTTCAGGCAGCCTATTGTAAAAAACGTTTTATTCTTATGTATAGTGAATCAAAGCTGATTTTGATACCACTCACCCGCCGCCGCGGCCACTGCGGCAATCGGCGGATTGATGTCCACCACCACCCCGGCTTCCCATGGCGCCAGCGGCTCCAAAGTGTCGAACTGGCTGCCCAGCAAAGTGGTGGGCATGTATTCGTGGCTGCGCTTTTGCAGGCGCGCTTCAATCAGCGCATAGTCGCCATGCAAATGCACAAACACCACATCGGCAGCCTCGTGGCGGATCACTTCGCGATACCAGCGCTTTAAGGCGCTGCAAGCAATAATCACCGGCTTGCCTGCGGCTGCGGCTTTGCAGGCACGCTGGCCGATGGTTTTCAGCCACGGCAGGCGGTCTTCGTCATTAAGCGCATGGCCGGAGCGCATTTTTTCTTTGTTTGCCGCCGGATGCAAATCGTCGCCATCGATAAAATCAATCTGCAACAAGGCCGCCAAAGCCGCGCCCACTTCCGACTTACCCGAACCCTGTACCCCCATCAATATGATTGACGGCTGTGTGTTTGCACTCATACGCTCAATTCCTAATTATTTTAAAAATCATTTAAATACAGCGCCATAAAGGCTGCCTGAAAGCTCAAATCGGCGTTTTTTTCACCATCAATACCCCGGCAATCACCATTGCCAACACCTGCGCCGCAATCAAGGTACTCACGGTATTGGGCCAGCCCGCATGGGCATAGGCAATGCCGCACAGCCAAGTTCCGGCAAAACCACCGGCGTAATAGGCCATGTAATACAGCCCCGAAGCCAGCGACCGCCCTTCTTCCACATGCTGGGCAATGTAGTTGATGGTGGCCGACTGGGTAATAAACACACCGGTCGACATCATCGCCAGTGCCAGTACAATCAGCCACAGCGGTGTGCTCAGGCTTAGCAACACGCCAAACACCGATAAAGCCACTGCCAACAACACGGTGCGGTTGGCGCCAAAGCGCATAATCAGCCGTCCGGCCAAGGGCGTAATCACCATGCCGATTAGATACACGGCAAAAATATCTGCCAGCTGGGCGCTACTCAAACGGTAGGGGCTGCCGGCCAAATGCAGATTGATGTAGGTAAAACAACCCAGCAGCGAAAACAGCACGCAAAAACCCAAAGCGCAGGCCGCCAGCACATGGCGGTTATGCAAATGCCGCCACAGCGTTTTTACGGCATTGGACACTTGCGGCCGTGCCACAAAGCGGCGCGACGGCGGCAAATGACGCCACACCAGCACGCCGCCGCCCACACTTAAGGCCGCCATCACCAAAAACCCCGCGCGCCAGCCCATCCATTCATCCAGATAGCCCATCAAAAAGCGACCCAAAAAGCCGCCGAACACGGTGCCGGACACATAAAACGACATCAACCGCACGCGGTTGGCACCGCTAAATTCTTCGCCGATATAGGCAATCAGCACCACCGTAATCCCCGGCACCGCCAAGCCTTGCAAAAAACGCAACCACCACAACCCACCGATATCATGCGTCCAAAACATCGCCGCGGTGGGCAGCGCCAGAAAAAACACCGACGCAATAATCAACCCTCGCCGCCCCAACGCGTCCGACAACATGCCCATAAACGGCGACATCAATGCCACCGCCAACACCGTTGCCCCCACCGTGGTGCCCGCCGTGACCGCGCTGATGCCCAAGTCGCGCATCAACACCGGCAACACCGACTGAATCGAATACACCTGCAAAAACGCCAAGGCACCAGTGATGGCGGCGGTGAGCAGCAGGCTTAAGGGCAGACGTGGTTCGAATACGGTGGCGTGGTCGGCAGCGGCACTCATAACACTTGTCGCCACGGCGGATTAGCAGCCGTTACCCGCGCATACACCGGGCAATCGGGGCTGTGCGCACCGGGCAGGTAGCCTGTGCTCATCAAAAATTCATTCACAATTTCGCCGCCCACAAATTTAAACTGTTGCTTAAACAGCTTTACCCATTCCGGCAGCGCGCGCGGGTGGTGGGCGTCGAGCCAGGCTTTAAAGCTGCCGTATTGTTGTTGCAGATGCAGAATTTGCTGCGCATTGTGGATGGCGGCGTTCACCTTTAAGCGGTTACGCACGATGCCGACATCGGCCAGCAGGCGGGCGCGGTCGGCTTCATCAAAGGCGGCCACGGCGGCGATATCGAAACCGGCATAGGCTGCCTGAAAATGAGCCTGCTTTTTAAGCATTAAGGTCCAGCTTAAACCGGCTTGGTTGATTTCCAACAGCAGCCGCCCGAACAGGGCATTATCATCGGCAATCGGAAAGCCGTATTGGTGGTCGTGGTAATGCTTATTGGGGTTGTCGGTGTTATCCGGCAGCGCATTGGCAAAATCGCAATAGCTCATCGGCCGGTATCCTCACGCCGCGCTTAGGGCGAAATCCACTGCCGCCAGCGCATGCAGCTCGGTGCTATCGAACACCGGCAAGGCGGTATCGGCAGGCTGAATCAGCAGGCAGATTTCGGTACAGCCCAAAATCACCCCTTGCGCACCCTTTGCCGCCAAATCGGCAATGGCTTGCTGGTAAACCGCTTTGGCTTCCGGCTCGATACGGCCGACACACAGTTGTTCAAAAATAATTTGATGTAGTTTATCTTGCACTGCGGCTTCGGGCACCAACACAGTGATGCCGTGCTCGGCCATGCGCTCGGCGTAAAAGCCGTCGCTCATGGTAAAGCGGGTGCCCAGCAGCGCCACTTGCTGCAAGCCTTGTGCGCGAATGGCCGCGGCGGTGGCGTCCACCACGTGCAATAAAGGGATACCGGCGGCTTCGCTTAGCGCCGGTGCCACTTTGTGCATGGTGTTGGTGCACAACACCAGCGCTTCGGCACCGATTTGCTGCAATTGGCGCGCACAAGCAGCCAGATGCGCGGCGGCACCGGCCCAATCGCCTGCGCGTTGCAGACACACGATTTCTTCAAAATCCACGCTGTGCATCACCAACCGCGCACTGTGGTTGCCGCCTAGGCGGCGGTTGATTTCGCGGTTGATGATTTGGTAATACAGCACCGTGCTCTCGGCGCTCATGCCGCCGATTAAACCGAGGGTTTTCATATACTGGCTTTCAGTACTGGTTTAGGCTGCCTGAAGAAATTGCGCCCGTTTTGCACGCAGCAAAACGGGCGCAGCGGTGGCGTTAGCCGATTTCGGCGGCGTATGGTTCGGCGCTCAGCAAGCCGTCCAAATCAGCAGCATTGGCCGGTTTAATGCGGAAAAACCAGCCTTCGCCATAGGGGTCGCTGTTGGCAGTTTCGGGTGCGTCTACCAAGGCTTGGTTAACCGCCACGATTTCGCATTCAATCGGTGCATAAACATCGGAAGCGGCTTTTACCGATTCCACCACACCGGCTTGCTCATCGGCAGACAGGGTGGTACCCACTTCGGGCAGCTCTACAAAGACGATGTCGCCCAGCAGCTCTTGGGCGTGTTCGGTAATGCCCACGGTAACGGTGCCATCGGCTTCGGTGCGCAGCCATTCGTGGCTGGATACGTATTTCAGCTCGGCGGGGATATTGCTCATGGTGTGTTCTCCAGTGTTGGGGTAAATATCAATTGAGTTGACGAAACAAAAACAACAAACAAAAACAGGCTGCCTGAAAACCATTTCAGGCAGCCTAATGCTTACTTAATCAAACTGTTTTTGGCCGTTGCGCACAAACGGCAGCTTCAGCACGCGCACATCGGTGAGGGTGCCGCGGATGTCTACTTGTGCCACGGCTTCGGTGGCTTTGGGCACGCGGGCGATGGCGATGGATTGCTTGAGGCTGGGCGAGAAGGTGCCGCTGGTAATCACGCCGGTGCCCACGCCCGGAATCACCACTTCCATGCCTTCGCGCAACACGCCGCGGCTTTCCAGCAGCAAGCCCACTTGTTTTACCGCCACGCCGTCGGCTTTTTGCTGCGCCAAGGCGGCACGGCCGATAAAATCGCGGCCTTCGTCTTTAAAGTCTACCGTCCACGCCATACCGGCTTCCAGCGGCGAAATGTCGTCGTCCATGTCGTGGCCGTACAAATTCATGCCGGCTTCCATGCGCAAGGTGTCGCGTGCGCCCAAACCGGTGGGCAACACGCCCGCGGCCTGTAATTGCTGGAAAAACGCTTCGGCTTGGTCGCCGGGCAAAATCACTTCCACGCCGTCTTCACCGGTGTAGCCGGTGCGCGCCACAAACCAATCGCCGCCGCGATCGGCGCCTTGAAATACTTTAAGCTCGTCGAGCGTGTCTGCCCAATCGGGCTTAACTTGTTTTAATTTGGCAATCGCCTGCGGGCCTTGCACCGCCAGCATGGCCAAGTCGTAGCGCGGGGTGATGCTCACGCCGAACTCAGCGCCGATTTTATTGAATTGTGCCAAGTCTTTATCGCGGGTGGCGGCATTGGACACAATGCGGTAGGCGGTTTCGGCTTCGTTCATGCGGTAGACAATCAAGTCGTCCATCAAGCCGCCTGCTTCGTTGAGCATGGGCGAATACAGCGCTTTGCCGACAAAGCCCAGCTTGGCCACATCGTTGGCCAGCAGCTTTTGCAGCCAGGCGCGGGCCTTGTCGCCCACCACATCGCTCACCAGCATGTGCGATACGTCGAACATACCGGCATCGGTGCGCACCGCTTCGTGTTCTTTGATTTGGGAGCCGTAATGAATCGGCAGATTCCAGCCGGCAAAGTCAACCATTTTGCCGCCGGCGGCCACATGGGCCGGATAGAATGGGGTGTGTTTGGGTTCGGTCATGCTCAGTTTCTCCTGTGAATAATAGCGTCGGCACTTGGGTTTCGGCCGTGCTGAATACACGGCTGCAAAATCCAAACACCCGACCCTATCTGTCCTGAAACCTGAGATTTTCGGATTCAAGGCTGCCTGAAAGCAGTCTTGGATATACGCGGCTCAATAATCAAGCAAACCTTAAGCTTGCGCTTGCGGTTATTTTTTGGCCGGATACGATTCCTTTTCCCCTTCGGTGGGCGCGATTGGCGCCACTCTCCAGATGTATTGCCGCAGCGGCCAGTAATGGCCGCTGCGCTTTGCAGTCCTTGATACCTGAGCGATTTAAGGGTTTCTGCGCCTTCGGTGTTGCGCCAAACCAAATCCGGCGCAAGCTCTCCTGCAATGAGGCGGATTATCGCCGACTGTTGCCACGGCGGCAAGCCTTTATCTGCGTCTAGGCTGCGTTGCCATTTTGGTCATTCATTCAGCAAGAAATAACCAGAATATAACCACACTATAGAACAAAGGAAAAATTTATGTCAAAATAGCGGATTATTTTAGCAGTTCAATGCCACACCAAGCGCCAACACAGCAACCCAATCACGGCTTTGGCCGCAGCGATGGCGCCGCGCCAACACAAAAACAATAAACAAGGATTATTATGTCATTGAGTTTTTTGGATAAAACCGATTTAAAAATTTTGCAGGTATTGCAGGAAAACGGCCGCCTAACTAATGTGGAATTATCCGAACGTGTGGCCTTATCGCCCTCGCCCTGTTTGCGTCGCCTCAAGCAATTGGAAGACGCCGGCATTATCCGCCGCTATGCCGCGCTATTGGAGCCTGCCAATGTGGCTTTGGGCTTGCAGGCTTTTATCCGCGTGTCGGTAGACAAAAGCAATCATTCACGCGAAGAATTTGCCCAAGTGGTGCAGCAATGGCCGCAGGTGCTCAGCTGCTTTGCCCTCACCGGCGAAACCGACTATATGCTGCATGCCTTTTTTGCCGATATGAATGCGTTTTCCGGCTTTGTGCTTGACATCCTGCTGGCACATCCGGGTGTGCAAGACGCCAAATCCAGCTTTGTCTTAAAAGAAATCAAAAACACCACCGCCCTGCCGCTGGATCATTTGCAAGCGGAATAAAATCCAAGCGCCGCCTATTTTGACCATGGGCGGCTTTTTATTCACCGCCGTTCAGGCATCCTTGCTGTTAAAAAGATTGATTTTCTTCAGGCAGCCTTTTAAGCCCGCGTGAAAGCACCCTCACCATGTCCAACCAGCCCGTGCCATCCGACCAAATCTGCATCAACGCCACCCGTATTTGGCTGGAGCAAGCCGTGATTGGGCTTAATCTGTGCCCGTTTGCCAAAGCGCCCTACACCAAAAACCAAGTGCGTTTTACTGTTAGCCATGCCCGCCATCTGGACAGCTTTTTGGAAACCTTGGATCAAGAATTGCAGCTTTTGGCCGCCAGCGATGCCAACGAAATCGAAACCACATTGCTGATTGAGCCCACCCTGTTTGCCGATTTTCTGCTGTTCAACGACATGCTCGACTTGGCCGACGCCGCCGTGCACGACAATAATCTGGACGGCATTATCCAAATCGCCCCGTTTCATCCGCAATTTCAATTTGCCGACACCGCCGCCGATGATATGGGCAACTACACCAACCGCAGCCCCTACCCCACCCTGCATTTAATCCGCGAAGACAGCATTGCCAAGGCCACCGCCGCCATTGCCGATCCGGCCACTATTTTCGAGCGCAATATCGCCTTATTGCACCAAATGGGGCGTCAAGGCTGGGAGGCTCTGGCCATTCCCACCGATCCTAGGCTGCCTGAATGAACCACGCTTGGCGGCTATTGCTGCTGGCCATTGGGGTATGTTCTCTGGCATTGGGCATTGCCGGTATTTTTCTGCCCGTTCTGCCCACCACCCCGTTTGTACTGCTGGCCGCCGCCTGCGCCGCCAAGGCTTCGCCACGTTTTCACCGCTGGCTGCACCAACACGCCACCTTCGGGCCAATAGTGCGCAATTGGGAACACAACCGCGCCATACCACGCCAAGCCAAATGGCTGTCTAGCGGCATGATGGCGACATCGGTATTGCTGCTGCTGTGGCGGCTGCCGCAATACCCGTGGCTGATTGCCGCTGTGGCGGTGGTGTGCCTCAGCGTTGCCGTTTGGCTGTGGCGGCTGCCGGATGCCTGATGCACTTGCAGTCAAACAGATGGATTTTCTGAATCAGCGTAACAGCAGCATACGCGCACGATAAGGCTGCCTGAACAACTTTAGCCATGCAGAAGTTTGCTTTCAGGCAGCCTTTAATCGTGCAATCACTCTAAGCATACTGATTTTAACTGGCGTTTACTTTTCTTTTCTATTAAAATCAACCATTGCTTTAGGGCTGTATTCTGGGTTATGGCAAACCCAAATGCTTGATTAACCAAGCCATATTGGCCTGTGATATTTAGCAGCATGTACCAGCCCCATTAAAAACGAAGGAAAATCAATGCGCATCCCAGCAGTATTTTCGGCCTTGCTATTCTTGTTTCTGCCCACACTGGCTCTGGCTGCCGACCCCAATGCCAATGATCTAAGCCTGCTGTGGGGTTTGCCTTTCGCCCTGATTTTGCTCTCCATTGCCTTGTGTCCTTTGTTGATGGGGCATATTTGGCACCACCATTTCGGCAAAATCACCGCTTTCTGGACCCTATTGTTTTTGCTGCCCTACACCATTGCTTTTGGCTTGGAGGCCAGCGTTCACACCGTGGCACATGCGCTGATTGAAGAATACATTCCGTTTATTTTATTGCTGCTGGCGCTGTACACCATCTCTGGCGGCATTTTGGTGTGGGGCAATTTGCACGGCAGCCCCAAAACCAACACCATCTTGCTGGCCATCGGCACTGCCTTGGCTTCGATTATGGGCACCACCGGCGCGGCCATGCTGTTGATCCGCCCCTTGCTTAAAGCCAACGACAACCGCAGACACAAAGTGCATGTGGTGGTGTTTTTTATTTTTCTGGTGGCCAATATCGGCGGCGGCCTAACGCCCTTGGGCGATCCGCCGCTGTTTCTGGGCTTTTTGAAAGGCGTGAGCTTTGGCTGGACTTTGCAACATATGCTGCTACCGGTGCTGATTAGCGCGGTGATTTTGCTCGTTCTGTTTTATCTGTTGGACAGCTATTTGTACAAACAAGAAGACGAAATCCTGCCAAACGACCCCACACCCGATTCCAAGCTCAAAATCTACGGCAAATTCAACTTTATCCTGCTCGGCGGCGTGGTGGCCAGCGTGTTAATGTCGGGCATTTGGCAATCCGAAGTACGCTTTTATGTTTTGGGCAATTTGGTTTATTTACAAACCGTGGTACGTGATGTGTTGCTGATTGGCTTGGCATTGTTGTCACTCAAGCTCACCCCCAAGCAAGTGCGTGCAGGCAATGAGTTTAACTGGGATCCGATGCTGGAAGTGGGCAAATTGTTTTTGGGCATTTTTATCACCATCAGTCCGGTAATCGCCATTCTGAAAGCCGGTGAAGCCGGCCACTTTAAGGCATTGATTCAGTTGGTACACGATACCGAAGGCCAACCCATCAATGCCATGTATTTCTGGATGACCGGCATGTTGTCGGCCTTTTTGGACAACGCGCCCACCTATCTGGTGTTTTTCAATATGGCCGGCGGCGACCCGCATGTGCTAATGACCGGTATGCAAAATACCTTGCTGGCTGTGTCCATGGGCTCGGTATTTATGGGTGCCTTAAGCTATATCGGCAATGCGCCGAACTTTATGGTGAAATCCATTGCCGAGCAGCGGCGCGTGAAAATGCCCAGCTTTTTTGGTTATATGGCGTGGTCGTTTGGGATTTTGGCGCCGCTGTTTATGCTGCATACGCTGATTTTCTTCTGGTAAAATCCGCCAATCACACCATTTTATTGATGTTTTAATTTTTTCAGGCAGCCTTGAGGGGCTGTTCACATTTCATCCGCGAATCAGATTTTGAGCAGAAAAGTTCGCATTCAAGGCGAAAAGCACAGCAAGGTTGAACACCTTGCGCGCATTTTCAACGCAGAAGGCGGGCTTTTAAGCCAAAATATATAGTGAAGAAAATAAATAAATCATACGAGGCGGCAAGCCGCAGACAGTACACCTAGTACGGCAATGCGAGCCAACGCTGTAGGATTATTTTAGTTTCTTTGCTGTGGGCACGCTATGAAATGTGGGCAGACTTAAAGGCTGCCTGAATATTTGGAACCCCATGCAACTAATTAAATACCTGCAAGCCCAAGGTTTGGGCAGCCGCAAACAATGCCAATGGCTGATTGAACACGACTGCGTGGCCATCAACGGCCAATTGCACAACCAAGCCAAGGCCGATATTGATCTCACCGCCGTGGCCACGCTGCACATCGACGGCGAGCCGGTGGTGGCAGTGCCGCTGCCCTATTTCTATATCCTGCTGCACAAGCCTACCGATTACGAAACCTCGCACAAGCCCAAAAGTTATCCCGGTGTGTTCAGCCTGTTTCCCGACCACATGCGCAACATCGCCATGCAGGCCATCGGCCGCTTGGATGCCGACACCACCGGCGTGCTGCTGATTACCAACGACGGCCAGTTCAACCACCGCATGACTTCGCCCAAACACAAAGTGGCCAAGTTATACCAAGTGGGTTTAAAGCACGCCGCCGCTGCCGATTTATGCACACAGCTGTGCAAGGGCGTGCTGCTGCACGACGACAACGAAACCGTACATGCCGCTGCGGCCGAGCTGGCCAACCCCCACACCCTGCTGCTCACCATTACCGAAGGCAAATACCATCAAGTAAAGCGTATGGTGGCCGCCGCCGGCAACCGCGTGGAAAGCCTGCACCGCCTGCGTTTCGGCACATGGGAGTGTGCTGATTTGGCACCCGGCCAATGGCGCTTTATCCAACCTGATTACACCACCGCCGCACCATGAACACCACCGACATCATCAACATTATCGGCACCGCCGCCTTTGCCATTTCCGGCTATCTGGTCGGCTTTCGCAAGCGCTTGGATATTTTGGGCGTGGTGATTGTGGCGCTGCTCACCGCCGTGGGCGGCGGCATGATCCGCGATGTGCTGGTGGGGCAAATTCCACAGGTATTCACTCACAACACCGCCTTAATCGTGATTTTCATCACCCTATTTACCGCCTGGCTGCTGCGCTTGCACACCCGACAGCGGCGGGCATTGGCCACCTTGTTTATTGTGGCCGATGCCATTGGCCTGGCCGCGTTCAGCATTACCGGTGCCCAAGTGGGGCTGGGGCTGGATTTAAATGCCTTCGGGGTGATTACGCTGGGTTTTGTTACCGCCGTGGGCGGCGGCATTGTGCGCGATATGCTGGTAAACGATGTGCCGATTATTCTGCGCAAAGATTTCTACGGCAGCATTGCCATCTTGATTGGTGCGGGCTTGTATCTGCTCGACTGGCTGGGCTGGGCCAATGCATTCACCCTGAATTTACTATTCGGCCTCGGCTTGGCCACCCGCCTATTGGTACACCGTTGGGGCTTGGGCTTGCCCGGTTTTCAAAATCATGGCCATGGCGCCGATTGAATTAGACTAGGCTGCCTGAAACAGCCAAATCAGATGCCAAAGTCGGGCTTACACACAATAATATACAAATACCATTGGTTTTAAAAATGAAACTCTACGATCAATCCATTGAAATAACCACTGTAATGGCCAAAATATTTGGTGGCCATTTTTTTCGACCTTCATTAGCGATTTCCGGCAAAGCAGGCATCGCAACAGAACTATCAAAATTAATTACAAACAAGAATGAAATGCTGAAATGGCAAGATAAACTTGTAACGTATTTCTCCGCAACGGAAAATAATGATGAAAATTGCTGCGCATTGAAAGTTGATTATTTTTCACAAATAATCGTTTTTGCGGAATCGGCGGATGGTATGCCCTTCTGTTTTGACTATAGAAGCAGTGAAACCGCCCCTACAATTATTTGGTGGGACGATAATTGCTGGGTTCGCATTTGCGATAGTCAAGATGCATTCATCGCGCTTTTCATCAATTCAAAAATACCAAGTCAAAGTCAACTGCCAATATCGTAAATTAAATCCACTCATACCTCTTAATACCTTAGCCCCATCATTACACCGGCAAATAGGCTGCCTGATTAACTACACATAACGGCCAAACCACACCACTTTGCCAATTATCTGCACACCGTTGTCCGCCTGCTGCAAATCCACCTCAAAGCTCGGATAAGCCTCATTGGCCGAAATCACATTAACCCGCCCACCCGGCATCAATTGCACGCGTTTTACCAGTAAATTATCGTTGATGCGCAACACATACAGGCCATCGCGCGGCGTGGTTTCGGCTAAGTTAATCAACAAAGTATCGCCATCGTTGAGCACCCCCTCCATCGAGTCGCCCTTTACCGCAATCACCGCCAACATGCCCCAATTGCGCCCGGCGGCAATCGACAGCCAGTCGCGCCGAAACGGCACCGCAAACACCGGCCGCTCATCACCCGCCAAGCGGCCATGTCCGGCCGCAGCCTCAATATCGTAGCGCGGCACAAACACAAATTCATCCGCATCCACCGCATTGCCCAAAGTATCGCGCAACGTGGCCGCTACTTCTGTAGAGCCAAACGGCTCGCCTTCGCCGGTGAGCAGCCAATCGATGCTGCATCCTTTCAGCTGTTTGATTTTTCTCAGCGTTTCCGCCTTAGGTAGGCCGCCTTCATGCCAAATACGGCTAAACCCAGCCAAAGTCATATCGATATCGGCGGCGATTTTGGCTTGCTTTTCATTCGGCCATAAAAAAGCCAGCCGTTGCTTAAAGGTATCCATCTGCCCTCCTTTGTTGTTTATCTTTCTTAGAGCCTGTTCACAGCCTTTTTTGTAGCGGATTCTCATGCCAAATCAGCTACAGAAACGGGTGCAGGCAAGGCAAAAAGCACAGCCAAAGCCCGCTTTGGCGCGCATTTTTAACGCCGCATGCGCCTGTTTATGCGCTGAAAGCCGCCCAATAAAAGATTGTGAATAGGCTCTCTCACCTTGTCCGATTTTCGCCACAAGGTAAACAAGCCTTATTTTAACGGCATTGCTACAAAAAAGTAATAAAAAATTAAATTAAATATCAAATAATGCTTGATTACTTAGATATATCTAAGTAATATTCAATAAAACCTAATTTAAATTAGATTTATCTAATAAAAGACAGCAATTCACAAAACAATCTACCCTATCCAAAGAGGAGCCCATCATGCGCCTAGTACAACACAGCATGGCCTTTTTATTAGCCTTAAGCGCCAGCGCCGCTTTATTGTGGCAACCGGCACCGCCCGCCGCCGATACCGCCGCCGTGCAAGTGCTAAGCTGCACTCAATTGGGCAATTTGAGCTGGGTAGAAATGAATGTGCAGCAAAAACAATTTGCGGAGGCTTGCGACACAGCCGAAGCCAATCACAACTGGGCCTTGGCCTATGGCCGTATGAACCCGCAAGATTTGGCCGCCGCCGTGGTGCATGATCCTTTATAGCAATCCGACAACGCACAACACCATTGCATTGGCTGGTATTGATAAAAACAGGCAGCCATTAAGGCTGCCTGAAACATCATATTGGCATTTAATCCATCGCCGTTATGAATCAATAGCCATTATGGCCATCAATCAATGGCGAATATGCAATTTATTTCACCGCCTCCACCTTCTTCAAGCCTTTTTGGCGCAAAGTGGCAATGGTGCCGTCAATGCCTTTTTGTTGAATTAACTCGTTAAACTGGTTGCGGTATACCGTTACCAAGCTGGTGCCATCCACGCGGATGTTATACACCTTATAAACTCCGCCTGTCTGGTAAAGCTGGTAGCCCACTTCGTATTTATTGCCGCTGCGGCTGCGTATTTCGGTAAACACCTCTACCCGATTTTGTTGGTTATCAATCAGCTTGGGCAGCAGTGTTATTTGCGCATCGGCTGCACCCACCAAGGCCGAGCGCGCATACATGGCCACCATCATTTCTTTAAACGCGGCGATAAAATCGGTTTTCTGCTGTGGGCTAAACTGCTGCCATGGCCGCCCCACAGCCAAAGCGGCGATGCGTTGATAATCTAAGTAGCCATCGGCATAGCCTTCAATTTGGCGGATTTTTTGCGCATCACTCAAAGCCGGATTGCGTGCCACTTTCAATACGGTATCCACATTTTGCTGCAATTGCAGCTGTGCCGGATGCTTGTTAGCAGCCTGCGCCCATGGCGTCACCATCAATGCCAATACCAGCCATAAACCCGCCCATAATTTTGCCATTGCCTGCTCTCCTGTGTTTGATTAGTGGTGCCAATATTATTTGCTTGCCCAACATCTTTCTCAGGCTACCTGAAATATTGTCTTGGCGAAATCCAAAAACAAAACTGTCTGCCATCTTGCCTAAAAAAGGCGGTTTAAACCACCTTTTTTGCATTTATTGATTTTACAGCCAACCGTATGAATAGCCTCAATACATACGCAATTCAAATCAACAGCCACAAAAAAGCGGGCATTGCCCGCTTTTGCTTATGCCAATTTGGCTTGCACCCATGCAGTCACATCGGCCAATGCTTGCGGTAATTGCGCCGCATCGGTGCCACCGGCCTGCGCCAAGTCCGGGCGGCCACCGCCTTTGCCGCCCACTTGTTCGGCCACCGCTTTCACCAAATCACCGGCTTTCACTTTACCGGTAAGCGGCTTGGACACACCGGCGCAGAGGGAAACTTTGCCATCGTTCACTGCGGCCAGCAACACCACTGCTTGATCGGATTTGCCGGTTAAGTCGGTAACAATATCGCGCAGCGCACCTGCTTCGGCATCGATTTGCGCCACCACTAGGCGGGCGCTACCCAAATTTTGGGCAGTGTCGAGCAATTGGGCGGCCGCGTGTACGGCCAGCTCGCCTTTGGCTTGCGCCAAGGCTTTTTCCAATTGCTTGGTGTGTGCCGAGGCTGCCTGAATTTTATTCAGAATGTCTTGCGGGGTTTGCGCTTTCAATTCGGCCACGGTGTCTTTAATCAGGCGCTCTTGCGCTTGCGCCCACGCCAGTGCGTTTAAGCCGGTGATGGCTTCCAAGCGGCGGATGCCGGCGGCAATGCCGCCTTCGCTGATGATTTTAAACAGGCCGATGTCGCCGGTGCGCGCCACATGGGTGCCGCCGCACAATTCGGTGGAAAAATCGCCCATTTTCAATACACGCACTTCATCGCCGTATTTTTCGCCAAACAGCATCATGGCACCGGCTTGCTGCGCTTCGGCCATGCTCATCACCGCCGCATCCACCGCCACATTGGCCAAAATGGCCGCATTCACGCGCTGCTCCACGGCGGCGATTTCATCGGCGCTAAGCGCTTGCGGGTGCGAAATATCAAAACGGGTGAGCTCGGCGGTTACCAATGAGCCTTTTTGCTCGACATGGCTGCCCAGCACTTCGCGCAAGGCGCGGTGCATTAAGTGGGTGGCGCTGTGGTTGCGCATATTGGCGGCGCGGATATCATTGTCAATTTTGGCGCTCACGGCATCGCCTACTTTAAGGCTGCCTGAAACCATCACCCCAAATTGGCCGGTTACGGTGGCCTTGATTTTTTGGGTGTCGCGCACTTCAAAGCGGTTGTTGTCGGCAAAAATATAGCCTACATCGCCCACTTGGCCGCCGCTTTCGGCATAAAACGGGGTGAAATCAATCACCACTGCGCCGTTGTCGCCTGCGGCCAAAGTATCCACCGGCTCGCCGTCGCGGTACAGTGCCAGCACCCGGGCTTCGGTTTGGCGCTCGGTATAGCCTTTAAATTCGGTGTCGCCGCTTTCGTAAACCAACTGGGTGTTGGCTTTGAAGTTTTGCGCGGCGCGGGCGCGGTTGCGCTGGGCTTCCATTTCGCGCTCAAAACCTTCACTATCGAGCTCAATGCCCAATTCACGCGCCATGTCGGCGGTGAGGTCGTAGGGGAAACCATAGGTGTCGTAGAGTTTGAACACATGCTCGCCGGAAATAATCATTTTGCTGTTGGCAATATTTTCTTTCAGGTAGCCTTCCAAGGCGGCGGCAAACGGCTGGTTTTCGGCGCTGGCCGCTTTTTCTTCAATCACATCGGCCAAATTCAGATTCAGGCTTTCATTATTGGCACCGGCAATGTGTTTGCGCACCACCACCATTTTTTGATCGGCATGTTGGCGTGAAGCCACGGAAAAAGCCACGCCGTCTGCGGTGTGCAACACCAGCGGCTCGCCGATGCCGTCTACCGGCAGCAGGCTTTCCAGTTTTAAAAACTGCATCCCGCGCCACACTTGGTTAAACAGCACCATGCCCTTTTCCAGCGTTTCGCCAAAGCGGGTTTCTTCGCCGCGCAAGGTTTCCATAATGCGGGTTTGCTGCTCTTTTAATTCCGGATAGGCCGCGCCCATTTCTTTCACCAAATCGGGCACCAACTTGTAAAAGAAGGCCTGCTCTTGCCCCAATTTATAGCCGTGACGCACGGCGCGGCGGATGATGCGGCGCAACACATAACCGCGCCCTTCGTTGCCGGGCAACACGCCGTCGGCAATCAAAAATGCGCAGGCGCGGATGTGATCGGCAATCACTTTCAGGCTGGGCGTGTCTTGATTGCAGGGCACGCCGGTTTCGCGGGCGGCGGCTTGCAGCAAGTTGGCAAACAAATCAATTTCGTAGTTGCTGTGCACATGCTGCAACACGGCAGAAATGCGCTCCAAGCCCATGCCAGTGTCCACACTGGGCTTGGGCAAGGGGTTCATATTGCCGTCCTCGTCGCGGTTAAACTGCATAAATACGCAGTTCCAGATTTCGATAAAGCGGTCGCCGTCTTCTTCAGCACTGCCTGGCGGCCCGCCCCAGATGTGCTCGCCGTGGTCGTAAAATACTTCCGAGCAAGGGCCGCAAGGGCCGGTATCGCCCATTTGCCAGAAGTTGTCGGAAGCGTAGCGCTCGCCTTTGTTGTCGCCAATGCGGATGATTCTGTCGGCAGGCAGGCCGATTTCATTCAGCCAGATGTTGTAGGCTTCTTCGTCTTCGGCATACACGGTGGCCAAGAGCTTGTCTTTGGGCAGGTTCAGCCATTGCGGCGAGGTGAGAAATTCCCACGCAAACAGCAAAGCATCGCGTTTGAAATAATCGCCAAAGCTGAAATTGCCCAGCATTTCAAAAAAAGTGTGGTGGCGGGCGGTATAGCCCACGTTTTCCAAGTCATTGTGTTTGCCACCGGCGCGCACGCATTTTTGGCTGGTGGTGGCGCGGTTATAAGGGCGCTTATCAAAACCGAGAAACACGTCTTTAAATTGGTTCATGCCCGCATTGGTAAACAGCAGGGTTTTGTCGTCTTGCGGCGGCACCAACGAAGAAGATGCCACAATTTGGTGGCCTTTGCTTTCAAAGAATTGCAGGAATTTTTGGCGAAGTTCAGCGGTTTTCATGGTATTTTTCTGAAATTAAAATCGATTATCTTAATAGATGACAACTGTTTTCAGGCAGCCTTGTTAGCGAAACAGGCT
>RRZU012377938.1_pt1 | contig 33648 bp, 35 predicted proteins | sample 2165561 | NCBI WGS metagenome assembly RRZU01 (sample SAMN10456909, study PRJNA506462) | wastewater metagenome | isolation source: wastewater sludge | place: USA: Moscow, Idaho | reverse complement strand
GAACATTTCTGGTGGTGGCAAGCAGACTCAGTCGCCGAGTGCGAGTGCGACGACGGCCACTCCGGGGTCGACGGGTTCGGCCACGACGGTCGAGCCGTCACCGACGGCGACGACGTCAACGACCACCACGACAACCACCACAACGGCCCCCACCACAACGCCCGAGGAAACGACCATCTCGCCTCCGTAAGCGACCAGCGGCGCGACGTCATCGTCACGTTCACATTGCGCGGATTGACGAATGTGGGCGATGGTGCCGATTTCTCGGTGTCTGCAATGTGCGGATGTCGATAGGGGGAACGCAATTCAGACTGCGGGGCGACGTACCAAGGTGCTCGCTCGTGGCGCTAGGCCCCCCGACACTCGGCGGGCCTAGCGTCCTCCACCCCGGATGAACACGCCCGCCGAACGAAACCCCAACCCCACCCACCCTCCGTCAGCGACCCGCCGGAGAGCAGGTCACGCGCAGGTCCTGCGACCACGACGGATCAGCAACTCATTTTTGGAGTGCCCGACTAGTGGACTTGGGCACGGTGAGGCAACAATCTTAAGCTCCTTGTCGACAACGCTGAGTTGTTCGCATTGGCCCCAGATGTCCCCCAACGGTCGTGGGACGGCTGGCGAAGATGGCCAGGAGTGAATGGAGTTACGGATGACCGAACCGGAATTGCGCGACGAGGGCAAGTTTGGCGAGCCGTTGAAGTCTGTTTCTGTGGATCGTCGCACGGTCCTCAAGGGTGTCCTTGGCACGGCGGCTGTCGCGGCACCACTGATTACCTCGGTAAAGCTGGGTGTGCTGCCCGCGTACGCGGAGGGTGAGACGCCGAACATTTCCGGTGGTGGCAAGCAGAGCCAGACGCCGAGCGCGAGTGCCACCACCAGCGCGCCTGGGTCTTCCGCGAGTACGGGGTCGACCGCCACCACGAACCAGCCGTCCCCGACGGCCACGACATCAACAACGACTACCACGACTGTGCAGCCCACCACGACTAATGTGACGACCGGACAGCCCGAAGAACCGTGATGGTCTGACATGAGGAGCATGCCGTGGGAATAGGCCCCCAACTCAAGGCTGCCAGCGTTGAGTTTGACCGATTGCGTCAGATGCAGACGGCGACCAGACCTGGGCCCGAGGGAGACCCGAAGCCGGTCAAGGTGAGCGTCGGGATCGCCACGTACGACGACTTCGACGGTGCCTTCTTCACGGTGGAGTCCTTGCGCCTGCATCACCGTGAAGTCATTGATCAGGCCGAGATCATCATCCTCGACAACCACCCGGGGGGTATCGAGTCCGAGGCCTTGGCAAGCCTGGCCAAGCGGCCGAGTAGTGGCGCTAACATCCGCTACTTGCCTTTTGACGGGGTGCGTTCGACGGCAGTGCGGGAGGTCTTGTTTCACGCCGCCGTTGGCGAGATCGTCCTGATTCTCGACACCCACGTGCTGTTGGCGCCGGGGGCGGTGCAGGCCCTGGTGGACTTCTTCGACGATCCGAGCCACGCTCGGGACATGGCCCACGGGCCGCTCATGAGCTACGACGCGGTCAAGATGATCGCGACCCACATGGACCCGGTGTTCAGGGCGGGCATGTACGGGACGTGGGGAGTTGACGATCGCGGCCAAGATCCCGACGGCGAGCCGTTCGAAATCACGCTCAGCGGTTTGGGGCTGTTCGCCATGCGCCGGGACGCCTGGCCTGGCCTCAACCCTCGATTCCACGGGTTCGGGGGTGAGGAGGGGTACCTCCACGAGAAGGTGCGCCAGGCCGGTGGCCGCGTCTTCTGCCTACCCAAACTGCGCTGGATTCACCGGTTTGAACGGCCGCGAGGCGTGCCCTACCGCAACAAGTGGGACGACCGCATCCACAACTACTTCGTGGGGTGGGCAGAGATCGGGTACCCGGCCAGCGACGTTGACGAGCATTTCGCAGAAGTGCTGCGCGAGGCCTACCCCGGCGTGCGTGAGGGTGTCATGGCGCTGGTGGAAGAGCCCGCCCGGCAAGTCGACGGCTTCATTGTCGTCTCCGACGGGGACCGGTTCGGTGACTGGCAGCACACCTTGAAGGTTCTGGAAACGGTCCGGGGCCAGTACGTGCGCGCGGAATACGATGCATCGACATCGTGGGATCAAGCGCTGCTGAACGGCCTGGAAGGCGCCCAGATGCGCGGGTGGAAGCGGGTTGTGATCATCGATGATCGCCGCCGCCCGACGCCAGAGGTTCTTCGTGATCTCGCTACGCGTGCCAGCCAGGTCGTCGACGTCGAGATCCTCGATGGTCAGACCTTTCTCGTCCCAGTGCTGGGCGAGTTCACTCCAATCTCCTCACCTCACTTGGCAGCACCCCCGCTTCCCCTCGCAACACAGGAGCCCGAGATGGAACCCCAAGCCCCAAGCCCAGCGCGGCGCGACGGCATCGAGCAAACCGATTTGAGCGACGGTGCCGTGCTGTTCGACCCCACCGACCAGGTCGCGCATCACCTGAATGCCTCCGCGATGTTGGTCTGGGAGCTGGTCGACGGAAGACCGGTCTCTTCGATCACCCAGGAAGTCCAGCGGACCCTCGAGATCGACCCGCAGGAGGCCAAGGAGTATGTCCGTCAGGCCCTCGATCAGTTCGCCGACCTTGGTCTGCTTGCCTGATCAAGTCGAGTCGGACTACCTGTGGTTTCGGGTCCGTCTTGTGGCAGAGAGTGTCGAACGGCTGGGGCTGCTGGCTCACGGGCTGAGCTTCGCCGATTCCGGCACGGCGGTCTTGGAGGTGGACCTCACGTCAGGCCGAGACCTCAGCTTTCGATGGACAGGCTCACTAGACGGGCTGTCGGAGGTCAGCCGGCAGGCGCTCCCGCCGACGCAACGCGCTCTCGGTTCGGACCTACTCGTTGCCGAGGCCGCCTACCGGACCGTGCATAGTTTGGTGATGATCGAGGCGCACGCGCGAGGCTACAGCCGGTTGCACGGAGCCCTCGTCAGCCGCGAAGGCAGGCACGCGGCACTGTTGGGTCCGAGCGGAGCGGGCAAGACAGGTCTGGCCGTCCGGTTGGCCGAACAGGGTTTTCGGGTGCTGGGCGACGAGGGAATCTTGGTGCGGGAAGGCAAGGTGCTTCCCTTGCCGCGCCGCCTGCACGTCAAGCAAGGTGATCGCACGAACCTGCCCGACGATCTGTTTGTCGACTCCACCCCATTGCCGTACCCGACTCCCATCTGGCCCGTTGACCCGGGCTTTTGGGGTGGCGCCCCGATCCAGCCAGCGAGGCTCAATCACATGATCTGGCTCGGGGACGGTGACGCCGATGCCCGACGGGAGGCCCTGACCATGTCAGCAGCGCTGCCGTTGGTCCTGCGCGATGCCGAGGGGTACACGTCACACGCGGAGCCGTCCATGGTCACCCGGTCTCGTCTCGTGGCGCAGACCAGCCGACTCCTGGACGACTGCGACGCCGTGACCGCCGTGCAGGGCCATCACCACGTTGCCGGCCAACGACTCGTGGCGGAGTTGGTCGTGTGACCACGCACCCGCTGCAGATCCTCATCGAGTGCCTTCGCCCTGGCAGCGACGGCGCGGTGCTGCGGGATGCCAACCCCCGCACGAGGCAGGCGGTGTTGGAACTCGCGGTCCAAGAGCGGCTCAGCCCCGCGCTCGGTGCGTTGGCCATCAACCAAGGCTGGACTGGCGAGCCGCCCCCGGCATTCGCCCAATTCCTGCGTACACGGCCGATCACCGACCCCTGGCAACGACTAGCAGTGAGCTACGTGTCGAACCGCGCGCGAATGGCCGATCTGGCAGATCAGTACGCCGCAGTGTCCGCCGCGCTCGACGCCGAAGGTATCGAGTGGGCTCCGTTGAAGGGGGCCGCTCTGCTGGAGGCCGGTGTGTGGCCCGACCCAGCCACACGCACCATGACCGACCTCGATGTGCTGGTGTGGGATCCCGCCGAGGCGTCCCAGGCGCAGGCTGTGCTCGAGGGGCTCGGTTATCGGGCCGCCTACGACGATCAGTACCGACACGAAGATCGGCATCAGCTGTCGGCGGTCGTGCTGCCGGGGCGTGCGGGGTCGGTGGAGGTGCATCGTGGCTTGATGCCAGCCGCTCTCGGCGACCTGCTGAGCTTGGACGCGGTGTCGGCCCGAGCGCAGGCTGGACGCCTGCTCCCGGCGGATCTGATTCGCCACATCGTCGTACACGCGCGCCTGGTTGACCAGGACTTGATCCGACTCAGAGGTTCGTTGCGCTCGGTGTTGGACGTCGGCTATCTGCTGGCTGCCGATCCCGCAGTGGCGGACGGCTTGACCGATGGCTGCCACCCCGCCCTGCGGCGGGCGCTTCTCGTCCAGTTGGGGCTCGTCGGGAGGGTCTTCGACCTTGACTTCGATTCGCCCCTCGCGTCCGCCTGGTGGCAGGCGGCGAACCGGCTGTCCGCCCATCCGCGTCTCGCGTGGTGGTGGGACAGGGCCGCCCGCGTGCCCAGGTTCTTTGGGCGGCGGCAAATGGAGGTCCGGTTCGGACGCGAGCTGAGGGGAGGGAGCCTGGTGGCGGCCTACCCCCGTGCGGCCTGGATGCGGCTTCGGCGCGAGTTCGGGGCCAAGGGAGATTAGACGCGGTAACGACGGGAGTGGGGCGAGTCAGGACCTAGCTCGGCAGATCGAAGTGTTCCCGGATGGGTCGATCACCGTCGTCGTACTTCAACAGAACAGGCTGTGTCGCCACCTTGTCTTTCAGCAGCAGACCGCTCAAGCGGCCATCAACGGCGGCCCTGCCCAGGTAGAGGTCAATGGCGAGCTCACGGCCAATCCACTCGGTCAGCTCAGGCATGTCGGGCGGCAGGTCCACCAGGATCTGCGCTTGGGCCCTGCGCCCGAGAACGAGCGCGTGCAGGCTCGTCGTCAATCCTGTGCGTAACCAGTGGCTGCCGGGGCCCGCCGGCGGGAAGTCGCCGCGCCTTTTCGTGGCACCCAGGTAGCACAGGTCCCAGTCCAAGACGTCCAACTCACCGACGGCACGCTCGAGAATGTCGATGGTGTCGCGTCGGAACAAGACGTCGTCCTCGAGCACCAACGGCCGATGAAATCCCCGTCCGAACGCGTCCGCGGCCACCCTTCGCCAACTGGCGGCACAGCCGATGTGATGGTTCTCGGGTGTCGGCACTGCGGAGACTCGCTGCACACGCGAAGCAATCCCCAGACGGTCGAGTTGTCCGATCAGCTTCTTCCAGCGTTCCGGTTGCGAATCCAGATTGATGCAATACAACGCGTCAAACGCGTCGAAGGGGTTGTCCATCGCCCATCCTCATAGACCGGTCGAGTCAGCAGGCTACCCCGATCGACCACTCGATGGGCTCTCACATGGCCGAGTCAGCGAAGGTGGGATGGGTGCGCTTGAACAAGTCACACGTCTGTCGAGACAGGGTCCAGCGCTCGCTGCCGGAAGCCGCCGGGGGGCGTGCCGACAACGGCGGTGAACTCGCGAGTGAAGTGCGGTTGATCGGCGTACCCCAGTTCTGCCGCGAGCTCAGCCAGCGGGAGGTCGGGTTCGTCACGCAGCCGGTAGGCGGCCTCTTGCAGTCGGCGACGTTGGATCAGCCACCGTGGCGAGAAGCCCACTCGCTGACGCAGCAGGCGTTGCAGTGCTCGCTCGGACAGACCGAATCGGACCACCAGTTCGGCGGTTGTCTTGATGTCCGTATCGGTCTCGACGGCATCGCAGATCGCGTTCACGAGCCGAGTGGTCGTGTCCACACCTGCGAGGAGGGGCTCGAGCCATTGCTGGAAGTGCTGGGCGATCGTGCTCGGCGACCCGTCTCGCGCCATCTCGTCACGCACTCGGGCGACGAGCGTCTCCCCGCGCGGGATGGGTCGCGTGGTCGAGAGTTGTTCGGCCAAGGAGTCGGCGATCAGGAGTCCGCCCGCGCCGGGTCGCAGCAGGAGCCCGGCAGCCCAACCGCTACCCGTCAAGACGCGCTCGGAGCGGCCCTTGGCCGGGAGGTACGCGGCGGCCAGTTCGGGCTCGATGGCGATGTTGACGGCAGGGTACGGAAGGATCGGCCGGACCGTCGATACACCAGGTGGCAGCCGCCACCGCGGGATCCACACCTGACGGGCGACCTCATCGAAATCCGAAGCCAGGGTGACCCGTTCGATGCCGACGTGCTCGTCGTCCGCCCGCAGCGCTCCCTTGACCGCGATTCCTCGCCCCATGGCCTCGATGGTACGGCTGTCGGGATTCTTCAAGACCGGCGTCGGGCCTCCGCATAGCCTCGCGCCTGTCGAGACAGCCTGCCGAGACAAGGAGACAACGATGGATTCCCACGCCCGCGCCGCTAACGGGGAGCACACCACTCACGGAGTGCCGCACGGCTACAGCAGCATCACCCCGTTCCTGGTCCTCAACGATGCGCAAGGGGCGCTCGACTTCTATCGCGACGTGTTCGGTGCCCGCGTACTGGGTGTGTCCACGGGGCCGGGACCCGATGGGAGGCTCATCGTGGTGCATGCCGAGGTGGCGTTCCCGAGCGGCCGCCTCCAGTTGGGCGACGCGAATCCCGCGTACGGGCTGGTCGCTCCGGAGTCCGACGGCGACACCGTGGGGTTCTCTTTGGCCCTGTACACCGCAGACGTGGACGCGGTGATCGCGCACGCCGTCGAGCGCGGCGCGGTGGTCCGGGAGCCCATTGTGGACTTTGTCAGCGGGGATCGGTTCGGCTCGATTCGCGATCCGTTCGGTGTTCGGTGGAACGTGATGGCGCGCGTCGAGGACCTCTCACAGGAGGAAAGTGACGCGCGGGTGGCCGCGTGGGTGGCCGAACAGGGATCCTGAAGCACACTGCGCCCGACTGAGGGTCCAGACATGCGTCGCGGGGCGGCTCCTGAGGGAGACCGCCCCGCGAAGTTGAGGTAGGGGAGCCGCGCTCCATCACGGGCGCGACCCCCCTCCCCTATGTGTGGGACGATGAAGGGCTTGACGATGTCGTGGCCGATTCGGTGTTCGAGGACGTCGGTGCCGTAGGAGTGGTCGCCGCAGCAGTGCCGATGTACACGGTGATGGTCTGGCCGCGGGACTGGACGGTGTTCGCTAAGGGGTCCTGCGAAGTGACCTTGCCAACCTCGTCGGTGTTGCTGGTAGGCGCGGTGTCGAAGTTCACTTGGAAGCCAGCGTTGTTCGCTGTCTGCGTTGCCTCTTCCTTAGTCAGCCCTTTGAGATTCGGTACGGTGGATTTGCCCGTCGCGTAGTACACCGTGATCTTCGTGTCGGCCGTGATTGAGGCGCCTTCGGCCGGATTGACGCTGGTGACCTCGTTTGCCTTCGCGCTGGTGTCCTCGGATGTGGCGGCCTCTTTGCTGACGTTGGTGAAGCCTTGTTTCTCCAACTGTGCCACCACGGCGTCGACGTCGGCACCCACGAGGTCGTTGGGAATCGTCAACTTGTTGGGTCCCACGTTGATCGTGATGGTGACCGTCTTGCCCTTCTCGACCTCTGTTTCGGCCGCCGGGTCCTGATCCGTGACCGTGTTCACGGTGTTGTCGTCGGGGCCGGCGACTTCCTTCACCTTCGACACCAGCCCAGCTTCTGTGATCTTCTCTTCGGCGGCGGCCTGATTGAACGTCAAAACGGACGGGACCGCCACCTTTTCCGTCGAGGGAAAGAAGATGAACCCCAGCCCCACGATCAGCGCCAAGGCGACGACACTGGCCAGGGCGATCAGCACCTTCGTGCTGCGCTTCATCTTCTTCTTCTGGCTGTCAGCCGCGCGAGCTGGTCCGTTACGGACCATCGCGTCTTCGGCGACCCCTGCGGGCATGACCGTGGTGGCCTGTTCGCCGTCGGGCATCGCCGCCACGGCGGGTGCCATCAGGGCGCGACCATCCAAGGCGGCGGAAATGTCAGCGCGCATCTCGACGGCGGTCTGGTACCGATTGGCGGGATCCTTCGCGAGCGCCTTCATGACGATGGCGTCCATCTCGGGCGTGACCAGGGAGTCCACCTGGCTGGGCGGTACCGGCAGTTCGCGCACGTGCTGGTAGGCGACGGACACGGGCGAGTCGCCGTTGAACGGCGGGCGTCCGGTCAACAACTCGTAGAGCAGGCAGCCGGTCGAATAGATGTCGCTGCGGGTGTCGACGACCTCGCCGCGGGCCTGTTCGGGGGAGAGGTACTGCGCGGTGCCGATGACCGCGGCCGTAGCTGTCATCGTCGACGAGGTGTCGGACACGGCACGGGCGATGCCGAAGTCCATGACCTTGACCGTCCCATTGCGCGTCAGCATCACGTTTGCGGGCTTGATGTCGCGGTGAATGATCCCGGCCTTGTGCGAGTAGGCAAGGGCGTCCAACACACCCTGCGTCATCTCGAGCGCGCGCTCGGGGACGATGCGGCGCCCGTCACGCAGAATGTCTCGCAGCGTGTGCCCGAGGACCAACTCCATGACGATGTACGGAACCATCACCCCTGTTGTCGGGTCTGCCTCTTCGCCCGTGTCGTACACGGCCACGATGTTGGGGTGATTCAACCCCGCTGCGGACTGCGCTTCCTTGCGAAAGCGGGCCTGGAATGTCGAATCGGTTGCGAGATCCACGCGCAGGAGCTTGACGGCCACATCGCGGTCCAGTCGGACATCCTTGGCTCGGCGCACCTCGGCCATGCCGCCCCGTCCGAGCAGGTCGCCCAACTCGTAGCGTCCCCCAAGACGTCTGGGTTCATCGGTCATGCCGTGTCCTTTCGGAGTTCACTCCGGTCCTTTCGCGATCGCTCCGGCGGTGGGTTCGCACCCAGCAATCTATTCTGTCGTGGCCGTGCGAGGCCAGGTTGTCGATCATTGCAGTGACGCGATGACCTGAGCCACCATCGGCCCCGCCAGCTTGCTGCTTGTACTTTCGTTCAGTGACGACGCCCTGGCTTCGACGAATGCTGTCACAACGACGTCAGGATCGTCCGCGACCCCCACGAACCACGCATAGGGCTTGCGCTTGCCGTCGGTCTCGGCCGTTCCGGACTTGCCACCCACGGTGACGCCCTCGACTGCTGCTGCCGAGCCGGTACCGTCCTCAACCACGCTGACCATCCAGCTCTTGAGGAGGTTTGCGTTCGACGTACCCATGACCACCTGCTGTCGCTCCGGACTGTATGTCTTGATGACCTGCAGATCGGCGGAGCGAACCGCCTTCACGATGTGCGGCTTCATGAGGACGCCGCCGTTCGCGATGCCCGCCCCGACCATCGCCATCTGCAAGGGCGTGGCCGCGACATCGTACTGTCCGATGGCGCTCATCATCGTCTGGGGAATGTCGGGGTTCGACGGGAACCGGCTGGCAACGCCGTCGAGGTCGGACAACTGTGCCTTGTCGAATCCGAACTTCTGGGCCTGCGCACGGAGCTTGTCAGCCCCGAGCTGTTGGCCGAGGTTGGCGAAGGCCGTGTTGCATGAGACGCGCAAGGCTTGGTCGATCGTGATCTTGCTGCCCCCGCACGGCATGGTGTTTCCGAGCACGGTGCTGGTTCCCGGCAGGGTCAGCTTGGCGGGTGCCGCGAGCAGGGAGTCGGCGGTGTAGCCGTTCTCCAATGCCGCCGCGGCTGTCACCAATTTGAAGGTGGACCCCGGTGGGTAGATGTCGCGGACCGTTCGGTTCGACATGGGACGCGACGTGTCGGCGTTGAGCCGCTTCCACGCTGCCTGAGTCGACTTGGTGTCGTGCCCGGACAGTTGGCTGGGGTCGTAGCTGGGGCTGGTGACCATCGCCTGGATCTCGCCGGTCTTCCAGTTCATCGCGACGATGGCGCCCTTGTTGGACCCCAATGCGGAGGCGGCTGCCTGCTGCGCCTTGGCGTTGAGCGTGGTCTCGATGGACGCCGCCTGCTCGTCCTGCCCGGTGGCCAAGCCCAGGATCTTTCGGAGGAACAACGAATCGTCGGTGCCAGACAGCACCGAGTTGTAGCTCTGCTCGAGGCCGCTGCGACCGTACAGGTAGGAGAAGTAGCCCGTCACCGGTGCGTACAGAGAGCCGTTCGCGTAGGTGCGCTGGTAGTCGAACTGACCGTTTTCGACCTTCTTGCTGGTGACGACGGGAGCGTTCCCGACGAGGATCGATCCCCGGTTCATGCCGAACTCTTGGATCCGCACGCGGCGGTTCTCAGGGTTGTTGAACAGGTCGTCGTAGCGGAACAGCACCGAATAGGTGACGTTTCCCAGCAGGAGCGCAGACATCAGCAACGCAACGATCGCCGTCTTGCGGATGGGGTTGTTCACTGGTCGCCTCCGGTGTGCGGTACCTCGCGGGTCGCGTGCGGGTCGTCGGGGCCAGCCACCGCACCCGGCGGCAGCGGCATCGCGGCGTTACGACTGCCTGCCGCGTCACCAGGTAGCGGGACGAACTGGGTGGGTTCGTCTGGTGTCGCAACCCGTTCCTGAGCGAGCGGTGACCCGACCGCCGACGCCGAGTCGTCCCACCCGTCGGGTGCGGAAACGTACTGGGTGGGGTCGGACGCACCGGCGACGTACTGGGTGGGGTCGGACGGGCCGACCACGTATTGGGTTGGGTCCCCCGGGCCTGCGACGTACTGCGTCGGGGCGTTCGCGGCTGACGCCGGGATCGGTGTGCTCGGGACTGCCGACACTGCCTCGTTGGGGTCGTCCGGTGTCATGGGGCTCGACGTCAGGCGAGCGATCGGGATCGCCTGCGTCGCATCCGACGCCAGGGACGCCACGACCGGACCAGCGGGTACCTCTGGCTTCGGGCGGCGCGCGAGGTGGCTGATCATCAGCATGAGCGCGATCACGACCCAGTTCGCGAGCAGGGATGACCCGCCCTGCGACATGAACGGTGTGGTCAGGCCGGTCAACGGCAGCAGGCGCGTGACGCCCCCGATGATGGCGAACACCTGCAGGGCCAAGACGAACGCGAGACCGGCCGACAGGAGCTTCATGAACGGTTCGGCCGCCGTCAACGCTGCCCGCAGGCCGCGCGTGACGATGAGTCCGTAGACGACGATGATGGCCATCAGACCGACGGCGCCCAGTTCCTCACCGATGGCGGCGATGATGAAGTCGGACTTGGCTAGGGGAGTGATGCTCGGCGTTCCGAGACCCCACCCGCGTCCGAGCATGCCACCCCAGGCCATGCCGAACTGACCCTGGATGATCTGGTAGTTCTGTTCGAAGTCCGAGAAGGGGTCCAGCCAGCTCGACACCCGCACCCGCACGTGGCCGAACAGTTGGTAGGCCATGAAGGCGCCCACCCCGAACAGCAGTGTCCCCATGATGGGCCACGCGGGCTTCTCCGTGGCCACGTAGAGCATCATGACGAACAGGCCGAAGAACAGCAGTGACGTCCCAAGGTCGCTTTCGGCGACCAACACGATCAGGCTGGCGGCCCACATCAGCATGATCGGGCCGAGGTTACGCGCTTGCGGCAGCTCTAAGCGAAGGAAACGACGCCCGCCCTTGGACAAGACGGCACGGTGATCGGCGAGATAGGACGCGAAGGCGATTGCCAAGACGATCTTTGCGATCTCGGCCGGCTGGAAGCTGTACCCGGCGATGTTGATCCAGATCGTGGCCCCGTAGTTCGACTGCCCGAGCCCCGGCACCAGTGGCAGGAGCAGCAGCACCACACCGACGATGAACAAGATGTAGGGAAAGCGGTGCAGCCGTTCGGGCGTCTTGACGATGAGGATCGTGGCAGCAAAGGCGGCCAGCGCCACGATCGTCCAGATGAACTGTGTGGTCGCGTCGGACCCGACGGGATCGGTCGCCAGATCCAGGCGGTGAATCATGGCCAGCCCGAGGCCGTTCAACAGCAGGACCATCGGGAGAATCATCGGGTCGGCGTACGGCAGCGTAAAACGCACGATCAGGTGTGCAACGAGCCCGACGGCCACCCAGGCGCCAAACACCCAGGGCCAGTTGTCCGGCATGACGCCGTCACGGAAGAGGTGGGTTTCGGCGTACCCGCCAAGCGCGAGGAACTGCGCAAACAGCACCATCACGAGTTCGACATTGCGCCGTTTCCTGTAGGCGACCGTGACATCGGCGGCCATATCAGCACCCTTCGGTGTCGGCAGTCGCAGGGGTCGAAGGGCTGACGGCGGAAGGGCTGTTCGACGGAGCAGTGTTGGGCGTCGCGGATGCGGGCTTGGTGCCGGTGGGTGTCGGGGATGGTGATTGCGTCTCGCGGGCGCGCTCCTCGCGGATGCGGACGCACTCCTTTGCGTACCGATCGAGTTCGGTGGCCGTGGTGCGTGCGTCGTCGAGAGTTCCACTGGGGAACTGGTTCTTGCGGACCTTCTCGGCCCACACCGGGGGGAGGTCCGCTACGCGTGTCTCTTGTTCTTCGTACACGCTGTACAGCGGGAATCCGCCGATCTGGTCGGGCACACCGCGGAAGATCGTGACGACATCGTCGGATGACCCGATGTAGTAAAGGTTGCGCGTGTAGCCGTACCACACGCCCAATCCGGCGACGATGGCCAGAATGGGAACGATGATGGCCAGTGTCAGACGGACCCATCGCCCTCGCCCCCGCTTCACGACGGGCTTGTAGCGTTCCCGTTCGATGGCGTCGGGATCGATCGGCATCGGCGCGCGGGGGAGTCGGTTCCCGGACCTGTCGAGGCGCGCATCCGAATCGCCGGTTTCGGTGTCGAGCTGAATGGGCTGACGCTTGACGTCCGGGATGTCGCGAATCTCGGCAGCCCCGACGACAACGGGTTCGAGGGCCGGTCCGTCCTCCACGAGGTCGGCGAGGATGATCGTGATGTTGTCCACGCCACCACCCGTCAGGGCGGCATCCACGAGGATCGACATGACGTCGTCCAGGCGCGGGGTTTGCAGAGCGACCCCGATTTGTTCGTCGTCGACGAGTCCGCACAGTCCGTCGGAGCAGAACAGCAGCCGGTCTCCCTCGCGCAACGCGATCAGATCGAACTCGGGTTCGATGACCGGCTGACCGTTGAGGACCCGCAGAATCAAGGACCGATGGGGATGGGTGAGGGCCTCTTCCTCGGTGATGCGGCCTTCATCGATGAGTTGTTGGACCCAGGAGTGATCGCGTGTGAGACGCATCAGCTGCCCGTCGCGGACGATGTAGCCGCGGGAATCGCCGATGTGGGCGATGCCGAGTTGGGTGCCGTCGAACATGCCTCCGCAGACGGTCGTCCCCATGCCCTCGAGCGCGTGATCGTCGACGACGAGGTCGGCGATGGCGTCGTTGGCTCGCGACAGCGTGGCGGCGAGGACGTCGAGCATCTCCTCGCCGGTGTATTGGCCGTCTGCTTGGCGCAGGGCGTTGATGGCAACGGCCGATGCGAGGTCGCCAGCGGCTGCACCGCCCATCCCGTCAGCCACCATGAGCATGGTGGGGGAGGCGTACCCGGAGTCCTGGTTGTTCTTGCGGACGAGCCCAACCTCGGAATGGCACAGGTAGCTCAGGGTTAGTGGCATCGTCATCGCCCCAGAGTCATGATCGTGCGACCGATGCGGATCTGGTCGCCACGCTGCAGTTGGCGTGGTTCGTAGACACGCTCGTCGTTGAGGAACGTGCCGTTGGTCGATCCCAGGTCCGTCAGGACGGCGCCGGTCGGCGTGGGCGAGATGCGGGCGTGGTGCCCCGACGCGAAGTCGTCGGTCAGGACCAGATCGTTGTCCATGCTGCGGCCGAGGCTGAGGTCATTGCTGAGCGTGAACATGCGACCCGTGAGGGGGCCGGTGTCCATGCGCACGTGGAAGGGAACCGCCTGCGCGACCGGCGGGGCCGGCGCAGGAGCAGCGACGGGTGCGGCTGGGGCGGGCGGATCTGCCGCTGCACGTATCTTTGGCTTCGCCTTGGGCTCTGTGACAGGGACGACCTTCCCCCACATGTCCGTACGAACGATGTTCGCGATGAACAAGATGAACAGCCACAGGAGCGCCAGGAACAAGATCCGCAGCACAAAGACGACGAGTTCGGACATCACTCACCCGCGTCTTGTACCAAAAGGCGCGTACTTCCGATCTCGATGCGAGTGCCTTTCGTGAGGGGGGCTCGGGTGACCTTTTGGCCATTCACGATGATGCCGTTGGTCGATCCGAGGTCTTCAATGATCGCTGATTGTGCCTGCCCGCGGCCAACAACGGTGATCTGGGCATGCCGACGTGAGATGCCCGGGTCGTTGATGCGGAGGTCTGATTCGGTGCCGCGCCCCACACTGAGACCCGGGGGTACGAGCGGATGACGCACACCGTTGACCTCGATGACGAGGTTGGCGGTGCGCAGTTGACTGACGGAGGCTCCCTCGGAGTCGCTTTCGACACCAGCGACCGCCTGGGACTTTACGGTGAACTTTCCAGTCGGCAGCGAGGTGTCGCACTCGTACAAGATGCTGATCGGCCCGTTGAAGATGAATCCCTTGCTGCTTGCGTGGTCCTGCAAGGCAGGGATGATCTCCGAGTTCAGCGTCTTCGAGTACGGCGTCAGCCGGTCGTAGTCGTGCTGCGAGAGACCAACAACGAACTGGTTGGGTACCAGTCGCTTGTCCATCGACAGGAGCTGCGTCTCGGAATCGAGCTCGCGTTGCAGCCGGGCCGCGATCTCGACCGGCTGTACGTCGCCCTTGAAGGCGCGCGCGAAAACGCCATTGACGGCTCCTTCGATGCCCTTCTCGATCTTGTCGAAGACTCCCATGCGCCCCCTCCCAAGAGCCCAATGCTAGCTTCGTCACAGAGCTTACTCAGGTGTGACCCGCCTCAGGGAGAGCCTCGACCTGCGAGTCAGACCTGCGAAGAAAACGAAGCAGCGACCGTCCGGGCCGCTGTGCTAACCTTTCCAGGCTGGCTTCGACGGCGGCAAGCGCGAGTGGCGGAATGGCAGACGCGCACGGTTCAGGTCCGTGTGCCCGCAAGGGCGTGGAGGTTCAACTCCTCTCTCGCGCACCACACAAAACCCCGTTCGACTGAGGGAAACTCGGTCGGACGGGGTTTTGCGTGTCGAGGGTTGGTCACCCATAGGGTCCAGATGCGCAGAGCGTGAACGATCTGGCCCCGCCCGTGCGCCTTCGTCGCGGGCCTGGTGGATTGATTCGATGATGCACGGATTCAGTCGCGCTCGTCTTCGTCTGCAGCTGTCGCGGTGTCCGGTGGGTCAGAGAAGGAAAATCTCGGGACGCCCCAGCCCAGCAACACGGCTGTGAGGCGGACAGCCAAGATGATGGCGATCGGCACCCAGAACACGACCGTCGGGTGTGCCCCCAGAGCGAGCAGCCCGATGTAGGCGAGGGCACCGATGAAAGCCGCTGTCGCGTACATCTGGCCGTTGTGCAGGACCTCGGGGATGTCCGCCGCGAGGATGTCGCGCAGCACGCCACCACCGACGCCCGCGATAACACCGACGACTGCCGCGGTGATCGGGCCAGCGCCTTCGGCGAGGGCCACGTTGGTGCCGACGACCACGAACAGGGCGAGCCCGGCCGCGTCCGAGATCTGCACGATCTGGAACCGCTGCAACACGCCCAACGCCCCGATGCGCGTGAGCGGTATGACGATCAAGGCCGTGATGGCGCCGACGAGAAGGAATGTCGGGTTCACGATCCAAAACACGGGGGTACGGCCCAACAACAGATCGCGGACGGTTCCGCCGCCGACGCTGACCATGCAGGCGAGAACCACGACACCGACGATGTCCATGTTCTTGCGTCCAGCGGCGACGGCCCCCGAAATGGCGAATGCGACGGTGCCGACGTACTCCATCACGGCCTGCAGGATGGTCAGGGCCGACGAGATCGAGTCGGGGGTCATGGCCGAGCCGCTCCCTTCGTTGGCTCCCCGCACATGCCCGCCTCTGCGCGAGACTTCATGCGCGTTATGGCCGGATCATACGGCGCGGCGTTCGCCTGGCCTGGTGGCAGGGCCGACGGCGCCGCATGCCCGTGCGCAGCGCCTGTGCGTCCCAGGGCGCTTGGGAGTGAGCGGAGGTCCCTGGCGTGCATACTGGGGCGCCATGTCGTACGTGCCGAAAACTCGCCCCAGTGAAGTGTCCGTGTTGGACTTTCTCCACTCGGTGGAGCCCCCGCGTCGACGGGACCAAGGCCTCGAACTGCGCACCATTTTCATGGAGGAAACAGGTGTGGAGCCGCGCATGTGGGGACCGTCGATCGTCGGGTTCGGGCAGGTGCACTACACGTACACCACCGGGCACTCGGGCGACATGTGCCGCGTCGGGTTCAGCCCGCGCAAGGCGGCCCTGTCGCTGTACGGGCTCACGCTGTACGGCAGCAACGCAGACTTGTTGGACAAGCTGGGCAAGTACCGTCTCGGCAAGGGGTGCCTGTACGTGACCACGCTGCAGGGGATAGACCTCGACGTGCTGCGCGCGCTGATCCGGCGCGGCTGGGCCGACACCGAGACCGACATCGCGACCTAGCGTGCTGCCCGCTTCATCAACTCCAGGCGCGTTGGCTCCGGCAGATACTCCGCGGCCGTCAGGCAATGCTTGGCGGTGTCGGGTTTGATCGTGAGCGCGGCGAAGACCTCGGCGATGGTGATTCCGTGTCCGGGACGCTTGATGACGGTGATCGGGTCGCCGGCCGACAGCGTGCCGCCGACCTCGATGCGCAGGTAGGTTCCCGGCTTTCCGAGAGCGGTGAATTCCTTCACCCACGTGGGCCGCTGCATTTCGTCTGCGAAGGTGCGGCAGGGATTGCGCGGATCTGTGACCGTCAGTTCGGCCTGTGTGCCGATGCGCCACCGTTCGCCGATGACTGCCTGGTTGACGTCGATCCCTACGGTGGTGAGGTTCTCCCCGAAACTCCCGTCGGGCAAGGGCTGGCCGAGGACTCCCTCCCATTCATCGAGATCCTCGCGGGCGACGACGTAGACCGCCTGGTCGATTCCTCCGTGGTGCTTGGGGTCACCGATCTCGTCCCCCACGACACCGCTAATTCCTCGGTGAACCGTCGGGGACACGAGGTCAATCGATTCCACCGGCCTTTTGCGGTGGCCGGTGACCCCCGTGCGTGAGCCATTTGTCTTTTCCAGGTGGCCGACATTCACCGATTGGAGCCGCATGGGGCCAGCCTATTGCGCTCATGTCGTGACCATCCCGAAGCGTTCACCCGCCGGGCCTTCGTGGCGTGAACCCACGCACAAGCCCCTCCCCGCACAACAGACAATGCGAGGAGGGGTGTTCTTGTTGGGTGCGGTCACTCTGCGGGCGGGTCGGATTTCGGAATGAAGGTGAGGACTGTCAGCAAGACGGTGGAGATGGCCGACGCGAGTGCGCCGATCAGAAGCCTTTGCCAGCCGACGTCCGACAGCATCACGTCGGAGCCGATTCCCGCGAGAGTGAATTGTGCGAACTGTCGAAGACCCCGTGCGATCATCAGCTTCCACCAAGGCCCGGATGGGTCAGTTGTCCGCCTCAGGGAGGTGAGGACGGCCACTACCAGCAGCAGTCCGACGGTCGATAAGCACGGCATCAGTGCACGAGACGGGTGCGCCACCAAAGCTGGGACAAACGGCACCAGGCCTGCGAGCGTCGTTCGGAGCAGTCCCCAGCCGGTCGCCCGCCAGAATGCGACCGAGAAGATGGTCACTGCTGGTGCTCGGGTCAGGTGCGCGACAGGAGTTCCTCGAGCTTTTCGTTGGCTTCCTGACCGTAGAGCGTCTGGTGGATGAGGTTGTTCCTCACCGAGGACGCGACCACCGAGTTGTCGCTCGACGCAAACAGAGGTGCCCCCAGCCACAACAGGGCCTTCTCCAGGGCGTACAGCCTGTTGCCGATGTCCCAGTAGTACAGGCCCAGGACCCCGGTATGGGTGTTGCCGTCTGAGCGGACCCAGGTCACATCATCATCAATCTGCATGTCATTCTCCTCAACAATCGTCTTCGCAAGGTTGAGCGTCTTCCCGATGGGGAAGGCGCCAGGGTCGGTGTGATCGTTCTCGGGCACCATGGAATGCCCGACGATGCCGCGAACCGCCGTCCAGGCAGCTGCGGAAAGTCGCTGACTCGCGTTCCATGCGGGCCAGGGATTCATGGGAGTCGTGAGGGGCGTGCCCCATTCGGTGCGCATCCACGCGAGGAAATGCGCAATGTCCCCGAGGATTTGCGTGTCGGTGACGTTGGGCCAGACCGGTGTTACTCGTCCGGCCGCCCAACCCGACGTGCCGCACAGTTCAACCTGCACGACCCCGGCGGGGTGTCGGTTCGTCTCGACGCCGCCCGACGCGTTTGCCAGCGCGCGGGACGACATCGTGAAGGGGAAGAACTGACGCCATGTCCGCGTCGGTGGGTGATATTCGAGATGCGGCGCGACCGCGCCACTGCTGTACCCGGCCTGTCCGGTTGTCTCCGTGGAATGGAGCACAACGATGCCGACTTGCGACTGGGACGCGCCCGGGTAGGTGCCCGAATAATCCTGTCTCGTGGCTCTTGGGTACCACGCGCTCTTGGCCATAAGGCCTCCTTCAATGGGTGGGGTGTTTTGCTCGCGCGCATTCCCCGCGACGGCGAGGACGGAGGGCTGTGGGGTCGTAGCTCGCCGACAGCGGATAGTGATCCGCGCGCGAGAGGTCGTCCTGCGTCAGGCCGCGCACCTAGCGCTTTACCCGGAATGTGGGGACCGATCCGAACAGCCTTCGGTCGGAGTTCCATCGAAACTGGGGGGAGTTCCTCGTATGTGTAACTCTAAGGTAATGATCGTCGATCATGCAAGTATGCATTCGCATGCAGTTGAGATAATCTGTAACTGGGTTGACACTATTGTTGAATTCCCTGGAACTCGATGCCGAATGGCCTCGGGGTGGCGTCCGCAGGCAGTCCGGTGCATCGTGTGATGCTCGGATGCGAAGCACGCACACCAACGACTCTTGAGGACGAGCGATGCCGACTGAGGCGGGCAGGATGGTGGCCAGGCAGACCGCATGGTCGGCCATGACGGCACGCAACTGGACGCAGGGTGACCTGGCCGAGAAGGCGGGTGCCGACCCGGCGACTATCGGAGACTTCTTAGCGGGGCGTCGCTGGCCACGACCCGCCACGTTGGGCCGAATTGAGGCGGCTCTGGGCATGAGTTCGGGAACACTCGCCACTCTCGGCGCGGGTGCATCCACGCTGACGACGTCAGAGGGCGCCCATGTGGCGGGATCACAGGCGGCTGCGGTGGCGCTGTCCAGCGCGTCGGACGAGGAACTCCTCGCGGAACTCACTTTTCGTTTGAAGAGGCTGCAACGGGACAACACCGAGCTGGCGGAGCGGGCGCGCCGGTACGAAGCCTCCCGTCTGGCTGACCAACGGTGGCTGGCGACGCGGCGAGACGACGACCCGGAGACCGGCCTGCTCGCCACAAGGCTGGATGCGTTGAACGCGCAATCAGCCGCCTTCGGACTCACCGGCGACGAATACAGCGAGCTCGAGTGGGTGCAGCGCCGTGTGCACGCGCTGCGCATCGTGGACGAACTCGCGGCGAAGGGTCTGCTCGAAGAAGTCCCCGACGCGGACGGGGACAGAGTTCAGGTCCCGAAGGAGGTGTGACGGTCATGTCCGACTCACGGGAATACCGCTACACCGTGTACATCGGTGCAACGGCCGACCAAGTGTGGGCCGCGTTGACGAACGAACAAGACAGCGCGCTGTACTGGGGGCACCGCAACGTATCGACCTGGTCGCCGGGGAGCCGCTGGGAGCACCGCCAACTGGACTGCGATGTCGCCGACGTCACGGGTACCGTCCTCGAAGCCGAGCCGGGGGTGTTGCTGCGGTTGACCTTCGACGATCCCGCGACGTATCCGAGTGAGAACCCGTCAGTCGTGACCATCCGGCTCGAACAGGGCGAGGGCATCACCCGGGTCCGCCTGCATCACGCCGATCTGCCCACGCCTCACGACCTTGAGTTGGTCAGCCACGGCTGGCCTGCGGTGTTGTCCAACTTGAAGACGTATCTAGAAACCGGTGTCGCGTTGCCCCAGCGGCCCTGGGAAATGCCGCAGTGAACCTCCTTCAACGGGGGACCCATGGAAGCACGCGATAACCGCATCGTGCGGCCTTACGGAGCGGCGACGATGGGGAACTGGACCTCGGTCAGCAGGTCCGACTCAGCGACGGTGCGGGGGTCGGTGACGTAGACCTCACGGGGTGGCCCGGCGAAGGTGTGGCCGTTGTCTTGAACCCACGAGGCGACGGCCGCGTACGCTTGACCGATTCCTGCGTACGGGCCCTCGTGCGTCGTCCACGCGACGGTGGTCTCGTCGAAGGTGGTGAAGGTCACCTCGCCCGCGTCTCCTGTCGTGTCGGGGGGCACGGGAATGCAGATTTGGAGGGTTCCCTCCGTCACCTCGTCGAACATCTCGTGATAGACGATGAACGGCGCGCCCACCGGGTGTGTTCCGGCAGCTTCGATCGCCGCCATGACCGTGGCGAAGCCCTTGTCGATCACGGGCGCGATGGTGGCCATGGTGGTCCTCGTGGTCAGCGTCGCGACGCGGACGGCAGGTGTGACCTTGATATCTATCGTGTAGCTCACGGGCTCCCTCTTGCCGTTGGATTGAAAAGGCGGTCAGTTGGCGGGGGTGGAGATGTTGAACATCCACTCGATGCCGAACTTGTCCTTGACGTCGCCGTACGTGTCACCCCACACCTGCCGGGTCAACGGCTGACCAGGCGTGCCGTCCGCGGCGAGACGCTCGTACCACCCCTTCATGACCTCGACATCGTCACCAATGAACGCGCAGTACACCCGGGTCCCGCCCCAGGTCTCCTCGGCGCCCGGCATGGCATCCGAGGCCATGAGCGTGAACCCGGGCGCAGAGAGTCGCGCGTGCATCGTGCCGTCGGCAGGCATGTCCGTGATCCCAAAGTCGGCGAACGTCATGATGTCCAACTGTCCACCGAAGATCTCGTGGTAGTAGGTCATGGCTTCGCGTGAGTTGCCGGCGAAGTTGAGGTACGGGTTGATCGAGATGGTCATGAGGCTCCTTCGGTGGTCGTGATGCGTGGACCTTAGGCGTTGCGCAGCGGCCTGTCACCCCGCCACACATCGCCACCCCGCCGGAGCGGCAGGACCTCAGTGCTGATAGGCGGGGGTCGACAGCGGTAGAGGGGTGGGGTTCACGCGAATCCAGGTGATCGCTAGTGCCGACAGGGCAGGGAGTTCCTCATGGTCGGCGTTGCCCGTCCGCACCACGCGTGCCAACTGCTGCGCGTGTTTGAGCTGATCGTCCGGCAAGGGTGTGCCCATGGCCAGATACTTCGGGATCGCGTCCACGACCGACCGGTAGTCCGATCCCCAGTTGGCGCACGCGTTCCCGAAGATCTCGCGGGCCACCTTCCCGGTGACGCGGATCAACTCGCCTTGGACGGTCGCTGCAGGACCCATCGACGGGACGAGGAGTTGCCACAGCGCATCGTGCTGGTCTGCGAGGTCGCCCTCGGGGACGGAGATGGGCGAAACGCCGTCGTGTTGGCGCCGGGCGCCAACCGGCTCCACCTCGAAGAGCCCGTACAACTCGTGCAGGGCAGCGTCGGTCTGCGGCAGGAGTTCGGGGTTGAAGTTGGCGCGCCCGAACTCGAAGGCCTCACCAATGCGGCGAACGGCCGCGCGCATGTCATCGGTGACGAGCGCGCCATTGCCGATCAAAAGCTTGGCGATCTCCGTCATCTGGGTGATGGTGGCATTCGCCGTCCGCTGCAACCCCGCCATGAGCGGGGTGAGGGTGCGGTCGCCGAGCGCCGTGGTGTTGACGTTGGCACCGAGGTCGACCAGGACGCGGACGGCCTCGACGTGATGCGACTCGGCGGCGGAGAACAGGGGAGAGCCTCGGCTCCCGCCGACGCGCTCGAGGTCGGCACCCAGAGAAACGAGCAGTCGCAGTTGCTCGGCGTGCCCGAACCGGGCCCGACCCCACAATGGCGTTGCGCCGAATCCGTCAGGAGTGTCGACGTCGAGCCCTTGTTGCGCCAGCCACACGATGAGTTCGTCGGGGCAGTCCGCGTACCCGATGGCCGTCTCCTTGCGGTATCCGCCAGTGGCGTCCACGGCGCACCGGTCGAACACGGTCTTCAACGAATCAACCGACGCGGTCTGCAGGCGTTCCTCGAAGTCCTTCGGCAGTTTCTTCCGCTTTCGCACGGATCCTGGCCCCCCCACCACGTCAACGTCGAAGGACGCGCAAGTGGCGCGTCCTCGCACCAGGGTAGGTGTTGGCAGTTCCAGGCCCGCTGCTGAGTTCAGCCGGGCGCTCCCGCGTCAACGATCAGAGCCCGCTGCGGGGTCTGGCCGCCGACGGAATGCACTGCGGGCCCCCTCTGCGGCTGGATGTGGGTCAGCAAGATGGCAAACGTTGCGGGGTGCACGACACGAATGCTCAGGGCCGCAGCGGCATCGGTCTTGTTGCCTTTGACGGTTCCGTCCGAAACGAGGAAGGCGGTCTTGCGAGACACGCTTCCGGTGACGCGGATGCCCACGGTGCGAGCGTGTTCCTCCAGGCCGGCGCGGTCTGACTCGGCACACCCGGTGAACGCGACCCGGTCACCGACGCGCAGCGGTTCCCCGTGCGGCCAACCGGGGGGCAAGGGAGGTAGCCCCTCCGACAACACAGTGAATCGATGCTCTTCCCCCTCGCGCAGCAAAGTGTTTGCCTGCGCCGCGTCGAGGCCTAGGGCTTGAAGGAGCGACTTGAGTTCGCTGCGTTCGGCTCGCTGCACGGTGCCGTCCTTGAGCGCCTCGTCGGCCAGGGCGAACGCAAAGGCCTCGTGGGCGATTCCGACCTGCCTCCAGCTAAGCCCGGACGCCTCGGCAAGATCCTGGAGGGCGGTTCGTTCGGCGTCGGACACCTCTCCGTCCTCAATCGCCGCGATCAGCAGTTCGAGGTACGCGGCACTGTGGGCGGGAGCGCCCGCGTCGATGACGTCTCCGAGCGCAAGACGCTCCAACAAGTTGGTGACCGCGGCTGTTGCGCGATAGGCCGCTCTCGAGGTGGGAGCAGGGTGGGCGCTTTGGCTGTCCGGGTCGGCGATCACGGCGTCGCGGGTCGTCTGACCCGGTTGCGTCGGCCACTCGACGCCTCGAGCATGGGACGGCAGCGCGAGGTGATCCGGCTTGGGTGCGCGTCCCTGCGCGGGTGTGAGATAGCTGCGCAGCAATGTGGCGGTGGCGCGAGCGTCACCCAAGGCCGTGTGCGCCCCGGCCAGCGAAATATCGCAGGCATGGCAACAATCGCTCAATCGCCGCCGATCCAAATGTGGCAGGTAGTAGGAGGATTCGCGCAGCGTGCATAGGGAAGGCACTTCGGGCCATGCCCAGTTTGCTCGACCGAACTCGTACTTGAGGAACTGCACATCGAATGCGGCATTGTGGGCCACCAGGGATCGTCCACGCAGCAGGCCCGCGAGGTGCGAAACCACCTGTGCAAAGACCGGGGCGTCGGCGACGTCCTGCTGTGTGATTCCGTGAATGTGCGTTGCGCCCATCGGTCGTTGTGGGTTGACCCGAGAGGCCCATTCGAACTGCACGGCACCCCACTCATCGGTGAGAACGACCCCGATGTCGACGATGCGATCCAAACGCGCGGAGAATCCCGTTGTTTCGACATCGATCACGGCGAAACCCGTAGTGCCATGCGGTTCTGCCTGCCGAACTGGTCTGAGATGACGTGTGACGGGCTCGGGGTTCTTGCGGCGAGGTTGATTCGGTCTTCTCATCCCGCTCAAAAATCCCACGTCTTCTCCTCACGCTGTATTTCGATGATCGTGACAGAAAATCATCATCCTTTTGCGTGAGGGCGCGAACGCGTGTGTCCATGAAAATACGGACATTTGTGCGACTTTTGGCGTGTAAACCGATGTTCCGAGCGGCGCCGGTCGGTGCGCGACGAGGCAGAGGGGCACCGACCGGCACTGGATCGTCAGGCCTTCCAATTGGGCATCAACGACACCCCGGCCATCGGCATTAGGGGTCCGCGCTCGGTGATTTCCTGCATTTCTCGGTAAGTCCGTTGCCAGCGTTCGTAGAAGCCGGTGTAGGCCTCAGCCGCGGCGGGGTCGGGGCTGAGTTGCTTGGCGTACGCCTTGTCTACGGGAACCTCGTCTAGCGAGGGATAGAACCCGGCGCCCACCATCGCGCACATCGCGGCGCCCAGCGCGCTGGATTCCGTGATGCGGGGCACATTGACCTGAACGTTGAGGGCGTCAGCGATGATTTGCGGCCACAACTCACCCTTGGCCGAGCCGCCCGTGAACGTGATCGTGTCGACCGACAGGCCTGACACTTCGCGGATGATGTCGAGGTGGGCACGGGCTACGTAGGCGGCCGCCTCCTCGACGGCCCGGATCGCGGCTGCCCGGCCCGAACCATGGGGGTCGGCGAGGTTGAACCCGACGAGCGAGGGCGCAGCGTGCACCCACCGCTTCGAGTTCATGACGTTGGACAAGATCGCCAGCACGCCGTTCGAGCCCGCAGGGATCGTGGCCGCCAGGTTCTCCATCAGCGTGTACGGATCGACGCCCTCTGAGCGGGCCTGTTGGATCTCCGGCTGGCAAAAGGCATCGCGCATCCACCGCATGGCAAAGCCGGAGTAGAACCCGATTCCCTCGATCATCCATTGACCCGGCTTGAGGTGGCACAAGGTGCGTAACCGCACATCGGGATCGATGAGGGCGTTGTCGACGAGGGCCGTCGTCTGCCAGAACGTCCCTGCGATGACCGTGCAGGCGTTCAGGTCGATCCCGGCACCCACGAGGGCGATCTGCGTGTCGGCTCCACCCGCGACGACGGGAGTCCCTTCGCGCAGACCGGTTTGTGCGGCAGCGGTCGCCTGCACGGTCCCGATGACGGTCCCTGGATCGACAACGTCGGGGAGCACGTCGCGTGACAGGTTGCAGATCTCGACGATCTCCGGGGACCACGTCCGGGTCGACAAATCGAACATGCCAGAACTCGACCCGCATGACGGCTCGGTCGCGATCACGCCGCTCAGTCGGAAGCTGATCCAGTCGCTCAGCAGACACAGGTGGGCGATCCGACCCCAGACGTCTGGGCGGTGCTTGGCGATCCATCGCAGGCGCGGTGGGGTGGTGATGGACACCCAGTCGCCGCCGATGTCGTAGATCGTTTGCGCTTTGCCCTCGGCGTCGAGTTCGAGGGCCTCGACGCCAGCGCGCCCGTCGACGTTCGGGCACGCCCAAATCTCGACCTTGTCCTTGTCGAACAGGACGATGCCCTCGCGCATGCTCGTTGTCGAGACCGCCGCGATGTCGTCACCGGTGAGGTCCGCCCGTGACAGGGCCTCGTGAATGCACTCAGCGATGAGCGGCCAGTTCGTCGCGGTGTCGAAGTCTTGACCGCCGGGGGCGTCCGGTGGTTCGTGATGAACCCACTCTCGGTAGCTGACGGCCAGCTGAGAACCGTGGTCATCGAAGATGAGCGCACGCGTTCCGCCCGTACCCGCATCCACGGCCATGACGTATCGACCGCTTCCAGAAGTTGACTGCGCCTGTGTCATGAGGTGTTCTCCTCGACCGCCGAGGTGTCACTCCCAGCTGTGGTGCCTCGCTGCACCGTCCCGCCGCGTCTGACTGCACGGGTTGAAGTCGGAGAGCCGGGAAGATCGACGGTCCCACGAAAGTGACTTCTGAGTCAGATTAACCGTCGACGCCCGCCCGTCCGGACGCCCCGAACGAATGCCCGGTAGTCGCTCACATGCGCGGGGTGGTGAGTCTCCAGGCCGTGTCTCCCGCGACGGCCCCGGTCACGGCACCGGCGATGACATCGGACGGGTGGTGCATCCCGAGGTACACGCGGGACCAGGCGATCAGAGCCGGGTACGTCAGGCAAAGCGCCCGGATGGCTGCTCGCGCGGCCGGACGGTGATCGGCCGCGAGTCGCCAGTACACGACCATCAACGCCACGGCCGCACCCTCATGGCCCGAAGGGAATGACGATGTGGGCTGCTCATGGTCCAGTCGCCACACGTCCGGACGCGGACGTTTCACCAGCGCCCCCGTGGCGAGATAGGACGCAGTCTCCAGCGACAAGGCCACCAGGGGGAGCGCCCCCGCGCGCCACGACCCCGTCGCGCGTCGCAGCAGCAAGGCAGCGATCACCCCATGGGTGATCGCCCCGGGCACGTCGGCGAAGGTCGAGATGATCTGCGCGCCTCGGTCCAGGCTGCGGGTGCGACGTCGGCGCAGTATTCCGATGGACCGCGTCTCCCACGCGGTCGCCCGTCGGGCCGCCACGAGCGCGCGTCCGGCGATGGCGTTGGCCGACACCAACCCGCCGAGTCCCAGCGCCGTGGAGAAAAATCTCCGCTTCGCTGGGCGTCGTTCCTGCTCCTGACTACCGCGAGAATGCGCCCCCATCATGATCGTGAGCATACGACCCAGAAAATGAGACGAATGTATCGCCCAGACACGTGCCGCCTCTCTAGGCTCGTACACAGGAATACATCCGAGGAGGTCCTGCGCCTGGCTGCGGCCATTTGAGGCACTCATCTGGAAGACACCATGTTGTCCCCGGCACAAAGCCATCGGTGATGGTTGCCGGGACATCCCCCCGACATACCGTCTACACCGGAGGCGATACTTGATGCGCACCGTCCGTCCCCCCGCCGTCGCAGGCCGTTTCTACCCTGCGCGTGCATCCGAACTCCGCCGACTCGTCGATGGCCACATTCGTCAGGCCCGCGACGACATCATGTCGGTGCCCGCGGCCCCGAAGGCAATGCTGGTCCCGCACGCTGGCTATATCTATTCAGGGTCGACCGCCGCACGCGGGTATGCGCTCCTGGAATCCATGAGTTCTGTGATTCGCCGAGTTGTGCTCATCGGCCCCGCCCATTACGTCAGTTTGGATGGAATGGCGCTTTCACGGGCTCATGCATTCTCCACACCTTTGGGCAAAGTCACCGTGGATCACGACCGCGACGAGGACCTGCGTGGATTGGTCGGCGTCGTGACATCCGACGAGGCTCACGCGCTGGAGCATTCCCTTGAGGTTCAGTTGCCGTTTCTGCAACGGGTGCTGGGTAACTTCAGTCTGATCCCCGTCGTGGTCGGTCGCGCGACTCCCGACGAGGTGGCGGCCTTGATCGATGCGTGTTGGGCCGGACCGGAAACCTTGGTTCTCATCAGTTCGGACTTGTCGCACTATCTGCCGTACGACGATGCGGAGGCGACCGACTCCGACACCCTGCAGCGAATCTTGTCGCTGGACGGGCCTCTGCCCGCCCGGCGTGCGTGCGGGGCTCGCGGCGTGGACGGGATGTTGAAGGTGGCAGCCAGCCGACGCCTGTCGCCGATGCTGCTGGACCGGAGAAACTCAGGAGACACCGCTGGCGATCGTCAGCGTGTTGTCGGCTACGCCACGGTGTCCTTCGCCGAGGGCGGGCGGTATGCCGCGTGATGACAGTTCAGATGAGGGGCCGGTACTGCTGGCCCTAGCTCGGGCTGGAATCGGTGAGACGTTCGGGGAGGTGCAGTGGCCTCCGACGGCGCAGGATTGGCTGGAACGATCCGCCGCCACGTTTGTCACGTTGACACGAGACGGCAAGTTGCGTGGTTGCATCGGGTCCGTCGTTGCCTACCGCAGCCTCCGAAAGGACGTCGTGGGCAATGCGCGGGCGGCGGCCTTTTCCGACAGCCGGTTCACCCCGGTAACGGCGCGAGAACTGCCGACCGTGCGTATCGAGGTGTCCGTGCTGTCACCCCCGGCCCCGGTGTCCTTCGCCTCTCGCGAGGCCCTGGAGGCCGGACTGCATCCCGGTGTCGACGGGTTGATCGTGTCGGCCGAAGGTCGGCGGGCGGTGTTCCTGCCGCAGGTGTGGGAGGTGCTGCCCAAACCGGCGGACTTCCTCGACCAACTGCTTGCCAAGGGGCATATCCGCTCGCTGGAAGGTCGTACCGCTGCTGCAGCGACCTTCTCGGTGACAAGCTATATCGAACCTGACCGGAGCGAACCGGAACCCCCGGATGGCTGACCAGGACGCACGCTGGTGGCACCCGTTGCCCGATGGGCGACTCCAATGCGACCTGTGCCCACACGAGTGCAAACTGCGAGATGGGCAGCGGGGCGCCTGCGTGGTTCGACGTCGCGACGGAGATCACGTCGCCCTCACCACGTACGGGCTCGCGTCGGGGTTCTGCGTCGACCCGATCGAGAAGAAGCCTCTGTCGCACTTCTACCCGGGCAGCAGCGTGTTGTCGTTCGGGACAGTCGGATGCAACCTGTCGTGTCAGTACTGCCAGAACTGGGACATCAGTGCGTCGCGCGACCCCGAACGGCTGCAAGACGCCGCCAGCCCGGCCCTCATCGCGGAGACTGCCCAGCGCCTCGGGTGTCGCAGTGTCGCGTTCACCTACAACGACCCCGTGATCTTTGCTGAGTACGCCATCGACACCGCAGCGGCCTGTCGGGACAGGGGCGTGTCCACTGTGGCAGTCACCGCCGGGTACGTGCATCCGGCCCCTCGCCGCGAGCTGTTCGCGCACGTCGACGCCGCCAATGTCGACCTGAAGGCATTCACGGAGGGCTTCTATCGCCGCTACACGCGCTCGAACCTGCAACCCGTGCTCGACACCTTGACCTATCTCGTGCACGAGACGCAGGTATGGGTGGAGATCACCACCTTGCTCATCCCCGGACTCAACGATTCGTCTGACGAGGTGCGCCAACTGTCGACGTGGGTGGCGCGCGAACTCGGTCCGGACGTCCCCGTGCACTTTTCGGCCTTCCACCCCGCGCATCGGATGCTCGACATCACCCGTACCCCGCCCTCAACGCTGCGCAGGGCGCGCCGCATCGCCCTGGATGCGGGCCTGCATCACGTCTACACGGGCAACGTGCGTGACCTCGACGGGGGCATGACCCGCTGCTCGTCTTGCGCACGGCTGCTCATCGCCCGCGATGGGTACGACATCGTCGACTACCGCCTGACTGTCTCGGGGTGCTGCCCCGCGTGCGAGGCTCCGCTAGCCGGACGATTCTCCGACCGCCCGGAGCGCTTTGGCAGCCGCCGCATTCCCGTGCGGCTGGCCGGTCAGTGACGACGCTCACGGAAGGGTGCGTCATCAGATGGTCGGCTAGGGTCGTCGGAGTCGGTGGGAAGGAAGATCGATGAATGACGGCTTGGGGGCACTTCCACCAGCCTGGTTTGCTGCGGCGGCCCTGCCCGTCGTGCTGCTCGACGCCTGGTTGTGCGCGACGATCGCGCGGTTCCTGCTGCGAGGACGCGCCAAGCTTCGCACCGACACCTCGATCGTCATCGCCATCTTGTCGATGGCTGTTGGGCTGTTCGTGGCTGGCTTGATCGATCGCACCGCGCATCTCGGGAGCCTTCTTGTCATCGCCTGCAGCCTCGCCGCGACTACGGTCGGAATCGCGATCTACGGGGCAGTCTCGGCCCATTTCCAGCGGCCGATACGCGCCGATCTCAACGAGTTGTTGGCTGGGGGCGAGTCCGGCCGGGTGGAGTACAAATCCACCGCCCGCGTCAACCTGCACACAGGGTCCAAGGATCCAAAGATGGAACAGATCATTGCCAAGACGGTGAACGGATTCCTCAACGGCGACGGCGGCACGCTGCTCATCGGTGTCGACGACAAAGGGGTGGCGCTCGGCCTTGAGCCAGACTTCGCCACGCTAAAGAGCCCGGACGCGGACCGCTTCGAACTGTGGCTGCGGGACCTGCTGACCGTGACGCAGGGGCAGAACGCCGCCGCGATGGTGAAGGCGGAGTTCCCGACGGCCACCGACGCCGAGGGGCGCGACGTCGTCGTGTGTCGGCTCGACTGTCGGCCGTCCCCGTTCCCCGTCTATCTGAAGAACAAGGACCAGGTCCCCGAAATGTGGGTGCGCAACGGAAACTCGACGAGGCGGCTCGCGGTCGACGAGGCGACGGAGTACGTCATGCACCGCTGGCCCCTCGGCCCCGGCGCGTCAATCGCTGCCCAGTTCCGGTCCGCCGCGCGCTTCTCCGCTGTGCGCTGAGTCGCCATCGCGGTGATGCCGCGCTCTGGTCCCTACTCTGGGCGTGTGGACGGCGTGGGCGCCCGGGGCTGCGGGTCGGTGCTGGCCGCCGGCAGGCGGCACTCCGTTGCCGTGCGCCACGACGGCACCGTGGTCGCAGTCGGAGATGGCCGTGCAGGCGAGTGTGGCGTTGACGACTGGGATGCGGTGGTCGCCGTCGCGGCGGGCAATGTTCACACGGCAACCAACACGGGCAAGTCGCACACCGTTGGGCTGCGTTCTGACGGCACGGTCCTCGCCACAGGGTGGAACGGTGACCAGCAGTGCGAGGTCTCGTCTTGGCAGGATGTCGTGGCTGTCGCCGCTGGTTGGCGGCGCACGCTGGGCGTCCTGCGCGACGGGACCGTGATCGCCGCCGGTCGGACCGCCGAAGGCGCCTGCGATGTGCGGGGCTGGCAGCGCATCGTCGCCGTCGCCTGCGGGGACTGGCACTCGGTCGGACTGCGAGCTGACGGGTCCGCCGTAGCGGTCGGTAACAATCGCCGCGGACAGTGTGCGGTCGGGGGCTGGCGAGACCTCATCGGGGTCGCCGCCGGGTACCTGCACACTGTCGCGCTGCGAGCCGACGGGCGAGTGGTAGCGGTCGGGGATCTGGCGACGGGGGCCTGCGATGTCGGACTGTGGGAGGGGATGCTCGCGTTGGATGCGGGCAGCCGTCACACGGTCGGCGTGACCGCGTCCGGTCGCGTGTACGCCGCCGGAGACAACAGTTTTGGCCAGTGCGACGTGGCCCATTGGCGCGACGTGGTGGCCGTGGCGGCAGGGTCGACGCACACGCTCGGTCTGTGCGCAGACGGTAGCGTTGTCAGCGCGGGGAACCCTGCCGACGGTCGCCGACACTGCGAGACGTGGTCCGAACTACGCCTTCCGTGCACGGATGACGGCCGCCCTAAGCTTTCGCGTTCCAGGCCGTGAGCTTGTCGGGACTCATGGTGAACCAGATGTTGTGGACCCGACCGTCCTCGATGTCGAAGGACACGACTCCGAAGACCGTCCGGTGACCGTTCTCGTTCTCATGGACGAGCGCAAAGCCCGGGGTTCCGTTGACGTCGGCAGCCTCGATCGTGGTGTCGGCCGTGCGTTGTCCGTAGATGCCCAGCAGGAACCGGGCGACGTTCTCAGCCCCGACGATGGGTCGAGTGGCAACGCTCGTCGCGCCGTTTCCGTCGCTGACGGACACGACATTGTCGGCCAGCAAAGAGATGAGCTCACCGAGGTCACCGCCCAGGCAGGCGCGGTGAAAGGCGTCCACCGTTTGGGCATGGCTGTCCGCACTGGCGTTTCGAGGCCGTCGACCGTCGCGCAGGCGGCGCCTGGCCGATGACGCGGCCTGCCGCGTGGCTTCAGGGGTTCGCTCCAGGATGTCGGCGATCTGTGCGAAGGGAAGCTCGAAGACTTCGTGCAGGATGTAGGCGACGCGTTCGATGGGCGTGAGTGACTCCAAGGCCACGAGCAACGCCATACTCACCGCATGGTCGAGGGTGATGCGATCCGCAGGGTCGGGACTCGGCGGCGCGTGCGCGGGAATCGGTTCCGGCAGCCACGGTCCCACGTACCTTTCGCGTCGGGCAGGTGCCGAGTTGAGCAGGTTCAGGCTCAGCCGCGAGGCAACGGTCGTAAACCACGCCTCCGGACGTTCGACTTCCGCACGCTCGTCGGCCGTCAGGCGGTACCACCGCTCGTAGCTTTGCTGGACGACGTCCTCGGCGTCGGCCCAACTGCCAACCATGCGATACGCCAACCGCGTCAAACGGTCGCGCTCCCCGTCGATCACGCTCACCAGTGCCTCCCGTCACCCATTCGACCGGACGGGCGGGTCGAATGTGAGGGTTCTGCTCACAATCGGACGGGCAGTTCGGTCAGAAGAGATGAAAACGCCATCAGGGGAGGCAGGAAGCATGACCGAAGGTTCATACGACGTGATCGTCATCGGGGGAGGGTACGCGGGTGCCACAGCCGCAAACCGACTCCCGCGCAGTGCCCGAGTGCTCTTGATCGATCCGAAGGATGACTTCGTGCATCGCGTCCGCCTTCACGAGGTCGCGGCGGGCGGGCATCCACGCGTCGCAATCCCTTTCCGCAAGATGCTGAAGGGACACGTCGAGCACCGGCCCGTCGGCGCTGCCCGGATCGAGCCCGGGTCGGTTGAACTGTCCGACGGAAGCAAGGTCCAAGGACGGCACATTCTCGTGACGACCGGTAGCGATGTGTCGAAGCCTGGCGCGATCTCGTCGTTAGACGCCGCCGCGGCCATCGCGGAAAGGGTCGGACGGGCCGCGCCCGGTACCCACGTTTCCGTTCGGGGCGCCGGTCTCACGGGAATCGAGTGCGCGGCCGAGATCGCGTACCGTCGGCCCGACCTCGTCGTCCACCTTCACGGGCGGGGAGACGTGGGGGCACAGTTGCCCGATAATGCGCGTGACTACCTGCGGCGCACGCTGACGCGTTTGGGCGTCTTGCTGGACCGCGACAGTCAAGACCCGGGAACGCTTGAGATCGACGCCACCGGTTTGCAGGTGGCGGCAGTCGCGGGAGACTCCGGACAGGCCGTCGACGCGCGCGGACGCATGCGCGTGGCACCCGATCTTCAGGCCGCACCCGGCGTGTGGGGAGCGGGGGACGCCGTCGCGGTCGAGGGGCAGCCGCACCTGCGCGCCAGTTGTGCCACGGCGATCCCCATGGGCGCCCACGCCGCCGACAACATCGCACGTGCCCTGTCCGGCGAGCGGCCCACCGCCTTCAGCTTTGGGTACTCGTACCGCTGCATCAGCCTCGGGCGTCGCGCGGGGCTCATCGTGCCGGTGAACCAGACCGATGAGCCGACCGGGCGCCTCGTCACCGGTGTACCCGGGGCGGTGTTCAAGGCCGCAGTCTGTGCTGCCGTCGTTCAGGTCTCGTCGTCATTTGCTCGGCGCTACTCCTGGCGGGCGGCCGATTGACGAAACCCTCACCCGCTGAGCGCGGTGCCTCGCATGGACCCGCGATTCGGACTCGGGTGAGGGACACTCAAGTGTGCTGCTGACCACAGACCTGCTGGTCGTGTCCCCCGTGGCGTCCGTCGTCGGGTCGAACGACGGTTCGATCACCGCCGGTGACGGAACGCTGCTGGGACGAATCATCAGCCAGCGAGGTCCAGCGAATGGTCCCATACCGGGGAAGACTTGCTTCTCGATCCAGGACGTCGCCACCGGAGCGGTTGTCGCGTGGGTCGCGAAGGTGTCCAGCTTCGGCGTGGGCACCTACGAGGTGCGCACCGTCGGCGACACGGTCCTCGCCACCATCGGCCTGAAGCTCCGGTTCGTGAAACTCGTCTTGTCGATCACGGGGGCGGACGGAACGCCGCTGACAATTGACGGCAGCTTTCGCGGGAGGCAGTTTGACCTGTCCGGACTGCCTGGGCCCGTCGCGCGCATCAGTCGGCCTCACGCCGGGCTCGGCAACTGGACACTCGGAAACGAGCGGTACGTGCTGGCTTTTGCGCGCGAAGTACCGACCGAATCCCGCCAAGCGATGCTGGGTGTCGTGGTAGCCGTCGATCTGATCCGGGCCATGGAGCGTTCGAACCCTGGCTAGTCCCGATGAGGTGGTCACGCCCGCAGAGGACGAGCAGACGGCATGTGAAGGTCAGGAATCGCTGCTCGAGTGAACCGGACCCGCAACACACTGGAAGACATG
>RRZU011060904.1_pt1 | contig 33684 bp, 33 predicted proteins | sample 2165561 | NCBI WGS metagenome assembly RRZU01 (sample SAMN10456909, study PRJNA506462) | wastewater metagenome | isolation source: wastewater sludge | place: USA: Moscow, Idaho | reverse complement strand
CGCCCAAAACAAAAATGTTTGTCGTCAACAGTCCCAGCAATCCGACTGGAGCTGTCTATACTTTTGATGAACTCAAAGCACTGGGTGAAGTTTTACGCAAACATCCCAAAATTCTCATTGCTACCGATGACATGTACGAACACATCCTGCTTACTGGGGAACGGTTTGGGAATATCGCTAATGCCTGTCCTGATTTATTGCCCCAAACCATGGTTCTCAATGGTGTTTCCAAGGCTTACTCAATGACAGGGTGGCGAATCGGCTATTGTGGCGGGCCTGCACACATCATTTCAGCCATGGAAAATATTCAGTCACAAAGCACATCGAATCCAAGCTCTATTTCGCAGGCAGCTGCAGAAGCGGCACTCAATGGGGACCAATCGTGTATCAATCCAATGGTGGCGGCATTCAAAGAACGCAACATCTTTATGGCTGAACAATTGAATCAAATCAATGGTGTGCGGTGTTTACTTTCGCAAGGCGCATTCTATGCATTCGCAGATGCTAGCAAGTCAATCGATGCGTTATTTAAAAAAAATCTGATAAGCGCACCTAATGATATCGTATATAGCGAATATCTTCTGGAAAAAGCCGGAGTCGCTGTGGTTCCAGGCTCCGCATTTGGATGTGAAGGTTATATGCGACTATCATTTGCCACCTCAATGGAAAATCTAAGGCAGGCATTAAGTCGGATGAGAAATCTGCTGGAATAAGACCATCAGATCCAGCAAATTTATATTTTTTTAATGAAGCGCGGCCAGCATTGCTGCTTTTTTAGTTTTCCCAGCTCGTGAGGGAACATTGCATAATCCACAGACGTGATTGGAGTGAATTTCCAGTGTGTGCACTACATACTTGCCGTGACATTTCACACAAGGCGCGATGCACAACACGCCACTTTCGACAAAACGCGCTAAAGTCCACGCACGCGTTAAGCTTAATACTTTTTCTAATTGATTGACTTTAACATGTTCATCATAAAGCCTATAACTTTTAATTAATGCATTAATACCTTTAACGCCTGTATTTTCTGTCACATAATGGTATATGTTTATAAACAGTGAAGAATGCATATTTGGCTGCCAGCTTATAAACCAATCTTCCGAATAAGGCAGCATGCCCTTGGGAGGCGATACTCCTCTAATTTCTTTATATAACTTCACTAATCTTTCACGACTCAGGTCAGTGTTCATTTCCAACACTTGTAATCGAGCCCCTAATTGAATCAATTCAGTCGCCAGTTGAATTTGCTTAGCCTCGGTGATAATGCTTCGATTGCGCATGATGTTGCCCTCTTTATATATTTACTTCTACGCTACAGCTTCAGCAGGTTTTCCAGCCATCAAAATAGCTGCATGCGATTTAGCGACAGATTGCTCACGATTATCGTTGGATAACATTTCGGCAATCAAACGATCATCAAAACGGAAACGACAAAGGAGCATATTTGATGCTGCCATTTTAATTAATTGCGCAGAAGTTAGCTTATCCAGAATGTCCGCCAAGTCCTGATTAACGCCCAGACGATACATGGCAGATACCCTATCATCATGCAGCATTTGCTTTGCAAGCAATAGATAGCTTAAGTTGATATCCCGAATCTCATCCAACATTTGATCTGTTTGCATTTAATCACCCCATCAATAAATAATATTTAACCAAAACACGCATTCGTGTAGGTGACATTTTCAAGTATGACGCAGTGGAAGTAAATGGAAGTTAGGCTTAAACGGAGCTAGGTAATCTTCTTGTCGCAATATAGGAATTTTGACTACAAGATGAAAATAATAATGAGTTAAATATACGGTGTTTTTTACCGGTTTGGTTAACTGCGCAACATGTCAGTTATTTGTGGTCTGATAACAGAAGAAAAACTCGGGCACGATGCTGTATACAGTCATGATAGAACCGAGCTAACCTTCAGCCCCAATTCTTCCGGAATACCCGGGTCATCGAGTCACTGTATTTTTTGTTTCAGGTTTCTGAATACCGAACGATCAATAGAATTCATCATATCATGCACACAAGGAACACCCATCTTGAGAATATCGATGGAAAAATACTTTAAACTAATAATCTTCGTTAGAAACTAATACATTTTGCACTGCGGTCCTGAATATCTAATCATTAATATCTCCATCTGTTCTCAAGTTGACCCCAAAAACAAATCCGGAATTATTTCCTTGCGCTGCAACAGGCTCCGTTCCACTATGCGCAGCTTATTGAGCAGAATAGTTAATTGCAAATAGAATTGATCGCTAGCCATTAATTGGTGCCATTCATCTCCATCTGGATCATCTTCATCAAGATTACGCCAGAAAAGATTGCAGAAGCCATGAAATGAAACTGGATGCCCCGCAGTTAAGGCAGATTTAATTTTTTGATCTAACCAACGCTGCCGTCTAATAATTAAACCCTCAGCCCCATCGCAAACAATAACCGACAAGTAGTCATGCAAATCTGTCGTGCTGCGTATACTTTCCAGCTCAGAAAATTTTTGTCCATTGATGGCGCTGGCAATCAATTCTTGTAAAGCAAGCGTTGAAACTTTAAAACTTACGCCTGTTTGTAATCTATAAATTTTGTCGAAATACATAGGTCAATCGTCATGAGTAAGTAAAACCAAAGTGAATGAGCGTTTCGATTAATAATCGCGATTATGGTTCACTTCGGCGAATTCACGCAAATGCAATCTTGGGGAATTACATTAATTAATTTCTGACTTGGTTAAGTTGGCAAGACAAGCGATCACTTCTTCATCGCTCACTTGCGGAAAATTCAAATAACACTGACCAACCGCATAGAAATCCGATGGAGATGATAAACATACAACACGATCCGCTTTTCCATATAAACTTTCTACAACGCCTTGTGGTGCCACAGGCACTGCACAAATCAATTCTGCCGGCTTCTTCTGACGTAACGCATGCAATGCGGCAATCATCGTAGATCCTGTGGCTAATCCATCATCGATAACGATCACGACACGTTCTGCAACATCAATTGGCGCTCGGTTTGGGGTATACTGCGCACGGCGTTGCCGAATAGTTTTCAATTGATCCGCAATTTCCTGTTTGACGTAACTTTCATCTGCGCCCATCCGTTCGGCAAATTCTGTCAAATACACCCGGCCGCTTTCATCGATAGAACCAATTGCATACTCAGGGTTATCTTGGGCGCGCAATTTCCGCACCAGAACCACATCCAACTCCCCACCCAATTGTTGCGAAATTACCTTGGCCATCGGTACTGCGCCTCTAGGAATCGCCATTACCAGTGGATGTTGACCACGGTAATCAGAAAGTGCCTCTGCCATTTTATTGGCCGCAACAATGCGATCAGAGAAAATCATGAATTGCTCCTTAGCCTAATAAAAGCATGAATTAATATCAGCCAATCAACAAAACTGCTATAGCTGACCTGCCACAATGACCGTTCTCGATTCTTCCAATAATTCATGGCAGTTAGAAATTGAATTAATAAGCTGGATAAGAAATTTACTCTGTAAAAATAGAAAGCTACAAAATCCTAATATGGCGATAGTTTGGGATTGATAACAAGCACTACTGAAGCGCTTGACAAAATCATCAAAGCGATCAAGATATACTCAGTAGTGGTCTATTATTAAAAAACTCTTATTCCGAGTAGAGTGAATAGACAGCGTTAGACCCAAATTAAACCCGTTGTTTCTAAGGAAATTGATCATGAATACACAAAGCACACGCCGTGATGAAATTATAAATGTGATCCATCATTATGCGGAAAATGAAAAACTCAAGCATCCATTTAACCAAGTAGAAAATTCTTTACACGTTAACAGATCCTGAAAAAAGTTTTCGAAGCAGCTGATGAAAGACAAAAACAGGCGATAAACACAGTTCATGCATAATAAATGAGCATTTTGAGCCTGCTTTTAACACCGCAGCGACAATGCGGATAGTTTTTCAGTAACCTGTTAATGAGTCGCATTAGTCGATTCATACAGTTGTCTTATTCAGATCACAAGAAAGGAGCATCAAATGACTATCGGTGAAATTTGTAATCGCGAAGTAATTGTAATTCAACAGGATGAAACCGTTCAAGAAGCTGCCAAACTGATGCGTCAGTTTCATGTGGGTGCCGTCATCGTAATCGACAAACCCAATGGCCGCGCAATACCAATAGGAATAGTCACGGATCGTGATTTGATTGTCGAAGTTATGGCAACAGAATTGGACGAAACAGTAATCACAGTGGGCGATATTATGGCGCCGGATATATTTACCATAAAAGAAAATACCGAAACACATGAGGCGATCGAATTAATGCGTCGTAAAACTATCCGGCGCCTGCCAGTAGTCGACGATGCCGGAGAATTGATTGGCATTCTAACGCTGGATGACGCCCTGCAATGGTTGTCCGAATCAATGCTTGATCTTGCCAAGCTGGTCAAATACGAGCAGAAAAAAGAGATTCGGCATCGTCCCTAGTAAATTAGGGATTTTAAACAACCGGGTTGGTTGGCATGATTCTAACAAGTCTTATCAAATTCCCGACCAAACGCGCCGAGAAGAAGAGCGACAATTTGTCACATTGTAATTTTATTGCATCTAAGATAAATTGTAATCACATAAAGCAAGATTGTGTCTTGTTATATTCCTGTCATATATCTTTGCTATCCTGGATATTATCACCTTATACAAGGAGTAACCCAGATGAAACAACTTCCAACTGCAATTAAACTTGATATTAATCATCAGGCTAATCTACGCAACAATAACTATCCGTTTTATGAAGCAGCCCAGCTAAGGCGTGCAAAAATGCATGCAGCGCATCTCATTGAGGCACTGGATAGCAATAAACTATTGACGCCTTCGCTGCATCAATTACTGGAAGCAAGTCTCATTCTTGAAACAACCGATACCCGAATTCTTGCGGCTTACTTAAAAAGACCACCGGCTAGTATCCGCAGCGAATTCCAGAAAATATGTGCTACGTTAGGAATATACGAAGGGCTCTCAAAAGATTTCCAAAAACGACCTGCATCAATGAATAAGAAATCTGCCTAAATAAAACACCCACCGCAGGTAGGCGGGTATTAGCTGCACTTTTCATTCAGCTCACTAGCGCACCGTTGAAGAATTTTTTTAAAATTCACTGATCTTTTTAATAACTTTTGATCCACATCAAATCGCTTATTGGTAACTTTTATCAAAATATACACAAATGAACTACGCACTAATTCGAATTTAGTTATATATCTGAAGGCTGTTGGAAAGCATTCTCACGCACATCACTAAGAAGCAAGAAGCGCAATTTAGTTTTTTGTAACAACCGTAATAGCAGAAAAGATAATTTCTCAATCGCTTGCTTGGCTGAATTCATCACAGAAGTGTATTCAAAAAGCAAGTTCATTTTCCGACAAGATAAAGGAGAATCTTCAAATGCCTAGTAAAGTGAACGAAACGGTAAGTAAAAAATCCCACACAAAATTATCTAATAATGTACAAAATACATTGGTTAGTCAGATAGTAAACGAAGAAAAATTAATGGGTCGTGAGGAAGCAATAGCAACCTCAGCCTATTACCGTGCTGAAAAGCGGGGATTTAGCAATAATGAAGTCGCTATGGTGCAGGATTGGCTAGAAGCTGAAGCCGAAGTAGACAGTGAACTGGAACCCGATGATCTGGATGATACAGATTTCCGATTCATGATCAATAAAGCTGAATAAACCAAACAAAAACAAATAACTCAGGCGATTAAAGATATTATCTATAACGCTAATATTCAGTGGCTTGTCGGCAATTACTGTGATGCTCAAATAATGCGGCGCAGCGGCAGTTCTTGTTTACCTGGAAATTCATCCGAAACGACTGGCAATTTTACGCTGTTATACTGTCGCCCCAATTTTGACTGGAATACGTTGTCTGCCGAATTGACCAACAAATTGATCATAACAACCTGCAATTGCAGCATTGCAACTTGTGCAACGTCCGTCCGCAGTTAAATGATATTGCTTAATTTCATACCAATCACGCACGATTAATTCATTATCACAGGATGGGCAAAAAGTAGTATCACCCTCTGTATAATGCACATTGCCGGTATACACATAGTTTAAACCGGCATTCAGCGCAATATTGCGTGCCCTGATTACGGTTTCAGTCGGTGTTTGCGGTATGTCGCTCAATTTGTAATCCGGATGAAAAGCACTAAAATGCAGCGGCACATCGGCTCCCAGTTCTTTAAAAATCCACTCACTCATCGCGCTGATTTCCTGATTTGAATCATTTAAACCAGGAATCAATAAAGTCGTCAACTCAAGCCATACATCGGTTTCATGCCGCAGGTATTTTAGTGTGTCTAACACCGGTTGCAGATGTGATCCGGTTTGCCTGACATAGAATTCTTCGGTGAATGCCTTAAGATCAACATTGGCAGCATCCATTTTGGCAAAGAAATCCCGGCGCGGTTGCGCATGAATATACCCCGCAGTCACTGCAACGGTTTTGAGTCCCATAGCGTGGCAAGCATCTGCCACATCCATCGCATATTCGGCAAAAATCACCGGATCGTTGTATGTAAATGCAACACTTTTGCAACCATATTGTTGCGCACAGCGTGCAATAGCTTCCGGACTGGCCTGGTCGAGCAATTTATCAAAGATGCGTGATTTGGAAATATCCCAGTTCTGGCAAAACTTGCAGGCCAGATTACAACCTGCCGTACCAAAGGATAGAATGCTGCTGCCCGGATAAAATTGATTTAACGGTTTTTTCTCAATGGGATCCACACAAAAACCGGATGAACGCCCATAAGTAGTCAGCACCATGGCAGCGCCGGCGCGCCCACGAACAAAGCACGCGCCACGTTGCCCATCATGCAGCTTGCAATCACGCGGACATAAATCGCACTGAATCCGGCCATCGTCAAGCAAATGCCAATATTTGGCTGGATGGTGCTGCGTGGCGCTAATTGGTTCATCCATGTATGCACTCCTTGGAACCCTCTATTTCCCGCCATTTGCTAACGGTATATCGAGATAACTGGATCTCTTCAGACCAAAAATCCTCAGATAATCGAGCTTTCAATTTTAACTTGGCGAGAAATTGCTGGGGTTGAGGCAAGCTCTCCCATACCTGGGGCAAAAACGTACTACGATGAGACCCGCAATCGAACACGATCCCGTCAATATTCGGACGCAATTGTGCCAGTACATCGGCCTCACTGGTAAAACCCAGCGGTTGCAATTGCGATAACAACGAAACTTCGACCGCTATCGTATCGAGTTCATCCTCCACCAGTGGCAAAAAACGAGGATCGTGCAACGCAGCCAGGATGGCATTATTACTGACATCTTCAAGCAATGGATCACACGCTTGCAGAGAACCGATACAGCCTCGTAATTCACTGCATTGGGTTAAAGTGACAAATGTTGCTCCTGGCTTGCAAAGCCAAGACATATTTTCCTCCACTGCTACTGCTGTGCAGGGAACATGCAAAGCGCGAGCAATAGCTGCACGTGCAATTTGCAGCAAAACCTTCCCTTGCTGATTGTTATCAAGTGACATGCGCATACCTCCCTTGATCAAATGCAATAGCTGCGTAACCAACGACCTGATCACGCGCTCCCGCAGTGTCTCCGGAATTCCTCAAATCCAGCAAATGCGGCATTAACTGGTGTTTCTGTGCAGAAATAATCAAACCATTGATCGCTACGCTTCCACAGGCATGGTCTGGTGCAATCGGTTGCTGCAATTGCAATATTGATTGCACCGTTTGATAGTCGATATGCTGCGCGGTTGCGTAAGGTAAATAATGTGACAAGTCAGAACTGATCACGATCAACGTTTCTTCACCACCCCACAGATAATCCAATACTTCGGCAACTTCTGCAGCTGAAGCCATGCCAACCGCCAATGGCAGTAAGGTAAACGCATTGAGTATACTTTGTAAAAACGGGAGCTGTACTTCCAGGGAATGTTCCAGTGCATGCGCTGCTTTGCTAACGCTCACTTGCGGCAAATGAGCGATTAAATTGACCCAATGTGTATCCACTTTTATGCTGCCCAGCGGTGTAGTAAAAACATCTACGCCTGGCAAAGCCAAGCCATGTATAGCTACCCGATGCGCGGGCCCCAATAATACAACACGCTGAATGTCTGCGGCGACCGTACGTAAAGTGGCATAAGCCGCTGCCGCGATAGCACCTGAATACTGATATCCGGCGTGTGGAACGATTAACGCTTTTGGCTTGAAATCATGCCCGTCTGCTTTCGCAAGCAAAGATTGCACATCCTGCCTTAACTGCTGTGCATCCGCAGGATAAAATAAACTGGCGACTGCAGGTGAGCGAATAGTGGTCATAGTGCATTCTCTTGTTGATTCACGATATCCCTATCAGACACGAAATCAAGAAATAAATTGCAAATCTATCCAACTAATTCATAGTTATTTTTTCCATTGAACCTTTAGCAATATCAGTAGGTTGCTATTATATCCACAGAAAAATAACCCGTTACTCAGCGCTGTAATTTCAACCCGTGAACGTAATACTCGATTACCACCCACCCTGATATATAGCCATAAGTTTGGTTGCATTATCAGCTAATTCCGCAATCTTATGACGGTCAAATCTCAAGTCTCTCAGATCAACATTACGATTAGGCAAAATTTCCAGCGAATCAAAATTAAATTGAATTAAGGGTGTTACATGATGAGAATCTAAATATATTTTCCCGGTTTTATCCGTATTAGAAACCGGATCATGAACATCGGCAATCACATAAATTAATTCTCGTAGCCGCTGCTCGTTGTCAGGTGAAATAGTATAAGTATCAAAAAAATGATCCGGAACAGGCGAGGAATTAAATGCAAATGTTTCCAATCCCAGAACCGCGCCAATCGCTTGCGCTAACCCACCTCCTAAAGAATGCCCTGCCACCGTAATTTTTTCATCGGGATATTGAATAATCACATCCTGAGCAAATCTAAAGGCATCTTTAAATTGGTCGCTGACCGTACCCGTGCCTATGGCCGCATCAGCTATGGCATCCCGTGCAGTATCTTCAAGCTCCTTAAATGAACAAGGAAAGTCGCAAGTTTCAGTACCGCGGAATACCAGGGCTAATTCATCGCTATCGCGGTTTCTATAAACGCCTGCATCCATCCCAGAGCTTGTTCCAGTGGATCTAATCAATTCCCAGGAGCCAACCTCTATGTTATCAAAATCATAGATTGCATTAGCCAGTCGCGCGTAGGGAATAGACCGCACCAGCAAGTCAACTGCACGCCGCTCTTCGGGAAACAGCATGCCATAAGGTTTCCAAGTGACATTGGGCACATAATCGGGATTGTTATAGAGCGCGACCGTATTCAGCTCAAATACTGAGACTGCATCAACGGTCGCATCATCGCCATCTGCCACCCAGGTTAAACTAACCGTATAGCGCTCGGTTCCATAAAGCATCGGAACATCAACTTTAGGCAAGGTCAGCACGCCATTGAGAAAAGAGAACTTTGGGCTATGCACATCGGAAGCATCATCCAACTCTGCGCTCAACAATAAAAATCGGTTCGGATTATCTGCACCCAACCACTGTAACGACGCTTTATATAACTGATCGCCCAATGAATCGGTCACGATGATTTTTTGCAAACACACCAAACCAGTGGATTCAATAACCGTAACGGGTACTGTCAAATTAGCGCATTCTTCCGGTTGTGCTTTGACTGTAGATACAGAAAAAACCAGCGTAACAACGCTGATCAGTCTGGCTAAATTAGGATACCTTAGTTTCATAAAATGACTCATTAATGACTTTAATCAAATCCTAGCAGTTTAATCATTTTTCAGGAAATAGGTAGGCTTAAATAATATCGTTCAGTTCACTCCATCAATGATCCTCCGGATTCTCCATGCACATTAACCCACAAGTGCGGCAAACCCAAAGTATTTAGCCACACAGCTCCATCCTCTCCTTTCAGCATACCAATGGTCGAAGCACTGCCGGCAACCACGCAGAATTCCCCCAATACGCTGACCGCCGCCATAAAATGCACCGGCCAACCGGTTTTGGGGTTAAGCACATGTCCATACCGAGTACCATTCAACGTGATGCAACGCTCATAATCCCCGCTACTGGCCAATGCTCCAGAGTGCAATAACAGCGTTTGCAATACACCTTCCGGATTACGTGGATGGCGGATAGCTACACGCCAAGGACTGCCATCCTGGTGCGGGCCGATGACTCTGATATCGCCCCCCAGATTGATTAGTCCATGATGTATATCGGCATCCCAGCATAGGGCAGCGGCGCGATCGACAGCGTATTCCTTGACCACACCGCCAAAATCCATTTCCATGTCTGAAGTAGAAAATCGCAGAACCGGACGTTGCCAGTCAATTTTTTGCCAACCTATTTTATTCAGAAAGGATTGAATAATTTTTGGATCAGGTATATTTCCAGATTTGAAATTCCAGGCGCGGCGTAGAATCCCGGAAGTGATATCAAACAAGCCATCGCTTTGCTGATAACACGTGTCGGCATAATCGAGTAATCCGGCAGTTTCATCATCTACACGAATGTGACCGCCTTGCGCTGCGACGCGGTTTATATCGGATAAAAAACTGTCTGTTCGATAACGGGAATATTTTGCTTCCAGACGATACACATCGTCCATGACCAATTTGGCGGCACGCTTACCCATTTTCTCATGACTGGCATAAAGCTGAATCGAGCAAGGCGATCCCATCGCGCTAAAATCATAGTGATAGTACTTCAATTGCGCCATCACAAATCACACACCCAATGAATTATTATTTAATGACTCAACTCGTTTAAAACTGATAACTCCAGGTCGCTGACAGCATACCCTGCCGGTTAAGCTGGTACCCATTGAAATCGTTCTTGACCGGCTGCAACCATTCAACTCCGAATCGGTTTCCGGCAAAACGTCCGCGGAGAATCTGCGCATTGACACCGAATCCCATATCAAAAAATTGTCCACCATAATTGGATGGAAAATCCATCGGGCCGATACGCGCGTTGAATTGATTAAAATTCCGATGTATCGCATCTTGCCATGTATAAGCACCTCGCACTGTGGCGGTCAGCCAATGCGTCAAATCGTAACCGCCCCAGGTTGTCGCCTGAAACTGGTCACCCAAGCGGTAGCCGGATTTATTTTGTGCTTCCAAACGCTTAATACCGCTCAATTGCGTACCCCACGACCAGCGGCTGTGTTCGCCCGCATAAGTCAAGCTCGGGGTAAAATCCCAGGTGCCACTGCCCAACTGCATGCCAAAATGGATTAATCCCCCATCAATCTTGGCAATGCGACGCAGCTCGATATCCACTTTCCCGGTCGGTGCACTGAACCCAAGATTCGCGTGCACACGATGACCGGGAATATCCAGCAATTTGATCAGCGATGAAAAATAAGTATCGCCCACAGCACCGGTTTCATGCCCTGCCGCACCGGTATGTTCATGCACGCCTGGTGTAGGGGGAGGGGCTCCGTTCAATCTGCGCAAATTCATGTCCATATCCATAAATGTCGGCATTAACATGACATTGAGCCAATGAGTGGGTGCGTACATGAGATCAACCATGTGCATACGCATATCCATGAATGTCGGCGTAAACCGACAAGACTCGCTGCTGCACCCCTGATCCACTATCGTTTGATCATTCACCTTATGCGTGCCGTGCATCATAGAGCCACCGGTCCACTGGTACATAAATCGATATCCGGCCATAAAATCACCAGGTTTGTCGAGCATGTGGCCAAACATGACCCCTGCGGGAGGCAGAGTATGATGATGCTGCGAAGCATGAGCGTGCGATGTGGAAGTACCGCCAGAACCACCTATCGGCAGGGAAGTCGTCGAATCAATGTCAAACTTTATCGCCGCATTCGCCACATAGTAATCGAAATCAGCAAAACTGTTATTCCCGCCACTGCCGATCTGCATCGAACTGGCACGAGTATAGTATTCAAAACCGGCTTCCAGCGCGACGCCTTTGCCGAGCATTTTACTCAATACCACGCCACCACTGAGTGCGCCAAACCCCGCTAGGCGATGATCACTAGAGAAATTGTTAGGTAGTTTTCCAGCGTCATAAGATATTGTTTTTTCCCTAGCACCTACTGCAAACCCATCCACTGAATTGCCATTCTGATCCACCAGATCAAATAGATTCTCACCGAAATACTGTTTCGTTGGATTATTAGTATCAATCCAGACCTTGCGCCCCAAACTATCGATTTCCTGCTTGCTGAACGCCTGTTGAGAAAACAGATAGGGCCGATAAAAGCTGGCAGAATCCTGTGAGTAATAGCGAATTCGGGGTGTCAGCGTCCACCCGCTGCCAATCGGTTGCACCCAGCTGGCATCGAACGTATGCGTATTCACACCCCAGTCGTCGACCGATAACCGGTAACCCAGGTGCATCGCCGCATTGAACGTGTTGATATAATGGATGTACTTGGCATTTAGAGCGACCTGATTGCGGATATTCGGGCGCTGCTCAATCAATGCGCGCACATCACCCCTGATCAAGTTGTTGTTCAAATTAGCCGGATCAATAAAAATGATCGAAGTTGCCTTATAAGGATTCTCCAGGAAGCCAGAGCTATGTGTATAACTGATATTGGCGTCGACCAATGCATTTTTATTCAGAACCTGTGTTAATCCAATATTCGAAACCCAATCTTGTCGCTCCCCTCGCAGAATATCCGAACCATCTCGTTTCACAATCTGCTGTTCATACGCCGTTTTGGTGATATAAGGCGATGAATCATGATCGAGAATCGCTCCGATTTTACTGGATGTATAACCGCCACCAAATTTCACACTGGTCAATTTCTGATTAAAATCCAGCCGACCACCAATAGAACCGAAGCTTGATTGATAATCCCTTTCCCGGGAAAATCCCCCGCCGACATTAATTGCTGCTTCATTCCATTCATGGCTCAAACCAAAGTTAGCCTGGCGACGTGTTTCCGGAGAAGCTGACGACATGACCAATACCGATCGGTTATCGATACCGCCGGTTAATTGTCTGATAGGATTTAAATCCTGATCTAAGAGTACTGTACTATTGGCAATTGGAGAGGCGCCGACTACTTCCCCATTAACCGAATACGGACGATTTCCGCCAGTAGTAGCCAACGGTGTAGTAGTGACTGGTGTAGCACCGGACCAAGTATCTTGAGTATATCCAAACGTGAATTTGGTACGATCGTTGAGCGAAAAAACCCCGCTACCGTGCAAGACATCTGCTGAAATGGGTTTTAAATTATTGGGAGCACCGAATAGATTACGCTCGCCTTCCTGGTAGCGACTATACTGGAAATTGACTCGATCTTGTCCTGCTGCAGACCCCGGCGTCATTAACAAACCGGGCAAAACCAAGGCTGCGGAAGTCAGTGCCTGGAGTGCATTCCTTGATTTTTCTGGGGGTGCTAGTTTCGTGTTGGAGAATGGCCGTTTCCCACTTTGACGTTGAGGCTTACTGTTTCGGTGCAAATTGTATTTACCTCAATCGCCGTTCCGGGAAGGACCTGGCTTTAATAACAGCCACACCCCCCACCACCAGAAGAAGATTTATGACTGGGCGCAGCTTCCCGGCTGCTATAGTTGTGGGATTGGATTTCACTTTGCAGAGGATAAGGATCGATTTCCATCTGCGGTTTTGCCAGATTGCCGCGTTCCCAAGGCGCCACGCTCGCGCAACCTGTCAAAACGATACATGCTGCCAATATAGAATAACTGGCAATTATAACGCGAATATCTCGCTTAATCATTGGAATCGGAGTCATAAGCGCTGCAAATCTAGACACCTAGTGTTTACTCCTGCAACAGTTGCGTAATCAAAGCGCGCAATTCTTCTGACTCACCCGAACGAAATCCCTGATGAATGTGACGAACGTTACCACTGCGATCAATCAAATAAGATGTTGGCATCGCCATTAACTCAAGTACTTTGGCGCATTGTTTACTGGGATCGGCTACAATCGAGAAATCTACCGGGTTTTTGGCAAGAAAGTCTTGCGCATCGGCCACTTTCTCATCCAGGTTGATACCAACCACATGCAAGCCTTTATCCTTTAAGTCCTGATCCAACTGATTTAGAAATGGAAAAGATTTTATACACGGCGGACACCATGAAGCCCAGAAGTCCATGTACACCACCTTGCCTTTCAATTCTTGCAGATTATAAGTCGGATCTCCTTCCAGCGTGGTCAAATGACACGAAGAAGAAAGTTGCTCCAGATGCCCTGCGTATGAGGATGTAGTACACACAAACAGCAATGCAACAGCAAAATAAGAAAATTTTATTTTTTTCATAGTCAAAACCACCTCTATGATTCAATAACACATTTCAAAAATACATAATCGTCATTATTGAAATTGATTAACCTTAATATCCGTACCCGTATGAGCATTATCGGCTGTCATACAATGATATGACACAATAAACGAACGTGGGCCCGGGCCCGTTTTGTTCACAAGCAATAGATATACACCCTCTCCGCCAGCTACGCTGACTTCGGGACTAAAAGCTCCGTCGCCAGAAACAGGGTCAGTCGTACTGATTGCACTGGCTCCCTTGATAATTTGCAAATTCACTAATAAGTTTGCTTGTAGCAGCGAAGTATCCTGAACACTGGCAACCAAACGGTTGGCAGGCCCATTTCCATCGTTAAAGCAAGTAACTTGCGCATATCCGGTAAAACTTGCGATATTGCCTTCAGGGTCCATAGTAGCCCCGGCATCATGCGCATGACTCACAGAAGCAAAGCAAAGTACAACCAAAGTAAAAATAGTTGTTGCTGTTTTTTGTAAAAATAGTTGCGGCATGATCGCACCTCATTAATAACTTATACTACCTATACTACTACCCAATACACCATAGCTTCTAGCACATTTGATGATCCGATCACAGGCGTTTTTATGCGCCTGCAATCATTTTCTTTTCAAGCGTGATGAAGCTTGAATTATTGCGGCCAGACCTGATTGCCATTAAAAATAATAGGCATATCGCGGTTAACTTGCGCTGCTGAAGGCTTTACTTCAACAACCTGACCTGTTCCTCCACAAGATTCTGGCAAAGGATTGGTTTCGCTACGCGTAATGGTCAGTGATGCTGCGCCATCTTCTGGGCGATCGTAAGGCGTACCCAATCCGGCGACTGTCCACAAATTAACCGTTTCAGCGCTAAATCCAGAAACTGGTGTAATTTGGCAAATATCAACGATATTGATATGAAATTTCACGCTGGCTGCGCAAGAGGCTGGCTCGATAATTGCCGCACTGGTTCTGAACGGAATAAAACCAGCCATTTCATGCGGCAAAGAATCACCACCGCCGGCCCAGAAACCCGAAACATTTCCATTGGCATCCTGTTTCTCACCTTGAAAGGTAAAAACTGCCTTACTATATATTTTCGTATTCAGATTTCCCCAGTTTTGTATAAACTCACTCAAATCACCGGTATGCGGCTGGCCATCAACCATGATAGTTGAATCCACGCCATCAGGAAATACCACGCTGGTGCCTATGACATTAATTTCTCCACAGCCATGACCGACAACAACATTATTCGAAACTCTGGCACCTTCAACGATGGATGGAACTTCAAGCACAGTGTGAGCAACTGCATTGTGACCGATGACTGAAATTGCCGCAGCAATTACTGAACCTGATATAAATTTAATTTTGTTATGACTTGCCATTTCACTTCCTTTTTAGTTAATTCAAATATCTCTGATATTCTGTTTTTGCAACTGAGTCCAATTTTTATCTTAAGCTTCTAGAATCTTGAAACCGCAGTTTCAACACTATGCTTACTACCAGCTAAATGCATTCGCATTTTCTAAACGCTTAATTGATTATCTAATCCTTGGCGATGAATTTCAATGCGACAAATTGTCGCACCTCACAACCACAGCTCTCGAAAGATTAATCTGAATCATGCTTTTTCTTGAATTTTAGAGGGATGCGACAATTTGTCACATTGATTTTGCAGACATAGGAAACTAATATGGACATGTAGATCGAGTTTGATTACTGAATTGCTCAGCACTCTGTAAGAAACTTTTTTGCTTGATTTATTTCGTAGTTCCCTCCCTTCACCTCCGGTTAATACCGGAGGTTATTTTCTAATTTCCCAAATACACGCTTTGCTGTCATTATTTATTATTTTTTAATAATCAACACTTCATGCACAACGTCATTTTCGTCGTACTGAACATGAAATGCCATATCATCACCGCTGAAGGTGATTTCGGTTGGCGTACCAACAAGCTCCCAAAGACCCAGCGTTGCAACATTAGCAGCGCCATGCAGAAACGCTCTACCCGCCTTAGTACCAGTACTATACCCCTGTACAAACTTGAAAATCTCAACCCTTTTGCCGTCTTTATATTCACTGATGACCGGTGCACCAAATTCCGAGATTAATTGAGTTCTTGTCACGCCTTCCTTTAATAAATCGATGTCTTTTTTTTCCGGCTGTTTAGCCGCCATAAAAACAGAGCATCCAGAAATCACCGCCACCCAAACAAGCCATTGCATTGCCAGCAACAATCTTCTTTTTAGCACCAACACATTTATCACTAATAAAATCATGATTTTTATATTGTCTCGCTGGTTAATTATCACTATAAAATGCCGCTATCCAAATCGAAAAAACAATGAACATAATACAATTTTTACATATATATTATTGTTATAACAAAATGAATAAACAATATTTCTCTTTATATCAGAAAATTGCTATCTTTCGCCCCTATCAATTTTAAAGTTGCTCAATGCAGCTCAAATCATGCAGTACAGATAGTCAACTGAGCGTAATTTACTTTAAAAAATAGAAACTTTAATGATCGTACCGTATTACAGAGCAATTCATGCAGGAGAATAAAGTGAAGTTTATTTGGTTTTTCTTACATATCGTGGCATTGAGTACATTTATCGAACCTATTCAGGCGGCTTCAAACGATTTATCACCGATTGAGAACAAAGTAAACAAATCAAGTGTGGTATGGATGGTTCAGGCAGGCGCTGCGAATTTAAAGTCGATTACCGGCGAGTCGGCCGACAACTCTAAGCCATTGCCAGCCATCGTGCCAGAAACCAAGTTAGATATCAGCAAACAAACAACCAGCTATCATCGGCGATCTGACAGTTATGCGACCAATCCGGAATCGGATCCACCGCGTTATGTACGCCGCTTAAGCGATATCGGCATCCCGGCTTTTAATGATTTAACCTGGCTCGATGTTGGCTTGGAGCACCGCACGCGTTATGAATGGCGCAATAATGACATTCGGCGTATCGAAGGAGGGGAAGACAATCCGATATTTCTGCGTCATCGGGCATGGATAGGCATTCGAGATATCTTAGATCCGTTTCGATTTGCGGTAGAGTTTCAGGATTCTCGGGTCGTTAACAATAAACATGCCATCACGGATCAGGAAAGAAATGAGTATGATCTACTCAACGCCTATGGCGAGTTGTATTTCAAAAAGGGACTTGGGGTCGATGATCAGAATCAGGATCGACCTATTCGCTTTCGCGTGGGCCGGATGGCCTATGAAACAACCGATCGGCGTTTTATTGCGCGCAATGAATGGCGCAATACCACCAATACATTTGAAGGCTTTCGCTTAAATCTGGGACGCGATGTCAATGACTGGGAGCTTGATCTATTTGGCCTGCAACCCGTTAGGCGTCTGCAAACAAAATTTGATGTCGCCAATGATCACTTATGGTTTTTTGGTGCTATCGGCCACTGGCGCAGGTGGTCTGACATCATCACAATACAACCATATTATATGGGACAGAAACAAACGGCCAATCCAGATGGTTTTACCGCCACCAACCGGTTAGATCGGGAAATCCATATGCCGGGGTTTCGTGCATACGGCAAGGCAGGCAATCTCTTTGATTTTGATGTGAGCTATAACCACCAGTTCGGATATAGCGGCCCACTGCGACAAGATGCACAAGGATATACTGTTGAAGTAGGACGAACTCATGAACATCCATGGAAACCTCGTCTGACGGGTTTCTACGGCTACGCCAGCGGCGATCGTGACCCCAATGATGGGGTAGATAATCGTTTTGACCGTTTCTTTGGGTTTGCGCGACCCTGGTCCGCCGATCACTATGTCGTTTATGAAAACCTTAAAGCTCCCAAAATTCGATTTGATCTTCAACCGATGCAAAAAATAGGATTTGAACTCACTTATGGATGGTATTTTTTAGCCAGCAAACGCGATCGCATGTTCGACGTTCTGGATGGCAACATCAGCAATACGGTCCAAGACCCTGGGTTCAATCGTGACCGAACTGGGAAAAGCGGAGATTTTGCCGGTCATTCGTTGGAAGGACGTGTACGTTACCAAGTAACACCCAAAATCACCGCTGTTCTCGGTTACACGCATTTCACCGCTGAGGATTTTGTGAAAAACCGAATTGCAGCCAGTCCATCCTGCGCAAGTGGCAACATACATCCTTGCGTTGACCATCGCTCGGGCAATACCGATTTCTTGTATTTTGAGGTATTGATCAGTTTACTATGAATCGCACCGAAAATCTTTCAGATCCGGATACCGTTCAAGTCAAAACCTAGAATCAGGTGAAAATTAACTTATCTGAGAATTCGCTGTGGGCAATTCTTTCCAGATATTTTTTAGCCCTTTCACCCACGCCCGCACCATGCTGCAAATAGGATTGCGCTGCTAACTTGGGTGAATAATTACTCACCACATAACCCTGAGCCTTAATATCTGCTGACGAAAGTGAAGTCACCGCCAATTTGCCTTTACCTAACTTAATCACAAGCAATTTCTTCCCGCTTGTGGCAACGATTAATGCCGTATTTCGATGTTGATTGATAATAACAGTAGGTTGCATAGCAATGAAAAACCTCAGAGTAATAAGCGATTAATAGCAAACCAAAATACACAGCCACAAATTACTTCATCCGCTATTACTAACTTTGGTCGCCTCACACTGAAGGCTTCATGAAATACGGGCTACCGCACATTGCGATTCATCGAATCCAATCATCGCCATGTTAGAAATTTTCATAGCGGTTAATGTCAAATATACCCGCTATCAAGGGTTGCCTCTCGCTCTGCCAGGCAGTAAAGTCATGCAGAATTTCCCAGAATTGCGGATGTGTTCGCCGCACGCCCCACATTTCCACGATATGCTCAAAATGTTTCGGCTTCTCAGCATTACCGAGCAATGACACAAATTCCTCGATTTGAGCGACAGGCACATCAAAAATGAAATTAGGGTAGCTTCCAGTGATACCCGGGTATATTGTCAGTTGGTCTTTCTCAGGCTGATATCTTGATTTCTCTCCCAGGATAAAAGCAACATTGCTATGTGCACGGTCTCGCAGCAGCGTATATACAGTGCGCTCATTTTTCTCATTTTTAACACGTATAAATGTCACATCCGGCAATTGATTGATGCCAACCAACTCAGCTGCGGGCCGTGCTGCAATGGTAGATAAAGCTGCATCCGCAATTTGTACCCACTGCGGCTCATCCAGTCGACTGCACTTTGTGCCTTGACAACGATTCAGCGGATCGAATGACATGGCATTAACCGGTTGAAAACGCGTCAGAATTCTAGCGGCCAACTCTTGCTTCGGATTTCCTGTAGTAAAAATTTCTGCTGACGGCGATTTATCATCTATTTTTTCGTAAACAATTCCGAATTTCAGCCTACCTAAATCCTGATACCAATCATGCAAAATGGTTTCACGCTGACCGGCTGGCATCAAGCGCATGAAGTTGTGTTCCGAACCATTGCGTATCAGATCGAAATAAAGTCGGGTCAAAAGCTGATGGGCAACATTGCCGAATACATCGAAATTAACCACAAGTTCATAGTAAGTTCGCTCAAACAATGGATAATCAATTAACCAAAGCGTCTGCGGAATATCACCAACAAGTCCCTCGACTACCGAGGCACTATTATGGTGGCGGAAAATGGTCAATAGAGCATTCTGATTATTACCATCGCCATCCCAGATATGCGCGAGTGAAGCACCTTGCCGTTGCTGTGACACATACTGATTCTGCCGCAATGACAGATAATCGTTATGTCGCTTCAGATAATGTAGCCAGTTTTCCCCCATTGCGAGGAGATCATCATTTTGTCCGGGCATTCCCAATAAAGGAATGACTTTACGCTGATAGGAAGCATCGGTTACAAAAAGATCGGAATCCGGATCCTGAAATAATGTCCAGAAATGATCGCGTATCACATCGGTAGCAATCTGGCCACGGCAAACCGGACCATGAATGAAAGTACGCACGAAATATTCCGCATTATCCAGCATGAACTGATAACGAGCGTAAGCCGGAATATCAACGAAAGTCACAAACGGATTGGCGCGTTCTGTATAGCTGTAGCCTGGCAATTCGCCCATTGGCCAAGATTTACTAAAAAAAAGCGCATCGATGCGTTGTCGTTTCGCCTGATCGAGCGGATAGGGAATACGCCGTTTGTGCACGATGCTACCCACGATCGGACGCAGACGGTAAAAAAACAGCCCCATGGGATCGTCATTCGGATTGACTGTGGCTATGGGCTCGATGTCCTTGCCGGATGGAGTCGATGAGCGCAATAACTCAAAGAAACGGGGTTCTCCGTCCAGCTCAGGAAAATACAAAGATGCCGCAAATAGATGTTCAAACAACCAGCGCGCCACAAGTTTGTTGCGTTTACCATGCTGATTAAAAAACAATTCCCATTCCTCAATTGCCTGAATCTCACTATTTGTAAGTGTAATGAATTCATCTGGAATCACCGCGCCTTGCTTGACCCATCCGGCCAAAAGAGAATATTCCTGGTCACTAAGACCGGTTACCGCAAATGGCATGCCACTAAGCGGGTAATCGTGCACATACTCTGCAAATTTCTCACTCGAGACACACTGGTTCTTCCGGCCAATGCCCAGTTCAAGCGAATCCGGCAATTTGCTGTTGGGTGGAAATGGATACTGCTTTGCCAACGAAATCATGCCTGATATCAACGCTTCCGACTGTTCATTTTCAGCTTGCAGAACAGAATAAAAACCGCGTTCACGCCAACCGGAGATTGTCTGCTCATCGATGCCTAGCCGAGTGGGTTGCATTGCCTCAGTGCGTGCCCCACCATAGATTGATTCACGGAAAGCACCACGTAACAATCCTTCTGTGCTTTCCAGTTTAAGCTGGCATGGCGCATCGTAACAACTATGGCATGTCAAGCACTTGGCTTCAAGTATCGGTCGGATTTCTTCAGTATAGAAGACTGGATTTTCGGCAGGCGCAGGCAAAGCAACTTTAACCGGCGCAGGCGTGCTGTCAAGCAGCGTAATGTTATTATTTTGACAAGCAGACAATAAAAAAAACAAACTTACGAAATACATCCATGGACGAAACATCCACATCAAAAACCTCATATCTTGAATTGATCGAAGGAACCTTAATTTATTGCTTGTTTACCCTACCTATAAACAAGCGCTTATAACCCTCACCTGCCGGGAAGCTCAGTTATGTAGCGGTCTTAAATATAAACTGAGCTGTGAATTGAACGTTCACTAGTGGAGTCTCAAATCTTGAGCTTTAATTCAGCACATCCATTGCCGGCGTGTATTCCAATTTTAGATCGCGTGCCACTGCTTCATGCGTCAATCGGCCCTGGCAAACATTCAGACCATTGCGCAAATGCGAATCGTCCATCAGTGCCTTGCGATAGCCTTTATTGGCAAGCGCCAGCACAAACGGTAATGTTGCATTATTCAACGCAAAAGTGGAAGTCCTAGCAACCGCTCCCGGCATGTTGGAAACACAGTAATGCACCACACCATCGACAGTAAAAATGGGATTGGCCAGTGTAGTGGGTTTGGAAGTTTCAAAACAACCACCTTGATCAATCGCGACGTCAACCAACACAGCACCACGATTCATGCGTTTAACCATTGCACGCGTCACCAGTTTAGGCGCTGCTCCCCCAGGAAGCAACACCGCACCAATAACCAGATCGGCACTTGAAACATGTTCTTCCAGTGCATCCACGGTTGAAAAAACAGTATTGATTCTGGAACCATACTGAAAATCCAGTTGCTGCAAACGATGAATCGATTTATCCAGCACCGTAACATGCGCCTCCACACCCATGGCAATACGTGCAGCATTGGTACCCACCACACCACCACCAATGATCACGACACGTGCAGCAGGCACGCCGGACACCCCTCCAAGCAGCATACCGCGACCGCCCTGATCCAGCTCCAGCGCATGGGCACCCGCCTGGATCGCCATACGCCCAGCCACTTCACTCATCGGCGCCAGCAATGGCAAACCGCCGAAGCTATCGGTGACGGTTTCGTAAGCAATGGCGACACAACCAGAATTCATCAATCCTTGGGTTTGCACTGGATCGGGCGCCAGATGCAGGTAGGTAAATAACACCTGCCCTTGGCGCAGCAACAAAACCTCAGCGGGTTGCGGCTCCTTGACCTTGACGATCAAGTCAGTTTTGGCATAGATCTCCTGCGGTGTCTCCACAATCACCGCACCTGCACTCTGATACGTATCATCGTCCAAATCAATTCGTAGTCCGGCGTTCTTTTGCACCATGACCTGATGGCCATGGGCAACCAGTTCGCGTACCGCTGTTGGCGTCAGCCCTACACGGGACTCATGAATTTTGATTTCCTTAGGCACGCCGACACGCATTTGTTTCTCCGATCCTATCTGTTAAATAATTCCGCCATTGACAGCAATATTTTGTCCGGTAACCCAGCGCGCTTCATCACTAACCAGAAACAACACCACTTGGGCAATATCATCCGTTGCACCGATTCGCCCTAATGCTGCCATTTCGGACATGCGTTCTATATCTGCTGCGGTTTTCCCGGTGCGAAATAACTCCGTATCGACAGGACCCGGTGAAACAATATTGGCGGTGACACCACGCTTTCCTACCTCACGCGCAAAAATACGCGTCAATTGTTCCACAGCGGCTTTGGTCGCGGCATACGCGCCGTATTTAGGCAGCATCAAGCGCGTCACGGTACTGGATATCGTCACAACGCGCCCATGATCTGCCAGCTTTGCAGTCGCCTCACGCAAAGTATAAAAAACACTCTTGAAATTGATATCGACAATACGCTCAAATTCATCGTCGCGGATTTCAGAAATTTCCTTAAACAACAGGATTCCGGCGTTATTGACAAGGATATCGATCTGGTTAAACTGTGCAACAGTTGCAGTAAAAAGCTTTTGTACCGCGATCGGATCACTGACATCGGCTTGTACCACCGTACACTCGCCACCTGCATTGACAATAGCTGCACAAACTTTGTCAGCAGCCACCTTGTTCTCTACATAATTAATGACGACTTTTGCGCCTGCCTGAGCGAGCGTGAGCGCAATTTCCGCACCTATCCCTCGTGCAGAGCCCGTGACAATGGCAACTTTTCCCTGTAAGGATAGCATCGTAAATTTTTACCAGGATGCAATACGCATAGCCGATTTACTTGGATTCATTATAGTTTTTAAGGAATTTCACAATACTCTGATGATTTTGTTTTTCAGCCCATGACATAGCATTGTCACCATGTTCATTTTTAATCGCCAAATCTGCACCATTTTCCAATAATAAGGAAACCGCATTCAAATGATTATCTCTGACCGCCATCATCAAAGCAGTTGTTCCATTATCCGTGGTCGAGTTAATATCAGCACCACCACTCAGTAACAAACGAATAATCTCCGGATGCCCGCCGGACGCGGCATAAATTAATGGATTCCACCCGCTGTGATTAATTTCCGCACCCTTAATATAGAGTTGTTTTACCATTTCGGTTTGACCGTGGTAGCTGGCCAGCATAATCGCTGTTTCTCTATGACCATTTCGAATATCCAATTTAGCGCCTGCCTCAATCAGGATTTCCGCAAGCTTCAGATTTTTGTTTTTTGCAGCAATCATCAATGGCGTGTAGCCTTCGATATCAGGAATATCGGGATTAGCGCCTTTGTTAAGCAATCTCGAAACTTCGAATAAATTGTTTTTTTCAATTGCCCAGATTAAATCCTTCTGAATCCCGGCAGAAGCCACCAGCGACCAACTCAAAAGTGCGATTGCGACTAAAACCAGGCTATTTGATCTAAGTAAATAAGTCATCTCGGGGAATTTTAAATAAGTTAAAAAAATTATTGGTTGTAGCAACAGCAATATCACCTAGCTCCACTGCGCGCAAACGCGCGATTTCTTCCGCCACATGCCGCACAAACGCAGGCTGATTTTGCTTGCCACGAAAAGGCACCGGAGCGAGATAAGGTGAATCGGTTTCAATCAGCATTCTATCTAACTGAATGCGCTTGGCAACTTCTTTTAATACAACTGCGTTTTTAAATGTCACGATTCCTGAAAATGAAATGTAAAAATTCATCGCGATCGCTTGTTCGGCAACTTCCCAACTTTCGGTAAAACAGTGCATCACACCACCCACTTGGCTAGCACCCTCCTCCCGCATAATGCGTAAGGTATCTGCAGCCGCAGAACGCGTATGAATGATCAATGGCTTATTTGCCTCCAATGCAGCGCGGATATGCTGGCGAAAGCGCTCACGCTGCCACTCCAAATCTCCTTGCAGGCGAAAATAATCTAACCCAGTTTCACCGATGGCAATGACTTTGGGATGATTGGCCAACCTTGCCAATTCATGCGCCTGTGGTTCAATCTGATCTTCATAATCAGGGTGCACGCCCACTGAAGCAAACAAATTATGATGTGTTTCTGCCAATGCGCGTACTCGTGGAAAATCAGGCAAATTGACGCTGACACATAACGCATGCGTGACCTGATTCTTCTGCATATTAGCTAATAGTTGATCAAGGTCTTTAGCAAGATCGGGGAAGTCCAGATGACAATGTGAATCTATAAACATAGTAATAAAAGAATTTAAAAGTTACCGTACGCTACGCACTGCGTCGGCCCAACAATTGGGTGTTTCAAACAAACGCACTTGCTCTAATTGCAGATGGTTGCCGTAGCTATCCTGGTAAGCACCATCCAAAATATTAAACGCAATAAGAACCAGATTCTCCGCAGTAGGCTGAACATCCAGCACAACCGTTTTATGATCTTCAATTGATTGCAAAAAATGCAAAACTTGCGTATCTCCAGAATAAACTAGAAATGCATGATCCCAGTGATCCACTAAAATGGTCTTTGCAATTTGCTTCACTTCGGAAAAATCCATGACCATGCCTTGCTGTGCTACGCCCTCATCAGCGATAATGTTACCCGACAAGGTAATTTCAATACAGTAGCGGTGCCCGTGCAAATGCCGACACTGGCTGTTATGCGTTGAAATGCGGTGGCCCGCGTCAAATTCCAGCCTGCGTGTGATTAACATACGTACAATTTTACTAGCGCTAAATAAATAAATGAGATTGTAACATTGCAGCCAGAACCTAACTTATTGAATACGACTAATCACAACCGCGACAGTGCCGGGCTCACTTATGTTTATCCGGTCATATCGCGACGTGCCGGCGGTGTCTCGATCGGAATTAACCTGAACCCTAATAATGCCTGCAACTGGCGTTGTGTGTATTGCCAGGTGCCGGAACTTAAACGCGGCTCTGCACCGCGCATTGATCTGAATAAATTGGAAATTGAATTGCGATCATTCCTGCGCGATTTGATCCATGGTGATTTCATGCAAAAACAGGTACCTCCGGAAGCCAGAAACATTCACGACATCGCCTTATCTGGTAATGGTGAACCCACCAGTGCAAAAGAATTTGATCAAGTTATTGAATTGATTGGCCGTGTCAAAAAAGACTTTGCATTACCGGCAGATTTAAAAACCGTATTAATCACCAATGGCAGCTTAATTTATCGACCTACTGTACAAGCAGGTCTGAAACAGATGGCTAAGTTGAATGGCGAAGTCTGGTTCAAATTCGATCGCGCATTGGCAAAAGAGAGACTGTATATCAACAATACATCGATCAGCCTGAAAAAAATTAATGATCATTTGCGCATAGCCACTGCTTTGTGCCCCACCTGGCTGCAAACCTGCGTTTTTCAAATCAACGCTATGCCTCCTGCAGAAGAAGAAATAGTCGCTTATTTAAACTTTTTGCAACAACTGATTAATAATGAAATTCCGCTCCAAGGCGTTTTATTATATGGCATAGCACGTCCGTCGCTACAACCTGAAGCGGCACAGCTATCAACAGTGGATGAATCCTGGTTAGCAGCTTATGCCAAAAGAATTGAAGCGCTTGGCATAACGGTAAAAATTAATTCGTAGCATCACCACTCGAATTTTCTACTGTCATCATAAATTTATCTCTATGTGTGACCAATTTACAACAGAATGAAGTTTCTTGATATTAATCAAGACTTACATTTTATATAATTGATATTAATGTAAAACAATAAGAATTATCCAAGTCGAAATTTATAAAGAGGTTATATCCAGACTTTAAGAAAAAAGCTTATCGCTTATAATGGCAGCCCGGATCATTCAAGAAAAACAGTACCCTGCCAGCAACAATGTTTGCCCTCTGTAATAAATACCGACTTAATCCCAATAACAGGAGTTTCGTAATGAATTCATCGCGTGTGTTTTCTTTTTCAGCAGAACCTTCCGCTGCGTTAAGAATACATTGGATAAAAAAAATACAGCATAAATTATTCAATATCGGCTTTAGCATTGCTGCTATGTGTTTGGTTTCTCAGGCTTACGCAACAAACCCAGCCTCAGCAAACACCAATACCGGCACGCCGACAAGTTCAGCTTCCGCCGCAGCACCGCAAGCTGCAGCGGGTCCATTCGATATGTCGAAAGTACCTCCGATCAGCCCAGCGGCACGTCCTGGCTTATTTATGTTGCCTCCCACGGGCCCTGGCTACTTTTCACTCTGGGATTTAATCACGGGCAATAAACGCGAGAAACCGCCCGTTGCGCCCTACGCACCGTTTGCGCTATTAACCACGCCGGCATATGACATCGATTTTCGTTATCTGGACAACCCAGACCACGAAAAAGACCTTTTTGATCCAGTCAAAAGAATCCATTTAGCCAGTGATTGGTTGTTATCCTTTGGCGGTAACTTCTGGTATCGCTACATTCATGAAACAGACAGCCGCTTAAATGCAGAAGGCACCAATAACGATTTTCACATGCTACGCACGCGCTTCCATGCAGACTTGTGGTATCGCGATCGAGTACGTTTATTTGCAGAACTGATTGACGCCCGTGCTTTTGGTTCTGAGCTACCTCCACTGGTAACGGATCGGAATCATGCTGATATTTTAAATATGTTTGCCGACATCAAGCTGGCCAATATTAATAATGGCCCAGCGTACATTCGTGTTGGTCGACAAGAGCTCATGTACGGCTCACAAAGACTGATCTCCACGCTGGATTGGGTTAATACGCGCCGAACATTCCAAGGCGTGAAAACTTTTTGGCGTAATGCAGAATGGGATGTCGATGCTTTCTGGATGCGCCCGATGGTAATCGAGAAAGGGAATGTCGATAACTGGGATACACAACAAAACTTTTTTGGCTTGTGGGCAACAAATAAAACAAGACCTGGGCACTTAATCGATCTTTATTTTCTGAGCTTAATCAATGACCGTAATCTTGCAGCCACTAATGTGCTCTCTGGAAATATTCTACAAGGCAATGCTGATACGCATACGATAGGTGGTCGCTTGGCTGGAAATTATGACAATTTTTTGTATGAACTGGAAGGCATGTATCAGTTCGGCCAGCGATCCAACCTTGACGTTTCCGCTTTTGCTGTTGCAACGGGCCTTGGCTATCGCTTACCGTTACCGATGAATCCGCAAGGTTGGATACGTTATGATTTTGCATCCGGCGATAGCAATTCCAAAGATGGCAGAAGCAATACCTTCAATCAATTGTTTCCGTTCGGTCACTACTACCTGGGTTTCCTGGATCGCATAGGACGCCAAAACATGCATGACATCAACGCACAGTTTACTATGCAACCAATGCCCTGGATAACATTCATTACGCAATATCATCGTTTCTATTTGGCTAATAACCGCGATTTTTTATATAACGCTGCTGGTCAAGCAACCTTGCAGGACGTCACGGGTCAGTCAGGCAGTCATATCGGAGATGAACTTGATTTCCGCTTAAATCTTCATGTAAATCGCCACCAAGATGTATTAGTGGGTTATTCAAAAATGTGGCGTGGTGAATTTCTGGATAAGCAAAGACCGGGAATCTCTCCTGATCTTTTCTATGTTCAATATAACATCCGTTTCTAGGCTTTATCAAATCTACACAACCACCGGATAATGCCGGTGGTTTTTCCTATCGCAAATATCGATAGCGACCAATAACCTAAGATTCATCTGCACTGCTGGCCTTCCACCAATCCGCAATAATTTTTCCTGCCGCGGGATTTACCAGATAGCCATACGAACGGTGGCAATTCAATCCCTCATTATTTCGGTAAAAATTATAAATTCCATTACAGTGATCTTTGATGGATTCAATAATTCCCATCGCTCGCATTGGCGCAAAGTCATCAGCAAGCGCCTGGTCAAGCGCTGTAATATCTCCGACAGAAGATATATTTTCCCAATGTCGGATATTGCTTGGATATCGTTCTCCCCCGATTTGGTTATTACCTGTTAACCGACGCTGTACATAATTCATACCCAGTGGACTACCCATCGTCAGGAATAAATCAATTTTGCCGGGCAAATGCTCCAAATGCGACAACTCCCATAAGGTGTCATAGGCAATCACAGAACCCAGGCTATGACCGATCAACAGCACTTTGTCATTGTTTGCCAGCATCGGACGCAACTCTTGTTTCAATAATTCACGAATCTCGGAGGCAATATTATTGTTGTTCTGAAAATAACGATTGGTTTCTAATGCAGCTGATCGCAAAGGCTCGTGTAACAAGCGCAGAAAGCAAGGAAGATAATCTACGATGGTATACAAAATGCGGTCTAGCTTGCGGTGCCATGCATCCGCTTCTCGAATATCCTGTTCTGTAGGACCGTGTTGATTGATTAATACATCAATCCATTCAAGTTCACTACTAATATCTTTATTTAAATGATAATAGGGGTAATTCCAAGCAACCAATCTAAACCTTTCTGGGTGCAAGCTCAAATCTGCGGCTCTTTCCGGCTCAGCCCGGCGAACACCTTCAAGTAAAGTACGCCATAACAACTTTTTATGTTCATTTGCGGGTGGTTTTGGGTTTTTCCCAGGGATAAAAATAATTTGTCGTCGGCTTATTCCGTTAGTCATGTTGAATTATCACTTTGATGCGATCAGGGCTACGATCTGTTGACATTTTATATAAGGGCGTCTCTAGAAATTCAAAGTTCCAAACAAAATGAGGCGTGAGAAAAAATGGTGACGCAGCATATAACTGATATGTAAGAAAACATTTTTTGTGAGCAACAAAGTGTTGTGACGAAATTTGGATTTTTAGAGGTGTCCATAAGTATTTAATAAGTCAATACCAGGTCACATAGAGTACAAGTGGAGAAGGCACTGCCCATAATCCAGATTGCGAACAAGAAGTTAAAAACGGGTAACAGCACCATTGGCAAATGATTACCACGTATAAAAAACCACCTAGCTAAACTCAACAAGCAGAGTCATTCAAAATAAAATCCCGCACAATTCTAATCTGGTTATTATCCATCAGCATTGGAGCATGACCGATACCGGGTAATTCAACTACCTTAGCCTTTGCTCCGCGTACTTGCATTTGTGCAGCCGTCTCGGATGACAAAATATCGGAATTCATTCCGCGTAATACCAAAGTAGGCACATTGAGTTGATCCCATTGCGCCCACAAATCAATATCTGTGATTTCGTGTGTTTTAAAACTTATTGCAATCCTTGGATCGTAGCGAAAGCCGTAAGAACCATCGGGGTAAGCGCGGGCACTATGGATCGCCATATGCTCCCATTGCTCGTCAGTTAAGGGACCAAAAGAAACTGAAATCAATTTCATGTAGTTTTTAAATTCCTCAAAACTAGCAAAACGAGGATCTTTGCCAACATATTCGGCTATTCTTTTCAATGCTACCGCTGAAATTAAAGGGCCCAAATCACTTATCACTAACCTGTTAATTGGGATTGGTAAATTTGGTTGTAGCGCCATCACCATACCAATCAGACCACCCATAGAAATGCCCACCCAATCCAGCACTATCGGTGTAGTAGTGTATTGAGATCTGAGATGATTCAGTAGCGAGATCGCATCCGCAAGATACAACGGGTAATATTCATAATCCTGCGCTTCTTGCAGCCAATCGCTCTGACCACGGCCCACAACATCAACACAAACTACCCGGCAATCTGCTTGAAGCGCACGCGCCAGATAATCGAAATCACGACAATTACGCGTCAGTCCATGAACACAGATCACAATATGTGGATTGTTACGATCACCCCAGTCTGTGTATGCAATATGATGGGGTTCTCTAGGCTTATCATCAGCTGACAGGGTTGGCACAAGTAATCGATTCACAGGTATTTTCATGAGCTTATTATGTTACCTTTCCATTTTTAAAAATATTTCATTATCTGTTATAAGATACAGCAAGGAAGATTTTAAACAACCGTCCCAATCATCAATGTAAATAAGTAGCTAACAAGCTGTTACAGCAAATTATTCATGATTCTCTGGATTTCATCACAATCTTTATTACCTGTTGAATATAAGTTATCACGCAGCGTTTGATCGTTTTCTCGATCCCAAAGCGACCCTAACTAAATCTTAGATAGAAGTAAATTATGAAATTATCTGATCTCTATTGGCATCGCATCACACCTCTGCATTTTCTATTATGGCCAATCAGTGTCCTATATAGTTATTTCCTGACACTGAAAAAACTGTGTTATTGGCTAGATATTTTTCCTTCGGTCAAATTACCTGTCACTGTCATTACGCTCGATAGTATCAGTGTTGATGATGACAGCAAAACACCCTTGTTGCATTGGCTAGTGGATTGCTTGATCGCTCAAGGTTATCAACCAGGAATTATAACGCGCGACAACTCCGACAATCCCGATTTACCACGTGAAATAACTCTGAATAGTGATCCGCATAGCATCGATGGAAAAACATTTTTATTAGCCCATCACTGCCAAGCATCCTGTCCGGTGTGGATTGGCAACAATAGAGTAGCCACCGCACAGGCACTACTAGATACCTACCCCGGATGTAATATCATCATCTGCATTAATGGAATGCAACATTATCGACTTGAACGCGATATAGAAATCATAGTCGTTGATTTCAGTGAATATAGTTTTGGCAATGGACTCTTGGTGCCTGCAGGGCCGCTACGTATCAATCTCAACCAGTTAAGAAAATCCGATATCATCGTGACAAATGGAACACCCAATCATCATCTAGATCTCAGCAAGTTGGGTAAAACCTACAATATGCAACTGATAAATGAGATGGTATATAACGTGCTTAATCCGGAAGTTCAGCAATCCATTTCCAGTTTTAAAAATAGGCAGTTACATGTTGTAACCGATACCGATAACTCTCGCTGGTGCTTTGATTTTATACAAAAAATGGAACTCAACGCAGAATTACACTCCTATGCAGAAAACCATCGATTTAGCCAGCACGACATTAATCTCACGGAAGCTGATGCTATTCTCATGCCAGAAGAAAATGCGCTACAGTGCAAAAAATTTGCTAATGATAAGCTCTGGGCTTTGCAAAAGAGAGCTTGGATTAATAGCGAATTACAAGGGATTTTACTAAAAAAACTTGGCAATAAAAGCTAGCTTCGCGAAGCTATTGAGCTTCTGCAATTTATACGAAAATCTAAATCACATAAAATCATGAACACGAGCATTTCTATTTAAATTTTAGTAGAAATGCTTATCTAGTGATCAACGCTACACCGTCAAAGAATAAACTCGCGCTTATTCCCATATGTGCTTATATCTATGATGATTTTTTACAAGCTTACTGTTTCCTCATGTTTTGATGCGCTTACGATATGAAAAAATAATTCATTACATTCAAAAAAGCTAAATCTAGTTTTCTTTGAGGGAAATGTGTAGAATCTTGCGGTTTTCCAATTCAGAAATTAAGTGAGTCATTAATCTGTGGCATTCTACGTACAAAAATATGGTGGCACATCAGTCGGAAGCACCGAACGGATCAAGAATGTTGCCCGTAGAGTGGCAAAATTTCACTCACAAGGACACCAAATTGTAGTTGTCGTTTCAGCCATGAGTGGTGAAACCAATCGCTTGATCGCATTGGCCCACGAAGTACAACAGAATCCTGATCCGCGCGAATTAGATGTAATGGTCTCCACCGGCGAACAAGTGTCCATTTCATTATTAGCAATGGCATTAATGGAACTTGATATCAAAGCCAGAAGCTATACCGGATCTCAAGTTAAAATTTTAACTGACAGTACGCACACGAAAGCGCGAATATTAAATATTGATGAGGACAGAATCCGGGCTGATCTTGCGGCCGGTTTTGTGGTGGTGGTTGCGGGATTTCAAGGTGTAGACGAGCAAGGTAGCATTACTACGCTTGGCCGAGGTGGATCTGACACTACTGGAGTAGCACTAGCCGCGGCTCTAAAGGCTGACGAATGTCAGATTTATACTGATGTGGATGGAATTTACACGACAGATCCACGTGTTGTAGCAGAAGCACGAAGGTTAAACACCATAACCTTTGAAGAAATGCTCGAGATGGCAAGCCTTGGCTCCAAGGTCTTGCAATTAAGGTCTGTCGAGTTTGCTGGAAAATATAAAGTGAAACTGAGAGTATTATCAAGTTTTGAAGATGAAGGTCAGGGCACTTTGATTACTTTTGAGGAAGATGAAAATATGGAGCAGGCAGTTATTTCAGGAATCGCATTTAATCGCGACGAGGCAAAAATTACTGTATTAGGTGTTCCAGATCATCCTGGTATTGCTTATCAAATTCTTGGACCCGTCGCAGATGCGAATATCGATGTGGATATGATCATACAAAACGTAGGTCACGATGGTCTGACAGACTTCTCGTTCACTGTTCATCGTAATGAATTCAACAATACGATGAATATTCTGAAAGAAAAAATTCAACCTCATATTGGTGCACGTGACGTACTCGGAGGTGATAGAATTGCAAAAGTATCAGTTGTGGGCGTTGGAATGCGCTCGCACGCTGGCATTGCCAGCAAAATGTTCCGGGTATTAGCAGAAGAAGGAATTAATATACAAATGATTGCCACTTCTGAAATAAAAATATCAGTTGTGGTTGATGAAAAATATATGGAACTTGCAGTCAGGGTTCTGCACAAAGCATTTGATCTTGAGCAGGCACCCTGAACTAAATCTCAAGAACTGATCAATAAACTATCAAACGATTGCATTCAATCTAATAACGGAGAGATGGCCGAGTGGTCGAAGGCGCTCCCCTGCTAAGGGAGTATAGGCACAAAAAGCTTATCGAGGGTTCGAATCCCTCTCTCTCCGCCAGTAAATCAACACAATCAACAAGTTATGAATATTTTTAAGACTTGTTTCGCATAAAAGCCCACAACAAATAGCCCGTTTGTTAAGAGATTTCTTAACCGGCTCGTTGTCACTTCGAACAATAAAACCTGCCTG
>RRZU010220777.1_pt1 | contig 33688 bp, 29 predicted proteins | sample 2165561 | NCBI WGS metagenome assembly RRZU01 (sample SAMN10456909, study PRJNA506462) | wastewater metagenome | isolation source: wastewater sludge | place: USA: Moscow, Idaho | reverse complement strand
TAAATAAAAATAATATATTCTTCTCGTCTAAAAAAATTAAAAACAAAAAATTTGTTCAAGTTAAATTTGTTTCCAATTCAACAAAAAATACAATATTCTCCAATAGTATTGATACATTAGGAATAGAAGTTGTTGATAACCCAGAAAATAGCCAAGAGTTAGAATATTTCATTAATAATGTATTGTAAAACAATTTATATTATATTATTTAATTCACACACAAAAAACCACTTGCTATTTCAATTAAGTGGTTTATACATCTCATATAAGAAAATTAAATTTTAACAATCAAAAATACTTTTTATTTATTTAATTGTATAATTGTTATTTTATCTACTTATTATTTTATTAAATAAACTTTAAAAATATTCCTTTTATCACTTATTTATGTTAATATTTTAAAAAAAATTAAAGGCATTAACCATGACAGAATGGAGTAAACTTGAAGCTGGTATGTTTTTGAAACATAAACCAACAGGTGAAAAATTTGAAATAGATTATATTGTTGAAGAAACACTTGAGTTAATGAGCTGTTATGAAGTTATCTATAATGATGAAAAAACAAATAAAGTTATTCATGAAAATAGATTAACATCTTTTGTTTTTAAAGAAAATACAGTTAATGCTATTTTGGATAAAGGATGTTCAATTGATTATTTTGAACTGGTAAATTAAAACTTTACTTATTTTAATATAAAAAAATACCATTTAATTCAATTAATGGTAATATAAGTCATAAAGTTAATAAAACCATTATAGAGATTTAATAAAATGAATAATGAAATAAATGTTGATTTAACAATAAAAGATAAATTATTTGAATTTATTGATTTAAATTTAAGAAATGGATTTGTTCGTATTGATGAGATTGATGCAGATATTTATTTAAGAAATACAAAAAGATGTATTAATAATGAAATTATTAGCACAATTGATTTAGCTAACATCAATATTAATGATGACTTTCAAAACAAAGGTTATTGTTCAAAAATCATTCAATATTTAATTGAAATTGCTAAATCAAAAAATATTCAAGCAATATATTGAGTGTGTATTATCTGATGCTATTGAACATATTATCATTAATAAATTTGATTTTATTAAAATAAAATACAATGATGAATTTCAAAAAAATTACTATATGTATGTAAAATAATTATTTATTCAAGTTGTTTATTTATTTATAATTTATAACCACAAAAAAACTCATATTATATTTTAATATGAGTTTTAACTATTTATTAATATAGTTTTTCTTTAATTAGTAACCATTTCCTTCATTTGATAACATAATAAACTCACATTCAATTTGTTATTTAAATAATAACTTTTAGTTTAATTTAAGTCAACATCTTAGATTAAACTAAATAAATAATTTTAATGATTTTTTTATGCTACTTGTTTTAAAAATTCACCTTTATATTTTCTTTTATGATATTCATCTTCATCCACTGTTACTTCACCCTTATAAACTGGCATCATATACCACTTTTCTTTATCTAAACTAACATTGTATTTTTTGTTATATAAAAGAATAAATAAGAGAGCTTTTTCTTCTGTTTCAAAATAATAATAATCATCTAATCTTAAATCAAAATCTGGGAAACTTGGGTCATGCTCCACTTCATCTACTTTAAACGCTTTTATTATTTTATTTTTTATTTCTTTAACATGAGATTTCTTTTCTTTTTTTATAGATTTATCTTTCATTAAACATTCCTGTTCTTTATTATATAAATTAAAAATTATTAAACATTTATTACAATAATATTATACATTTTATTTATCTTAATTAACAGTACAACTTGTTAACTTACCATCACTTTTTGAACAAATTAATTTCAAATTTGTTTTTTCGCTAATCTTATACTCTTTATAATTTTTATCATCAAAACTTTGTTTTCCATTATCATTACTATTTGTTAAGTAAAAATAAAATGCAACAAATATTAAACAAAAAAATAATGTTATATTAAAATTATTTTTTTGATAAAATTCTTTTATTTTTTGTTTTTTCATTACTTTTTTAAATTAGAGTTATTAATTAAATCATATTAACATAATTATAATTTTTTTCTCATAATTTACATTATTTAAATATTATTTTCATGAATTATTAATTCAACATTTTTAATATTATTTTCTTTTATATAATCTTTAACTCTAATGACAGCTTTGTTAAAATTTTCTACATCTTTTTCAATTCCAATAAATGACCTATTTGTTTCAATACATGCTATTGCTGAACTGCAACTACCACTAAACAAATCTAAAACAATATCATATTCTTTTGAACTGTTTGTTATTAGTTTTTTTAATGGTTCAACTGGTTTTTGAGTAATGTGTATTTTGTTATTTTTTAACGTAGGCATACTGGCATGAAACCAATCTCTACTTGTCATATCATTTATGGGAAATGCCTTACCTTTTCTAAAAAACAATATCAATTCTGTTTGTTTTAAATACCAACGATTAGGCATATTTGTATCTTTTATCATTGTAATTAAATTGTGTAATTTAAATTTTAAATCTGTTGCTGAATTTAATATTTCTTGTAATGAAACCGTATTGGTAAATATGTATATGTGAGCATCTTTTTTTAATAACAAATAACATAAACTTAGCCATTGTTTGAAATTTGGCAAATCACCATCAAACAAATTCTCCTTCATATTATTATGCATCCAATTTGGGCGACAACTCTTTCCCCTTTTAGTCATTTTATATGGTGGGTCAGTAACAATTAAATCTATTGATTCATTTTCAATTTGTTTCATTATTTCTAATGAATCACCACAGAATAATTCTATTTTAATATTATTTTTTATCATCTTAATATATTATTAAATTAATATAAAATAATCTATGTTTATTTGAAAAAATAAGTTTTTTATTATTTTATTTAAAGTTCCAATAACATAATTATTTATATTTTAAATATTTATGTTATTATAGAAAAAAATAAACTTAAAATATGGTAAATTTAAATGAAAAATAATGAACTAAAAACAAATAACACTGTTATTAAAAATATAAAAGATTTTTTGAAAATGCCACCTACAATTATTGTTATTTTTATAATTATTTCATTATGTTTTGTTATTTATTTTTCAAAAGACAAAATACAAAAGACTGAGATTGTTTATTTAAATGGGAATAAAATGGAATGTTTTTATATGAATGATAAAGTATTAAAATGTTTTATAAAAAAATAATAAATTTAAATTAAATTTACAATTATATTTGTTATAATTTAAAACATTAAATAACAACTAAAAATATTGGTTACATAATGACAATTAAACAAATATATCATTCAAGTTTAGATAAAATTGAACAATTTATTATTGGAAATAATGGTGTTCATTTTGGTGGATACCACTCTTCATTAGAGGCAGCATATAGAAAAATTGATGACGAAGATTTAAATAAAAATATTTATACTTATATTTGTGAATTTGATGAAAAAGATTTTATTGAATTAGATGATGCTGGTTCACACTCAGAATGGATTAAGTCTATTGAGTTTGCCAAAAAAAACGGTTACAAATTAATTAAATATATTAACAAATATGAACCAGATAAAAACCCATCTTATTTGTTTTTTTGTGAAGAAAATATTCCTGTAATTAAAGATATTAAAGTTTCAAAATTTAAAGAAGTAGAGAAAATTTTAGACCAATATTATTATTAATTTTTTATATTTTAAAAACAAAGATTTAATATTTATTTACAACAAATTTAAAATTTATTTAAAAAAGTAGTTGCAATATTATTTGGTTCATGTATAATAACAAATATTGAAGTTTATGGAAAAGTTTTTGAAATAAATTTCATAGAGTGGGAGATTTTTGAGACCTAAGCAATTTTGAATTTTTCTTACTTGATAATTAAATATAGTTTTGATGTTTCAAGATATTTAACTAACGCTAAAGGTTAGATTGAAAGAGATTATTAGATTATGTTTGATTAGATAGAATGCTACCGCGCAATAGCATCTCTGTATTAAGTTAATTGTAAGTTTACTTGGCTAGTTATCAATTAACTATAAATAAATAAGCTAGTGTAATAAAAAGTTGTCATGGTGTTAATAAATTTCTGAAACTTGCTAATGTATTGTGAGATTAAAAATGCCAATCGAATTGATGATTTTAATATAAAGTTCATAAAAATGTGAATAAAAAATTAGATTTGTTAGTTCCAAAAAAGTATAAAATAGTTAAGCTTTATATATGTTGGTTTTGGTGGTGATAAAAAATATTATGATTAATAAATAAAAGCACTCTGTATTAAAAAACTTAATGGATTTGAAAAGGTAAAAAATAGCCAATTCAAATTCATTATTTTTTTGCAATTTAAATCTATATTTTAATAACTTTATTATTTATTTTTCAATTTTATTTTTTTATTTACATTCAATTTAATGTGTTTTCAACTTACTATTTTATTACTATTTTATATTCTAATCATAAATGCTTAAATTGTATTTTTGGTAAAATTTTTATTTTTTATTATTTTATAAATAGTAAATACAATACTTAAATGTAACACTATTTGCTTTTACAAATCTGCTCTCGTTACTAAAATTAAAAAAAATCTATGTTTGTTATCATAGATTGGATATAAACAAAAACTGTATTTAAATAAAAACCATTAAAATTTTAGCTTATTTAATGGTTTTTTGTTGGTTAAAATTTAAATTTTATGTAAGTAATAATATATATTAACAAATCTAATAGATTCAATTTAATTTTCCTTATTTTCTTTTATTTTAATTAATTCTCTTTTTTTCATAATTAATCTTTTTAAAGATTTTATATTATAGTTTTCTTTATTGTTTTTAGAAATATTGTTCTTATATAATATTAATTCTTCATCTATATTTTTAATTCTATTTTCTATATTTAACACATTATAATTTAATTTTATATTCTTATTTTCACCTAAATTTACATTTAATATTTCTTTAACACAATCTTCATTTTCAATAATTTTATCAATATATTTACTCTTTATAAATTCTAATTCACAGCTAACTATTAAATTTTTTTCAAAATATTTTTTAATTTCATTTATTATTTTATAATTATTCTTATTTACATTTAAATTTAAAAAATTTAAAATATTTTTATTAATTGAAAAACTGATATTATTAAATTTTTTAGTATCAAAGTAATACATTTCATATGCTATTATTAAATAATTATCATTAAGATAATTTATAAATGATTTATGTTTATATTTGCAATTAACACCACCTAAAAACAAAATACTGAAAACATAAAATTTTGTAAAAATATCATCTACAATTTGTTTTGTTATTTTGTTATTATTTTTATTAAATTCTAAATACTGAATCATTTTCAATAAAATTAAATTACCATTTTCTTTTAGATGATTTGAGAATAAATATTCAATAAAATCTGTTTTATATCCAATTGACAATACATCAAAATACAATTTAGTATTCAAATATTCTTTAAAATAAGACCTCATATAATCTTTAATTAATATTGCATTTCTAAAATATTTTCCTTCAAGCTCTACTTTATATTTCTCTATATTAAATGTATTTTTAAAATCATTTTTATTGTAATCATATTCACCAATTTCAAATAAAAAATCTATTGTTTTTTTATCAATAATGCAATTTTCAATTATTATTTCTATTAATCCAATTGGCATTGTTCCCCTTATTATTTTATTAATGTTTATAGATTTATCATCAATATTAACAATTCTTTTTTCGTGTTTTATTACATAACAATTGTTTTTTATTACAATTTCATTTATATACAAAAATTCTTTGAAATTAAGTTTATTTTTAAATAAAAATATAAATGATAAAGCATTATACATTAGCTCTCTTTCATCTTTATCTAGTATTGATAGTGTTGTACAATGTAATGTTATTTTGTTTAAAAAATAATAAAAAGTTAATGCTGAATTTTTATTAGAATCTAGTTTTATTGAAGTAGCAGAAAGCTTTAAATTAGTCATTGATACATATATTTTATTATGAATTTCATTAGATGAGTCATGTGATATTATAACTGACTTTATTAATGAATAATCAAAACCATTCAAAATTATTTCATTAATAATACCTTTCATATTTTCACTTTTTAGAATAGCAGATTTTATAAAAAATATAAGCTCTATTGAAACATCAAAATTAGTTTCTTTTATAATTTTTCTTGTTTGTTTTTCGTAGAAATTATTATCAAAAAATAATGAATTTTCTTGAATAAATTTATTAAAAAGTAATGAGACTTCTTTTAAATCATTTGTTAAATTATAATCTTTTTTATTACTTACTTTTTCTCTATAATTAAAAAAACTATTGATATTTAAGAGCATTTCTTTATATAAATTGAATGTATTTGAGTCTGTTTTTTTATGTTTATTAATATCAATTGATATATCTGCTATTGTTTTAAAAAATAATACAATATTACTATCATCAATGCCAATATTTTTATACTGTTTATTTATATTCATGTTGGTTAAAAATTTAATTAAATGGAGTATATATTAACTCTTAACAAAAATAAACAAAAAACTAATTTTTTTATTATTTTGTTTATTTTATTTAATATTAATACTTGATTTTTTATAATAAAATATTATCATTGTTATAAATAATATAAAGAAAGAATTTTTTATGAAATCAAAAAAAGAAATTGATAAAATTTTTAGTGAAAACAAAAAAATTATAGATTTATATAAAGATTTATTACATAAGTATATTGAAGACCATTTGAATTTAAGAGAAATAGTTAATCTAGATAAAGCAACAAATACATTCAATAAAGATTTTATTAGTTTTTGTAATAAAAGACTATTTATAAATTTAAAAACATCAGATGATTTAAACAAATATTTAAGTAAATTTTCAATCTTAAATATTTTAGATGTTAAGTTAATGCAACTTGAAATATTACAAGAAAAATTCAACTCTGGTATTTTAAATATAGATGAAATGCCAGATTTATTTGATAACAATAATTTTGATTTAAATATATTATTTAAAGAAAAAGAGATAGGTGAAGATGTTAAAAATAGATTAATTTCAATTGAAAACAAATATCTAAATTTACAAAAAGAAATTGATAATAGTGAAAATTTGGTTAATACAATTAACAATGATATTGAAAGTGGTAATAAATTTAATTGGTAAAAAAAATAATAAAAAACTGCAGATTAATCTGCAGTTTTTTATTAAATAATTCCATTTATATATGATTTTAACACAATATAATCTCTATCATAAATTTTATTTAATTTAATTTCATTTTCAATGTTTGTAATATTTTTGTTTATTAATTTTATATTTCTATTTAATTTTTTTAAATCATTTGTATTAACATATTGAACATCTCTTAATTTAAAGTTTTTAAAAAAATCTTCTGTTTCTCTCTTTAAATCTATATAATTTTCATTAAATTCTTTTATATTTTCTTTACTAAACTTACCATAATTATTTTTAATTACATTTTCATATATATTTATTTGCATATCTAATTTTGAAAACAATGGGTTAAAAATAACTATATCATTATATGTTATTTCATTTTTATTTTTATTAATTTTTTTTAATTTATTTTCATAAATAAAGTTTAAAATATAGAATGAAAATGGTATAAAAAGAAGAATTATTTTACTTAAAAATTTATATTTAAAAGATTTTTCTCCAACAGTATTATATTTATAAATTGACATTGATTTTTGATTTAACCTTTTACTTTGAAAATTAATTTTTGATTTTTTATCATTAAAAATTTCTAAAATATACTTATTCAACATTAATAAATATAGTATATCAATTACTAAATAAAAGAATAAAACAGTACAAAACATTTTTTTACATCCTATTTTTGTTATTTAATATTATTAAAAAAAATGCTATTGGTCAATTTTATTTTTATTTATAAATTTTTAAGATATTTAATATTGTTTTTAATTAAATTAACATCATACTTTTTATATAAATCTATTAATAAATCTTTGTTATTATTCCTAATTTCTAAATTTAAAATAAATTCATTTAAACTCAAGTCAAACTCATTTTCATTAAAATGATTTTTTATTAAATTATATAACTCTAACAATTGATTACTTGTAGCATTTAATGAGTTTAAATGGTTATTTAAAATTAAAACAAAAACATATGTTAAGAAATACTTAATATATGTTTTTTCTTTATTATTTTCATAGTAAAAAAATGAATCAGTTTCCGAAAATATAAATTTGTTTTTTAATAAATTATCAATAACAAAACTAGCACATTCACCAAAATTATCCATTATAAACAAATTTTTATTAGAAATATTTTCATTAATAAAGTAATTATAATATGTATTTGGGCAGCATATTAAATCTGGTAAAAAAACATATTTTTTTTTATTTTGATATAGAAATTGTTTAATTACATCTTCTTTATTTGATTCTAACTCAACTAATTCAATTAGATTACTATATCTAAATTCATCAATGTTTTTATTCTCTAAAAATCTATTAAACTCATATTCATTTAGTTTCTTGAATTTTTTATTTTTGATTAGTTCTTTAAAGAAATTAAATGATATTTTTTTTGTAAAACTATTACAAGATATTAATTGATTAACAAATTTACTTTTAAGCTCAATGTAATTATCATTTTTTTTATTTTTAAATTCATTAAAAGTAATAGAATATTCATCTTTATTATAAATTTTATAAACATTATTGAAAATGTTATAAAAAACATAATTATTAAATATTGTTTCTAATATTTGTTTATCATAAGATTGTGTTAATACAATAAAATCAATAAATGTTATGTTATTTAAATATGTAATTGGTTTTGATAAATATTTTTTCAAAAATTGTTGATTAAGAATAATTTTAATAACATCTATATCTATTATGGCATCTACCTTTAACATAATAGTTAATAAAAATTGAATAATAAGATATTCATTTTCTTTTTGATATTCTTTTAAATAATCTAAAATAACATTTAAATTGTTTTTATAGTTATCATTAGATTTAAGCAATAAAACAGAATACAATGGTAATTGTATTAAATGGGTATTAATAAATTCCATTTCATTTGGAAAATTTGTTTTAAAAACAAATTCAGAATTATCTTTTAATTTATTTATTAAATCAGGATTTAAATCAATTTTTTTTTGAAAAGATTTAATTAAATCTTGATATTCATTTTTTTTAGTTTCATTGTTTAAATTATTTTTTATTGATATTTCTTTTAGATATTCTATAAATTGATTGCTTTCAGGTTTCATATATAAGTATTTTTTAATTATTAATTAAATTAGTTTATTTTTATATAAAAATCAAATAAAAATCACACTAAAATAGTGTGATTTATCTTTTTAAAATACAAATTATTTAAATGAATAAGAATATGATTTTGGGTTATAACCATGTTTTTTAATATCTAATTTTTTATTGATGTTATTTTCTCTTTCAAGCTCTTCTTTAAATTGTTGATTATAAAAATGTAGGCTGTCTAATTTGTATTTATTTGATATGTTTTTTAATACATTTTTAGCATTTACATATTCAACACTATTGTATCCATAATTTCTTTCTATTTGTTCAATGTTTCTATTAGCATTTTTCAATAATACTCTTGGGGTTACTATTGTTGTTGTTAATAATCTTATTGAAGCAGCAATAAGATAGCCATTTTCATTTTCATTTAAATCACCATTATTAAATACTTTTAACATTAATTGAGTTGAAAACTCAGAAACCTTGTTATATTTGTTTAATTGAGTAAGTAAAATAAACATTTCTTGGAAATCTCTATTAGCTTTTTCTTTTTCTTCAATACTCATTTTATTATTATAATTGATATTAAATGCTGTAAAATTTGGTTTACCTAAACTATTAAATAATAAAGAATGTCCAACTTCTGAGTAATCTATTAATAAATTTGTTAATTTTACTAAATCTTCTTTAACATTTTTATTTAATTTAGTTAAATCAAGTAACGGTAAATTATTATTATCAAGAGACATTGCTAATAATGATGAAATATTAAAAAATGACTGTTCAAATAATCCATCTTCTGTATTTAATATTTTATTTAATAAATTTATTTTATCTAAATTATTTTTTTCTGATAAATTTTCTAATGACATAAAATAATCAATATAATCTAAATCTTTATTATTTTCTTTTAATTTAAATATACTTTCATGACTAAAATTATCAACTATAAAATTTAATACATCTATATTTTGACAATCTTGACCAGTTTCTTTATTAGTTCCAAAAATCACATTAAATAAATTTACATCACTATTAGATATAAAGTTTTGAACCATAACCTTTGGATTATTTTCAATTCTTTGTTCTTTATTCTCTAATAAATACATTAATTTATCAACTTCATTTAAATTTGATGGAACAAATTGAAAATTATCTTTAATGTATTTAATGTCATTTATATTTAATTTAACATTAGTGAAAATATGTTTTAAATCATAATCAGAAATAATAATATTTTTATCATATTTTTTATAATACTCAAATATTTTAATAAACAAATTAAAATTGTTATCTCTATTTTGTTTAAATAAATTATTAATTAAATTATCTTCCTTATCTTTATAAGTAAAAACATCGAATGGGTCAGAGATATTAATTTCATTTAGAATAAAATCAATATCATTTTCACTAATATTTTTTGCTGTTTTTAAAAAAAAGTTTATAGGTGAAATAATTTCTTTTATAGTTATCATTTTATTATTGGAGTCATATCCATATTTTTCAATTACAGTATTTTCTTTTGGATTAAAATATTCACTAATTTGATAATTTTTAATATTTGTTAAATACAACTCATTATTACTATAGTCACTTTCACTATATTGTTTGGCTATTTTATGGAAAATATTATTTCTATTAGTCATGTTTTTTTCTTATTTAAAAATTTTAATATATATTATATTCTATAATTTTAATTTTTTATAATTAATAAATTAATTGATATTTAGTTTAGAATATAATATTATTCATTTATTGATTAAATTAACTTAGGAAGAAATATGGATTTAAATTTAAAAGCTAATTTGGATAATTATGTATTTGAAGATTTTGATACTAATAATCATAATGATAAACAAATTTTGAATATTACTGGATTAAAAAAACAATTTTCAAATTTAAATCCAGAAACATTATTAAAAATTAAAAATATCTTATCCAATGCTTTAGATATGAATATTGAAAATAAAGATTTAAAGTGTTTTTCGGTTGTTAATGATTATCCAATAAAAGATGACAATGATAATTTAAATGGCTTTATTTCAACTGTTTTATTAATTGAATTTAATACATTAGAACAAAAAATAGCATTGTCATTAGATGATTTTGATTATTTACAAATTTAAAAAAATATAAACAGCTATTAAAGCTGTTTTTTATTTTAATTGTGAATATTATAAACAATTAACGAACAAATAGATGAGCCACCAATTGCAACTGTTAGAAGCAATAACAGCTCTTTTGAAAACAAAACTTCTTTTAATTTTTTCATTTTTATTACTTTTTTATTATAGATAAACATATTATATTATTGCAATGCAAAATAAACAATATTTTATTGTGATAATAATGTGAATTTTTTATAAATGAAGCTTTTTCTTATTTCCAATTATCTTAGATGTAGGAAAATATGTTTTGTTTAAACTATCTAAAAAGGCAGTATTTTTATCATTGTTTATATTATTTAAATAATTTTCATTTATTATTTTAGTAATATTTTCTTTAATTTTTAAAAAATCAAGGTTTTCTCTGTTTATATAGTTTTTAACTGTTTCAAATTCTATTTCAATAATTATTTTATACATATTTTTCATAAAGAAATTTTTAAACTCATAAAACATTTCTTTTTCTTTTTGTGATTTACTATCAATACTAGATAAACCAATATCTTTATTTATTTCATTATTAAAAAGCTCTTCTGGAAATATTGTTACATCATTAGGCAATTGAAATGAACTATAAAACATATATTCTAAACATTTTTCTAATGAATTTTTTATTATTTCAAATAAAAAATTCATATTCTTTGATGTTTTATTTAATTCATCATAGTTAATATTAATATTTAATATATCATAATTAACATTACTATAATCTACATTATAAACATATTTCTCATATTTATTATAAGTAAACATTGTTAAACTATTTATAAATGATGATATGTTGGTGTTTGATTCTTTTTCAAAAAAATTCAAATTATTTTTTAAAATATCATTAAAAAAACTTTCATTGAATTTAATATCATCAAAATTGCCATTAAATTCATTTTTAAGATAATTGTAAGTATTTCTATAGTATTTAAATATTGTTTTTTTACTTACTTCAAATTCCATTAATTCTAATGGAATTTTTTCAATACAATTTCCTTTCATATAATTATTTTTCATATATGTATTTGTTAAATAACATACATCATTTGAATTATAAAGATTTATTGATTCATAAAACTCTGAATCTAACAAATTAGAATTTTTTTTACTTAATTTATTGAGTTTATTTTTAACATTGATATTATCAATATTATTTATTTTATCAATTATCATAGTATGATTTAATACAAAATTAAACATATTAAAATTTTCTAAATTAGAATATATATTACTTGACTTGGCATTTATTATATATAAAAATAAAGCTTCTTTTAGTTTAGAGTAATAACCACTTTTATTATTATCAAAGTAAAAATCATAATTAGAGATTTCATCAAAAAATACATCTAGTGCATTTTCATTTATTAAATTATGTTTGTTTTCAATAGGTATAAATGGAAATTCAACTTTATCTTTATCATCATATTCAGTTTTTTTAAATCCATATATAAAAATATCATAAAAAAAATCATTTTTTAAAATATTTTCATAATCAATTTTATTTAAATTCATATTTTGAAACATAGTAGAAATAAAATTATTTAAATAATAAACAGTAATTGTATTATTTTTATACATACTTTCTATTTTTTTTAAAAAATCAGAGCTAATTGACTTACAATTTTGTAGATAAAATTGTTCTACATTAATTAATAAAGAAACATTAGAAATGTCTAAACCCCTTTCTTTAAACATAAAATTTTTTAAATCTTTAATTTTAAAGAAATCTTTATTTTTTTCTGATTGAAAACTATCAAAATTTTCATCATGTAACCAAAAGTAGTTTGAATTAAAAAGTAAATCACTTTCCATTCTAAATAAAATATCTAAATCATTAATATTAATTACTTCATTTATTAAAGGTAACATTTTTTCATAATCATTGTTTTTTATCATTTGAAAAACATCTATTATTTCTTGTTTTTTACTTAACATATTTTTTTCTTTATTATTTATATATTATACAAATATAAATGGAATATTTAATAAAAATTCATTATTATAGTATCTAAAATAAAACTCTAAAATAATTGTAAAAAAATATTGACGTTTTAAATAAAAAACATAATAATAATAAACATATAAATAAGAAAAATAGTTTTTTAATGAATACAAAGCAAAGAATAGACATACCAAATTTATTTCCAATAATAGTTGTAACAATTTTATTGGTTATTTTTATTTCTATGTTTATAAATAAAAAAGTTGATGAAAAAAATAAAAATAAAATTTACCATGCTAAAAATTTAGCATTATCTTTAAACAAAGTTCATATACCATATGAAACACTTGTTATAAACAACAAACAAACATTAGCTGAGAGTTTAACAGATGATAATTATGAAGAACTTTATGATAATTATGTTAATGAAACAGAGGATGTGAAATTAGATAAAAATAAAAAATTTAATAATTATGTTAATAATAATTTAAGACTTTCATCAATTTCTATAAATGCTGATAACTCTGTTATTTTTGGTAAAAATTAAATTATAATTTAATTTTTTTTAAATTATAATTTTTGTAATCTATTTTATGCTCTTTTAAATAATCAAAGTATTTTTCGTTATCATCTATGTTAAATAAGTAATTGTTGTTAATTTTTTTATTAAGAATTTCTTTTATTTCAATATAATTTACTTTTATATTTTCTTCAATAAATTTATCTTTTTCATCTTTAACAAAATAAGGGTTATTGAATTCAATTTTATAAAAAGCATATATAAAATTAATATATGTTGAAATTTCTTCTTTTATTTTATTTATTGTTTCTTTATTCAATAAATTATTAATATTGTTTTTATCTATATTAAAATTAAAGATACTATTTATATTGTTAATATATTCAACATCACTATTAGATATTTTATCTAATTTCATAGATTTTATTAACATATTTTTTATAAAATTAAAGCTTTCTTGTGTTTTTGGAATATCATATATATTTAAATAACTGTTATTTTTTATTTTATCTTCATTAGAAATATTCATAAACAAAAAATCGTTTAATGTATTTAAGTTTAAAGTTTGAAATAAATTATTTATTAAAAATTTGTTATTGAGTTTTACAAAATTTGGATTGTTTAATATTTTTTCTATCAGTATAAAATAATCATTATTAGAATTTGAATATATTATTTCTAAAAAATTATCTTCCAAATCTAATTTATTTTTATTATAGAAATCATAAATTAAATATAAAATATCAAATAAGTCTATTTTTCCTTGTTCAAAATAATTAAAATTTTTAATTTTTTCAAATATTTCTATTGTATATTCAATTAATTCATTTTGATTTGTAATGTTATTTTGATGGATATTTTGATTAATTTTAAATGTAATAATATCAGAAAAAATTTTATTTAAACTTACATCATTATTTACATAAATATTAATTTTATCATTATTTATAGATTCATTTTTACCATTTGAAAAATGAATCTCCTTATCAAATAAAAGGGAATATTTTGAAATTAAAAAATCTTCTATTGTATAAATATAATCATAATTTAAAGGCGTTTTATGGCTTAACAATTTAATTTTATCAAAAAACAAATCAGCATCTTCTTGATTTTTAATTATTCTCTTTATATTATTGTTAAAATCCATAATAAATGCAAAAGTAATATTAGATATTGAAGCAAAAATATTATTATCTTTTAAATAATTAACAAAATCTTCATTTAATATATTTTTAAAGTAATAAGAAAAATCATTATATGTAAAGCCATTATCATTATTTATGATTTTTTTAAATATTTTATTTAAATCATTATCTAATTTTTGATTAAATTTATCATGAAACTTAAAATTATCTTTTTTATAATTATTTAAATAATAAGAATTAATTTTTATTAAATTATTAAATATATTATCAAATGTATCTGAAACATCTATTTCATCTAAATTCATTATAAATAATCCAAAATTACAGTATTTAAATATTATAATACATTTAAATTTTTTTAAACACTATTAATTTACAAAAAAACAGATGAATAAATCATCTGTTTTATAAAATAAAGATACATCTTAAAGATTATTGAGAAGCACTACTATAATCTTTATCACCACCATATATTGTTCCAAATAATTTAGATGATGCGTCTTTTTCAAATTTAGAAAGACTATTTAAATAAATATCACCTGTAATAGTTGAGTTTGTTTTATCATTTACAACAAATGGAATATTTGTTTTAGTATCTAATTTTAATGGATTAACTAAAGTCAAATTACCACTATTACTAATATTAATTAAATAATTTGTTGAAGTAGCACCATCATTTAATGTGTAATTAATATTTGTATTTTTAATATTTGCTTTACCATTAGTAACATCTATAATAGTTTTTGGTGTTGTAAAATTATTAAACACATTTAATGTTAAATTTTCTATTTGTGGAACTACATTACTGAAATAAATGTTAGCAGCAGTTACATTTTTAATAGTATTTGTAGCACCTTCATTTGTAGCAACACCATTTAATCTTAATGTTCCATTTAACACAACATTTTCTAAATAATATGGTGAATTAGTTACATCTATTTTATTAATTAATAGAGTAGCACTTTCAGCTTGTAACAATTTACCTGACATAGTACAATATTGTAAAGTCACATTACCATTTGAAATTAATTGACTAATATAAAAAACTCCATTTTCACCACATGTATATGCTGTTCCATTTGTCATATTAATTTTTGAATTTACATTTTGATAGTTTGCTGTTTTTTGATTGTTAACATCATAACCTGGAATACTTACTAAACATTTTTTTGCTCCATTATTAAATGAAATTTTATCAGTTAAATTATTTAAAACAGCTCTAAATTCTTCATTTTTACTGCTATCTAATGGAGTTTTATATACTTTTGTATTAAATGCTACATTTGGATTTGTTTCAAAATATTTCCAATCAGAGTTACTGCCATTTACTGAAATATCAGAGCAATAATCTGCATCTAACATTTTAGGAATTCTTGCTTCATAAATTTTACCATTTCCAGTTACAGTTGTATCTTTGTTATAGAAAGCATAATAACCTAAATAAACATCATTATTAAGTATTGAAGAACCACCAAAATTTACATATGTTACATCATCTGGATAATTAGATGTATAAATAATATCTTTATCAATTAATGTGGTATTTAAATTAATATTTTTAACATTTTTTAATGACAAATCACCAAACTTATTCCATACAGTTCGACTGTATATTCTATAAGCAATTGAGTTGAAATTTGTAATATCACTTAAACCAAGTCTACCAGATATAACAGCACCAATATTTACATTTTGATTTAAACCATATTTACCATTAACAGTTACATTCCCTAATATATTTACTGGATTTTGTGTTACATTTTGGATTGTTACTATATCATTTAAGTTATTATTGTTTTCAACTGTAATATTACCTTTATAAACACCAAAATTAGTTAAAATTAAATTTACATTACCATTTGTTGTAAGATTTACAGTATTTTTTGTGCTATCAAAAGAATCGCTTGTTTGAGCAGCAGACCAAACAATGTCTTTATTTTGAATAACAACATCTTTATTTGTTTCATTTTGAACCATTACATTAGCATTACACTCAATATCTCCATTCAATCCATATAATTTATTCATATTAGATAATACATTTTTTCTAATTTCAATAATATTAAATTTAGATTTATATTCATCATATAAAAATGCTTTTTTAGGATAATCAGTGAAAGCTTTCCATTGTGTATTCTTACCATTAACATATACATCATTACAACTGTTTATATCAATTAATTGTGGTTCTTTAAATCCATAAATATTACCATTTAAATGACCAAACAAAGATTCATCATAGTTAGATGTGCTATCTAAATATATATCACTTGTAATATAAGAATCGGCTTTTGAAACACCATAATTCTTTAATAATGATGTATTATTAACATTAATTCTAGCAGCTTTTAATTCAGTGTATTTATCCATATAAAAACTATTTTTAACAGCATCTAATGTTAAAGAGTTTCCTATTGTAAATATTGATTTATAACTACTGTTTCCAGTTAATGTGATTGAATCTTTAATATTTTTAAAAGTTAAATTTCCTGCTTTTAATTCACTTCTATCAAAACTTACTGATTGATAATTATCAAAAACAGCATTATTTAATATATTTAAGTTTTTAATTACTTGAATTCTAATAGTTCCAGCAGGACTTAAACTTGTATTATTCATGTTTAAATTTGAAACATTTATTCCAGTATTATTAGTTACATATAAATTATTAACACCATTAAGATTTAAATCTCTTGCTGTTAATGAGCTGGCTGAAATTGTTAAATCATCAATATTATTATAGTTAAAATCAGCAGTAGCATTATTAAATGTCATACCATTTAAAACTACCCTACTAACATTGTTAAACACATTACTTTGTGGTTCTATTAAATTTGTATTTATTGCTACTGTATCCACTCTTTTATTGTCATTATTATTCATAATATTAAAAATCACATTATTTGATGTTAAGCCAAATGAACTTAATTTAGCAGCACTCATAGTTGCAAATCCATATGATGAATTAGCAGTAATGGCTTTACTTGCTTTTTGAATAATATATTTAGAGCTTGCATCATCTTTTGTAACTTGAATGTTACATAACATATTAGTAGCTATTTCAGCATATGTTTTGTTTGATTTATCTAAAATTAAATTTGAATAAAATGTTTCAGCATCCATACCATTAGCAATTGAAATATCATAGTTTGATTTTAGGAATGCTTGGTTTGGATTTCTTCTAAAAGAATACCAATCATCTGTTCTACCATTTACATCAATAACATTACAATTATCTGCTTTTAATAAGTCATTTGGTGTTGGTGGTGGAATATGTACACAGTTATTTTTCACTTCTTTCCATACTGACCATTTTCCACCTTCTTCACAAGTTACATTGTCACCAAATAATATTTTATCTGCAGTTAATGTTCTTTCATATTCGATATTTCCTATATAATCTACTGGACAGTTATCTTCTGTTTTTGTTTCAGTTTTTAAGATAGCTGGACAACCATTTAATATTTTATATTCCCCTAATTTTAATGGTGGAATAACACTATCATGTTTAAAGTTTTGTTCAGCATAAGTCAAACTGTTAAAAACAAATAACATTGGGATAATACTTATCTTTATTTTTTTATTCATTTTATTTTTATATTAATTATTTATATTAATTATTAATATTATATTTATATTTACTTTTTATTCAATTAAAAAAACAAACATATATATTTAAATTTCATAAAAATATGACTATTAATTATTAAAAAAAACTCTCACAACCTTTTAAATTTAAGGCTATTAAGAGAGTTTTTGTATTGTTAAAAATCATTTTCAATAATGGTTATTTATTTTTAACAAATCTAAATTAATCTAATAAATTTTAACATGTATTTTATGATACAATCTTTTTATAAAAAATGATGATTATGGAAATTAAGAATGAAAACACACACTCCAATGAGAAAAATACAGGATAATTTAAAGGTTATTGTAGATATTCTTATTAAATTTGAATGTGTTTCCAAAAGAAACTATGAAAATAATTCCAACGTGAATTATTCTTTTAATAGTTTAACTAGCAAAAACAAAAAGAAAATAGAAAAGTTTCCACATCAATTTGAAATGCTAAAAAATCTTCGTTATTATGACAATAAATATACATTTATTTTTAAAAATCGAGATGAAAATTTAAATATTGCAAAAAAAGGTGTGTATTTAGATTATTTAAATTTTTACAATAATTCAAATGATGAGTATTTAAATACACAAATTCATTTTTGTTTTTTTTATAAAAATGAATTTAAAGATAAACATAAAATTTCTGTAACTTATGAAAAGAAAAATGGTTATCTTTTCACTAAAATGTATGATGTAGATGAATTTAATTTAATTTTAAATAAATGTAAGAGATTACTTATCAAATTAACATATCAAGAAACAAAAATTACTTATAAAGATTTTGTTGATATTATATTTTCTAAATTTGAAGTTGATGAAAGATTAAACTTTGATAAGTATATTAATGAAGATTATTTAAAACCTTTAATGATACTAAATAAAGATAAAGCTTTACTTGATGATGTAGATAATGTGTATAAAAACAAATTATCAGCTTATAAAGAGACTACTTTTTTTAAAGCTGATGAAAAGGCAAAAAAAAATTTAACAGATGAATTAGATACTGTATTAAAATTAGAAGAATCACTTTATTTACAGTTAAAAGAGCTTTCTCAAAAAAAAGAAAAAATAAAGGAAGAAATTAAATTAATTAATAACTCTTTGTGGTTAAATGATGAATTGGTTAACATTAATGATTCAAAAGCTTCAATTGGTAGAAGAGAAATTGAACTTGATTATAAAATAAAGGAAAGTGGTGTTAGTAATATGAGATATATGACTTTTTAAGTAATTATTAGATGTGACATATAAACAGAAGTAAATTAATTTATATGTCACATCATTTTTAACTGTTATTTAATTTTATTTAAATTATTTTCAAAATCATCCCAATTTTTTTCATCATTAATGCTTGAAGATTTATTTTCTAAATAATTTGTATCTTTGATTTTGTTTTTTATTAAATCATGTTCTTTGTTATTTAATTTGTCTTTTGTTAAATCATTATCATCTTGGTTCATTTTATCTTTAATTAAATTATTATCTAAATTTTCATTTAAAATATTAATAAAATCCATTATAAGTCCTTTTTTATTATTAAATATCCATTTTATTATTACATATTTATTAAATATAATCAAATTTAAATAAAAACATTGTAATGTTAATAATTTTATATTATAATAATTCTTTTAATTTTCAACAAAGATATGGAGGTCATTATGGCAAATCGTAGAATTACAAGAAAACCTTGTTCTGATAAAAAACGTATTAGAATGATGGTTCAAAAACAAAATCAAACTAAATAAAGTAAACAATACCTTTAATTAATTATTCTGTGTATAATATGAATATTAATTAAAGGTTTTTTAAATGGATTTTAAAGTATTAAAAAGTGAATTAGACCATTCTGTTAATTTTATTACAAATAAAGAGAGTGGCTTATTTGAAGCAAGATATGTTTATAGACCAAACAATGATTATTGTATTGGTTATTTATCTTCTCACAATGGATGTAACCGTTCATGTAGAATGTGTCATTTAACTCAAACAAATCAAACTATGGAAATTCCAGCTACTATGGATGAGTACATGGAACAAGCAGATAAAATTATTAATTATATTAAAAGTGAAGATTTTATTAATAAAAATAATTTAAATTTTATTCATTGGAATTTAATGGCTAGAGGTGAACCATTATTCAATCCTGTTATTCAAGATAATTTTGATGAATTTAAACAAAAATTAGATGATAAAGCATTTAGTATTGGTTTTAAAGATTCAAGAGTTTTAGTTTCAACTATTATGCCTATTGGTATGAAATCAATTTTAGAAACTTTTCCTAGTTTTAATGCTGATATTTATTATTCTTTATATTCACTTAATCAAAGTTTTAGAAAAAGATTTTTACCTAAATCAATATCACCTAATGAAGCATTATTACAATTAGGTGAATATTATAAAAATGGCGGTGTTGTTAAAATTCATCATGCTTTAATTCCAACAGAGAATGATAGTGAAAATGATGCTAATGAAATAGTTAATTTTATGAAAAAACACCATTTAACTGATTTAAACTTTAATTTGGTTTCATATAACCCTTTTGATGGTAGAAAAGATACACATGAAGATTTAATGAATAAAGAAAAATACTTGAATATTATTTCAGAGGTGTTTAAAATTAGAGAAATTCCAAAAGTTGGCTTTGATGTTTCGGCTAGTTGTGGAATGTTTCAAACTGGAGATAATAAGTGATTAAAAATGATTTAAAGTTAAATAAACATTATTTACATGAAAAAAGCAATAACATTTATGAGTTATTACTTTTAACTAATATAAATTTAGAAAATAAAAATTTTATTCCAACAGCAGTATATAAAGATATAAAAACAAATGTTTTATACTCAAGACCAATAATTGAATTTATAGATAAGTTTGTTGAGGTTGATATTTAACTTTTCTACTAAAACATTATAAAGATTGTATTTAAATATTAAATACAATCTTTTTTTTAAATAGAAATTCTTTTTTTTGATTTTTTTAAATTACTTACTGATAAATTATTTATTTTTTTATTACAAATTTCCAGATTATCTATTATATGTTTTTTTGATACATCATTATTTAAAATCATTGTATTCATATTTTTAACAATTATATCTTTTAATACTTCCAAATTAATAAAATCATTATATTTTGTTAAAAATATGTTAAAAAAATCTTCCTTTTTAATTTCATTTGATACATTTTCATTTGACATTATTGCTGAAAAAAGAATATTATTTAAAAATAATGATATATAATTTTCTTGAATTGTTAAAAAATTATTTTCATTATTGTAAAAATTATTTTCTGTTAAAAGGTTTTGAATTATATTATTCATATTTTTCTCAATAGACTTTAACAAATCATCAATTAATTCAAAATCTTTTTTATTATTATACAAATTATTTACAGCTTCTATTTCTTTATAAAAATGTAAACCATTATTTTTTTCATAATCTGTTTTAGATTGATTAAGGTTTGAAAATTTTTCTAGTAAAGTAACTTTTTGTTTATTATCTTTTATTTTTTCTAGATAATATGATTCCATTTTTCTGTTTATAAATAAACGATTTCCAGAAATTAATAAAATCATTGGTTTTATAATTTCATCATTGTTAACAATTGTTTTAAATTTATATATTAATTCATTGTCATTTATTTGATTATTTATAAAATTTAAAGAGTTTAAATCAATTTTAAAATCATTCCTTATATTTAAATAATCTTTTGTTTCAAATATATCAGATTTTAATGATTTAAAAAATAAATAATCTGTTAAAAACATATCATCATTTTTAGATATAATTTTGTTTAAAATTTCTTGAAAAATAACATTATATCCATCACTTGAATATAAATGTTTATTAGCACTTCGATTATAATTATTATTGTTATGTATTCCTAATAAGCATTTATATGTATTTTCCATTAGTTCATCAATTTGATTTTTATTAATTTCTGATTTGTTATTTTTCATAAAGTTTAAACAAAAATTAAATTCATCTAAAATTTCACTAATTGAAATATTAATATATGTTCCATAAATTGAATATTTATTTTTTTCATAAAGAAAAAACCTATTAAATGCTTTAACTAATTCATCATCAAGGTTTTTGTCTTTATTTATTAACCTGTTTAAGACAGTTGGTTTTATTGTATTATAATCAGAAAATCTTTCATTATTATTAATAGAATTTAAAATTATTTTATTATGATTGTTTTCAGATATTTCTGTTGTTTTATAGTATAGGTTAATACTTTCAGATATATGAAATAAAAAATCTATACCTTTGTCCATGTTTATATAAGTATTGTTTAATAACCAATTAAATGAAGATTGAAATAAAAGTTCAAATTCATCTTTTAAACTTATCAACAAATCTTTATTTTTTTCGTTTCCTAAAAAATCTAAATTAAATAAATCACCATAAATTAAGTTAAATATATTTTTATAATGATTTTTACATCTTACCACTTCATCTTGATAAGATAAATCTAAAAGGTCATGGTAAATATGAGTTAAAAGTAATTTAATTAGATATTCATTGTTAAATATATCACCAGATAAAATAAACTTTATATTTTTTTTTGATTTTTCAGGTATTATTTTTGTTAATTTTTCAATATCTATTGCTTCTGTTTTTAAATCATTCAAATTAATGTTAAATTCAAAAAAAATATTAAATTGATTTTCTACATCTAATTGTTCATAAAAATAATCACCAAATTTATAAAAATTAATAAAATTTAGTATAGAGTTTAATATTACATAGTCTTTAACTACTGTTGGTTCTATTTTGGCATTGTTTAATAAATGATAATTTTTAATTGAAAAAGTAGAATTTGACATATTTATTGAGTTATTTTCTATAATTCTATTAAAATCTATTTTTGTCATTTTTTGAATCATGTACTTTTCCTATTATTTAAAGTTTGAAAGCAACTTTTTGTTTTGTTTTAGCTATTGGATATGTTAATTCATCTAGATATTTAATTCTATCTAAATAATTAATATCAAGACCATTATTATCATAAACCAAAACATTGTTATATAAATTTTTATATTTTAATTCATAAATATAATCTTGTTTGTTTAATTTAACAAAATCACTATAGTTTTTAATATATTTATTAAAAAAGTCATCTTTTTTTAAATTTTCAAATAATTCATCATTTGAAAATAAAGCCATTATCAAAATATTTTCATAAAAAACATTTAGATACTCTTTTATAAATAACATATTTAAATTAGGGTCTTTTCTTTTTAAACAATTTAAATTATTTTTTCTTTGTAGTTTGTCATCATTTAAAAGTTCAATTTCATCATAATTTGATACTTCAATTTCAAGATAAGTATTTAAACTATCTAAAAATATAAAAAACAAATTATCCATATAGCTTATATTTTTATTAAATACAAATGAAAAATTTTCAACACCATTACTTCTTACCATCTTATAAAAATCATTATCAAATAACTCACTTTCATAATTTTTCATTTTATCTATCATATTATTTAATTCCAACAAATTCTCTTTTGAAATTTCTTCACTTTCAAATAAACAATTTGTCATTTCACTATGTTTATGTTTTTTATTCTGATAATTTAAAAAACTATTTGAAAAATGGCTTGACATAATTAATGGTATTGTTCTTAAATTACTTGAATTATCATTAAACATATTAAAATATTTTAATAAATCATTATTTAATGATTTATTTTTAACAAATTCATTATTAAAACTATTATAATGAAAACTTGTATTATCACCAATTTTAGAGTTTAAATTGAAAGCATTGTTAATTAATGCTATTGGATTTAAAACATTATTATTTGATAAAGTTTTGTTTAAATTGTTTGAAAATTTAATGGCATCACTTTTGTCATAATATTTGCTATATTCCATTCTTTTTAAAAGATTAATATTACTTTCAATTAATTCATTGAAAGTATTTTGAATTTTTAGAAAATTATCTTCATTTTTAATTTTATTAAGAAATTTTATTGTAAAATCTAACTCTTCAATTATTTCATCTAAAACATCATCATAATATGGATATTTTTTTTCAAACACTGGCATTAAACCATCATAAATATTTTTTTCAAACAAATCTGATGATAATTTAAAAATTTCAAAATACTTTAAAACTTCATTAATATAATAATTTTCATTTTTAAAGTTTTTAATATAATATCTACCATTAGGTGTTAAAAAATTTTTAATAATAAAACTAGGTGACAAAAAAATATCATCAACATTTTTTATTATTGAATTTATAAAGGATGTTTTTTGATGGTTTAAATATAAAACATCTTTTTCACTTATAATGTTATTATCATTAAAAATCAATTCTGCTGTTTCTTTTGCTTTATCTAATATTTTATGATTGATTTCATTAATTGGATTTTCTTCACCTTTAATTTCAAACCTATAATAATCTAATTTACTCAATATTAAGTTTGAATAAATGTTTTTAAAATCAAAATTTAACTCCTTTAATTTAATCTGTAAATCATTTGATAATAAATTTTCAAAAATCCATTGAATATATTTATTATAATTATCTGTATAAGATTTATTAATATTTGTTTTATAATTTTCTTTATCTAAATTTCTATCATTATAAATATTATCACTTAATACATTTAAATTTAAATAAATACAATCTACGATTTTATTTAAAATAATAGATTTACTTCTTTCATTTCCATTATCTCCATTGATAATATTTATATGTTTAAATGTTACTTTTAAATTTTCATTTATTCTCTGGCTAATATCTTCACTTAATTCTGATGATTTTAAAAACAACAAATTTGTTTCTAATTTTTTTAATTCATTTATTGATAAAACATCATCATTAAATAACTTTAATAACAAATTTTGAGAATTTTTCATATTTTAACTCTTTTTTTATTATTTAATATTTTATCAAAAACATTAATAACTTTTAAATTTACATTCATATTAATCATATCTATAAATTCATTATTATTTTCTATAACATGTTTAACAAATGGTAGAAAATAATTATTACTTATAATAAAATCTTTGTTTTTTACAAATAACAAATAATCTTTTTCATATTCCATATTCAACAAATTTAAAGTTAATAAGTCAAAATTCACATTATTACTATTTAAACCCTTTAATTTATTAAATAATTTCATTTTTTTACAATTTTTATTATAACTGTAATTCAACAAATCAATATTTTTATAAGTTATTTCAAATAAATATAAATTATTCATAAAATATTTTTTTAATATTTCATGAATTGTATTATCATATTTTTTTTCTTTATTTTCTTTATTTTCTTCAATAAAATTAATTATACCAAAAATAGTATTATCAATTTCCTTTATTATTAAAGGTGAATTTTCATTTTTTTCTTCATCAATATAGTCTTTTATATTAATAAAATCAACACATTTATTTAAACTTTTTTCTGTCATTAATATTTTGGGGTTTTTAAAATTTAATAAATTATTCTTATTAAGAAAAATTTTTTTTATTAGATTGAATTCAAATTCAGTTTCTTTATCATTTATCATATCAAAAAAATAATCAAACACATCTTGTTCATTTTTTAAAACCTTATCTAAAACTATTTTAATGTTTTTAAGAATATTTATATTTATATTATCAATAAAATCATTTATTTCATCAACACTTTCTTTATAAAAATATTTAATATGATAATCACTATATCTAGTATATTTAAAATCACTTTTTGAAAAAATTAAATCACTAAAAACTGGTTTACAATCAATTAAAGCAAAGTTAAATTGTTTAAAAAAATCTTCATTTAGAAATTCTTTGAAAATTATATTATTTACAAGTTTTTCATAATTTTTTAGTGTTTCTAAACCTTTTATCCCTGTTTTTGTTTCTGTATTTAAATCGTAAATAACAGAAGATAAATTATTAATTCTTTCTGATATAAATTCAAAAAGAAGATTTATATATTTTATAACATCATCATCATTTTCAATTTTAAAATTTATAAAATCACTTCTTGTCTCTTGTTTTAACTTTTCTAATGAAACATAAATATTATCATCATTTAAATCATTATAACTATTAATATTTTTATAATGTTCATTAAAAAAATAATTTAAATTTACCCTGTCAATGCAAGCTATAAAGTTTAAATATGTTAATTTTTCTTTTTCAGTTAATTCAATTTTATTTAATATTTTTATAAAAATACTCATTTTAAATCCTTTATTATTTATTATTTATTATTTATTATATCTTTATTTTTCTAGATTTAGTATTTTTAAAGTCATTTAAGATTTCTGTAAAGTAACTTAATCTATTAAGAATGTTTAAATTTGGTTCATTAACTATTAAGTCATTATTAATATTTTTAATATTAGTTAACATATTCTCATATGAAATTTTATTTTCATCTATTGGATATTTAAAAACTGATTGATAATTATCTATAAACAAATTAAATAAATTTTCTTCTTTTAATTTGTTAAATAAATCATCATGTATAAAACACATACAATAAAAAATCTTTTCAATAGTATTTTTCATTGAATCATTAACACTTTTATTAATAAAATAACCATAATCATCATTATTATATTTATCAAATTTATCTGACAAATCCATTTGAAAGCTTGATGAATTAATTGTAAATATAGATTGAATTATCTTTATCATTTGTGTTTTTACTAATCCTAATTTTATGTCACTATTCATTATTTCATCCAACATATCTTGTTCATTTCTTATTTCTTTAAATTCTTCTTTTTCTTTTTGATAATTAAATAACTCAGGAAGAGTAATGATAATTTCAGCATGAATTATTTTATAAAGAATATCTGTTATTTTATTATGATTTTGAATTATATTTTTAATTAATGATAAAAAAACTTCATCATTAATTAGTTTTTCATTTTTTATAAAAAAATAATCATTCTTTATTAAATCAGTTGTAAATATATTTAAAAGTAAGAAGTTTATATTTAATATATCATTTGAATTTTTATTCACTCCAAGTTTATTAAAAAAAAATATTTTATTTTCATTATATTTTGAGTTTAAATCACCATATTTATATTCACTACTTTTTTTAATTAAATATAAATAATCAGTAAAATAACTGTTTAATACATCATTTAAAACATCATTATAATCACCTTTAGAATTATGAACATAATCAATAATATTAAAAACATGCTCGTTTATATCATTTGCTATTTTTGAAAAATCATAGCTAAAATAAAGTGATTTTATATTTATAAAATTTATACATTTGCTCAACATACTTGATGTTAAAAAATCACTTGGATTTTTAAAATTTAACAAATTATCATCATTAAGAAACATTCTTTTTATTAAATCAAATTTAAATTCTTTTTCCTTTACATTTTGTGTTAAACCAAAACAATAATTGAATGTTTCTTTTTCATCTTTTAAATTATTATTTAACAATTCTTTAACTTTTTTAAGTATATTAATATTTACATTATCAAACAAAGCATTTGTTTCATCAAAATTTTGTTTATATAACTTTTCACTATAACTAAATTTATTTTTATATATAACATTACTTTTATTCATAATGAAACTTTGGAACATGATTTCATAATCAAATAAATTGAAATCAAATATTTTAAAAAAATCATCATTAAAAAACTCTTTAAAAACTATATTATTTAATATATTTTCATAATTTTTAATAATTTTTAATTTTTCTTTTCCAGTTAATGTATTTTCATTTAAATTATATGTATCAAATGACTTATTAAATACATTAAATTTTTCTGATATAAACTCAATAACTCTACCAACATATCTTTTTTTATCTATATCATTGTAAAAACTAGTAGTTAAAAACCTATTTCCATCACTTGATGTTGAATAATTTATTAATTCATCCATTTCATATTTACTTAACAATTCATATATTTTAAATTGTTCTTTATATGTATTAAGAATATAAGCATCATCCATTTTTTCAATGCAATGAAAAAAACTTATATACATATGCTTTTCTTTTTCTGTTAAATATTCTTTATTTAATATTTTGGTGAATATACTCATTTAAATCCTAAATTTTAATTTTTTTATTATTTTTATATTTATAAAAATAATTTATTTGTGTTAATATTTTACTAAATTTTTCTACTTTTCTATTTGAATTTTGTAAAATAAAAACATTTAATTTATTAGTCAAATTTTCTTTATAATTAAAAATATCAATTAGATTAGAATATTTTGTTAAATAATTTTTAGAAAAACCTATTTTGATTAATTTTTTATTTAGATTGGTGTTAATAACTTGAAAATTACAATGTAAATTTTGCAAGAATAATGATATGAAATCATTTTTGATATTAAAATTCATATATGACAAATGAAAACATAAATATTCAGTCAATTCATTTAAAATTAGATTTAAATGGTTATCAATAATATTTTTTTTATCTACTTTATTTAAGAAATATTCAATATTTAAATCATTTTCATTGAAAATTTTTATATCAATATTATACTTTTTATAAAATGGGTTATTTTTTATAAAAAGTAAATTATCTGTTTTAAATTCCATATAATCATACATATGGCTATATAACAACAAAGCATTAATAGTATCAATTGTTTCATTTGAGTGATTTACAAATAAATTGACAATGTTACTCATTAACTCATTGTATTCTTCATTCAAAATTAATGAGTTATTATTCAAAAATGAATCGCTAATTTCAAAATACATTGATAAATTACTATAATAACTATCATTTTTTGATTTTGTTTTCTTTGGGAAATAAACTGAATTATTACAAATGAAATGAAAGACCATTGTAGGTGAAATGATTTTTGTTTCTGATTTAACCATATATTCAGAAATATACTTATATAAAAGTGTATTTATTTGATTATCATCATAGGTTTCATTATTTTTTATAGATTCATCAAAAATATCAAACAAATGACTGAATTTTAGACTATTTTTATCATAATTTCTGTAATCTATGTTATTTTTTAATATAGATTTATAAAATGTAAAATAATCATTTATGTTCATTCTTTTTGGATTTAAATTGTATTTGAAATAATCAACATAACTACATAAAAAATTTCCATTATTAAGCTTATAATTTTCAAATTCAAGCCATTCTTTTGAATTAATTGCCACAAAAAAATCATTTTTATCATAATCTAATTTAGCTAAACCATATGTGTACAAATCAAATGTTAACAAATCATTAGTAACTAAATATTTCATAAAATAATTAAATAAATTAATATTTTTTTCAATATTCAATTTATCTAAAACAATTGCCAATAAACTTTCTGTTATAAATTCATCATTTATTTTTTTAAAATTAATTTTATTTAATATTTGGGAGAATTTTTGATTAAAGTTTTCTTCATCAATATAGTTGAGTGTCATTTCTAAATAATAATAAATAAATGTTTTATTTTTTTTGTTATTATGACAGTTAATAATTTCATTTTTTAAAAATAAATTTTCATCAGTTATATTTATATTTAAATGTTTTTTTACATTTGTTCTTTCATTATTATTAACATGATATATCTCATTATCTAAAAAATGATTAAAAAACAAATCATTTGTATAATTTTTATACACAATATCAATTATTTTATTTTTATTTGTTTGTGTTAAATAACATGAATAATTACTGTTATAATACTCAATTAAGTAACTTTCAAAATCATTATAATAAAAATACAATAATTTTTTTAAAAAATCACAATCTTCTTTATTAAAACTGTTATTTTTCAAAATTAAATCATTTTCTAATTTATCAATATGAATTTTATGTTCTTTACATAAATTATCAAAAGTGTTAAAAAGTTTATATTTTGAATATGAAGCATCACTCTTTAGATATAAAGTTGTATTTATAATTTCCATTATATAAATTATATCTTTTTTTAAATTTAATATAAATTCAATATCCTCTAAATTTACATCACTATAATTATTTTCCAAATTTATTCCAATTTTTTCATTATTAATTTATTTTTCATTATAGCATTAAAATATTATATTTTTAATCTTTTATTTTTACTTACTTGATACAATTCTTTTATGTTATTTTTTATTATTTCACATTTATCTTGTATTACTTTATCAGATTTTAAAATAGCATTATTTAGATACTTTGTAACATTTCTATTATATTCATCAATTTTTATTAAATTAGCATAGTTTTTTAAAAAATTTTTTGAAAAATCAATTTTATTTAATTCTTTATTTAAATCATCATTTATTGTTAAAAAATTAAAATGTATATTTTGTAAAAATAATGAAATAAAATCTTCTCTATTTTTATAATGAAGATAAGCCATTTCTTTATTTAAATAGTTATATAAATCTTTTAAAATTAGTTTTGAATTTTCATCAATATTGTCTTGATTTATTATTTTAATAACATCAGATAATTTAATATCTGGATTATTTAGTATATCAATTTCCAAACTATGTTTTTTATAAAAATCATTATTTTGTATAATACTATTATTGTTAATAGAAAAAGAATACTTATCCATTATATTTCTATATACCAATACAGAATTTATAACATCAGTTATTGTATCTGGATAATTAATAAACAAATTATTTATATCAATTAATAATTGATTATAATTTTGATTTAAATTATCTAATTTTATATTAATAAATGAGTTTTCAATATGTTTTTTTAATTCATCATAATAATAATCATCAGATGTGTAACTAATAGTCTTATCACTATAATATTTAGCATTATTTCCTATTAAATTAAATACCATAATTGGAGAAATTATATTTGTGTTTTCATTAATAAAATATTTATTTAAATATTGATATAATAATTCATTAACATTTTTTTCATTTTCAAATGAAGTATCAAATGAATTTATCATCAATAAAATTAAATTTTGTTGATGATTATCATTTTTGTAATTATATGTTTTTTTAATTAAATTATCATAAAATTTAAAGTAATCATCTGTATTTAAATTATTTTCATGACTAATTTTATGAACAAAGTACTCTAAATAAATAACAGGAAAACTACGTTCTTTATCATTTAAGTTTAATATATAATTTTCAAACTTTAACCAATCATCAGAAATAATTAACTTTATAAATGATTTGGCATCTATATCTAAATGCCATATACTTTGTTCAAAATTAACAGAGTTTAAAAAATTATTATTCATTAAAAAATCGTTTTTTATATTAAAAAAATTAATATTATTTTCACAATCCATTTGTTTGAAAATTTCATTTAACAAATTTTCTTTTAAATTTTTATTTTTAATATTATTAAAATTTATTTTATCCATTACCTTTAAACAATGGCTATTTAAATTATTTTCATCAATGTATTTAAGAAAATTAATAAATTTTTGAGTAAATAATCTGTTGTTAATAATATCAAGTGTTCCAATAGTTTTGTTTGTTAAAAAATTATATTTATGACTTTTTTCAAAATATAAATAATTTTTTATTTCATAAATATTATTAGCTTTTGGATTATTATAAATTTCACAATTTAAAATATTTTGAAAAAACAAATCATTGGCATAATTATTAATCATACAATCAATAATCATATTTTTTTCATTTGTTGTTAAACTGTTTTTGTAATTATCAATTACAAAGCCATTAATTAAATAATCAGAAAAATCATTAAAGAAAAAATATAAAAAATTTTCTATATTACTTGTATTAAAAGAATTTTCATTAAAATTACTGAAATTTTCAAATTTAAATTTAATCTCTTTAATATCAGTTTTAATATTATTTTCATTTTCTTTTATCAAAAAAATATCAATAACTTTTTTTATATCATCTTTTAATTTGAAAATAAAATTTAATTCTTCTTCAGTTATATTTTGTGTAATCATTATAAATTGTTTATTAAATTATATTTATATTATAATATAATTATTTTTTTTAAATAAATGTTAATTTAAATTTTTGGAATTGTTTTTTTATTTTTATTTACTTGATACAATTCTTGTATATTATTTTTTATTATCTCACATTTATCTTGCATTACTTTATCAGATTTTAAAATAGCAATATTTAGGTTAATTGTAACATTTTTATCATATTCATTAATTTAATTCTTTATTTAAATCATCATTTATTGTTAAAAAATTAAAATGTATATTTTGTAAAAATAATGAAACAAAATCATTTCTATGTTTGTAATGGATTGAAATTATTTCAAATCTTAAATAACTATATAATTTTTTAAACTTAATTTTAAATTTTCATTAAGATTATCTTGATTTATTTTACTAATAAAATTATTTAATGTTTTATTATCAATATAATTAATATCATTAACATTTAAATTATATTTTTTATAAAAATCATTATCTTTTTCATATTATCACTTATTTCTTTAAATTCTCTGTGTTTTTTTATAATTTTTATATTTATTTTTAATTAAGTTATAAAATTTATTTTTTTTAAATTCATTTGTTGTAGATAACATATCAATTATTTATAATATTCTATCTTTTAAATTTAAAATAAAATTTACATCACATACATATTTAAATTTCACATTTCATTTAAATACTATACTTTAATTTGTTTTTTAGTTCTATTACTTATATTAGAAAATGTTTTATTAATATTAAAAAGAACATTATATATGTTTTCCAATTCATTTTTATTTTCATTTTTTAAAATTTGATTATTTAATAAATTTGTTATGTTATATTTATAATCCTCTACATTAAATAATCCTTTGTAATTTTTTAAAAAAGTTTCAGAAAGATTATTTATTTTTAATTTTTCTAATAAACTGTCATTTATTGTTAAAAAACTAAAATGTAGACTTTGTAAAAAAATATTTAAAAAATCGCTATTATTAATATTAATTATATTGTCCTTTAAAACCGTTACTAAAATGAATAAGAAATTATATTCAAATCTATTCATTTTTCAAAACACATAATTGATTATAACAAATCAATTGTAAAACATGTGTTTCATTTATTTTTGCTGTAAAGCAGCAAAAATTCACCATGTAACTGAT
>RRZU011004367.1_pt1 | contig 33696 bp, 30 predicted proteins | sample 2165561 | NCBI WGS metagenome assembly RRZU01 (sample SAMN10456909, study PRJNA506462) | wastewater metagenome | isolation source: wastewater sludge | place: USA: Moscow, Idaho | reverse complement strand
TTCATGCACGAAGGCCGCCGTGTTCTTTCCGAACATGGGGATGTTGGGCACTCCCTCGACCGTCATGACCGTCTCGGCGGCTCGTGTGGCTACCGCATGGATGTCGGAAAACGTGCCTTCGCTAGCGTAAATATCAATCATTGGCATGGGCGTGCCCCTGTCTGGTCGAAAACTATGACGATCATCATAGTGGATTGAACGAAACACCGGGAATCGGTCGCTTGCCGTTGGCCGGTACTCGCGTGGTTACTACCCGGACGCTCCGTGCTTAGGGGCGCAAACGGTGTCGTGCGGCGCGTGGCAGGACGCCGGGTGGCTATCCATTCGGCTCCAAGGACGCCGTCGCCGACGGGCAGTGGATCGGCTCATATCGCTGCACAGTTGACAACCTCCGTGTCCAGTCCTGCACGTTCGTTCTGGCCTGTCGGTGTGACCGCGCCTGAGGTTGTCCGGTCAATAGCATCCATTTCTCCGGTGATTTCACCGGGATGGACTAACTACTCGATGAGGAGTAAGCCCGTGGTAGCCCCACAGGATTTGATCGTCCCGCAGTTGCACAGAACGGCAGTCGCGCACAGGGGACTGAACCGGCGTGCGCCGGAAAACACCATGCCCGCCTTCAAGCTGGCGGCCGAGGCGGGCCTGAAGTGGATCGAGACGGACGTCGACATCATCGCCGACGGCACCCCGATCCTGATTCACGATTCCACGCTGGATCGGACAACCGATCGGTCCGGCAGCATCTATGACCTGGTCGAGTCCGACCTGGACGTGATCGATGCGGGTTCGTGGTTCGACCCTCAGTACACGGACGTGCGGATTCCCAGGCTCGGTGAGCTTGTCGATCTCCTCAACGAGTTCCAGGTCAACATGAACCTGGAGCTGAAGCCGAACGAGCAGGGCGCGGCAGCGTCCGTCCGGCTCATCGAGACGGTCGTCGAAAGCCTGCAGGCTCTAGAACCCGAACGCGAGGTCATCATCTCGTCGTTCTCGCAGCCCCTCCTGATCAAGTTTCACGAGATGGCTCCGCAGTACCCCATCGCCGTGTTGTTCGAGACCGTGACTGCCGGCGACGACTGGCTTTCGGTGCTCGAGTTGTGCGGGGCCTCGTTCGTCCACGCCGAGAACGACGGACTCACCCAGGCGAGGGTGCAGTCGTGGGTCGAAGCGGGCTATGCCGTCAACGTGTGGACGGTCAACGATGCCGGCCGTGCCAATCAGCTCTTCAACTGGGGCTGCGGCGGTGTCTTCACCGACGTGGCCGACCAACTCAACCGTCCATCCACCGAGATCCAGAACTGAAAGCAGCGAAATGACCACTGCAGGCACCCCGACAGCCAGCGAAAAGAAGTCCAAGATCCCCGCATTCCTGCGGGGAAGCCGGATGCGCCCCTTCTTGACCGTGGTGTTGTCCGGCCAGATCATCTATTCCGCCTTCGAGGCGATGAAGGGCTCGTTGCTGCTGCCCTTCCAGGAGATGCTGGGCGTCAGCGCAACCCAGTTCGGCATTCTCATGGGCTACATCGGGCTGGCCATGTTCTTCTACGTGCCAGCCGGCTGGATCAACAACCGGGTGAAGGTGCGGACGATCCTGTTTTGGTCGCTCGGCTGGCGCCTGGCAACGTACCTCGTCCTGTTCCTGACCAACCCGTCCTTCTTTGTCATGAGCATCATCGCCATCTCCTGGGGTGTGCTGGACGCCATCTTCTGGCCAGCGGTCGTCAATGGCGTCTCGATTCTGTCCGCCGACCAGGACCGTGAGGGACGCGGTCTGGCCATGGGTCTGCTGGAGTCCATCCGGCGTGGCACGGAGTTCTTGATGAACGGCCTCATCATCATCGCGATGATGGTCTGGCCGCTGGCAGGGATCGGGATCATGCGCGGGTTCGCAATCGCTTACGCACTGCTCATCATTCCGATGATGATCGCCGTGGCGAAGTGGGTTCCCGACACCAGGATCGCGACCGAAACCGGACGGTCCAAGGGGACTGCGGCGTTGGTCGGTCTCTTCCGCGTGATGGGCAAGCCGCGCGTGTGGCTGGCGGGCATCGCCGCTCTCACCGTGTACTGGGCGTACGTGAATCTCATCTACACCTCGGCCCCCTACATGACCCAGGTGTTCCACCTGTCGACCGGCATGGCGGCCGCGTTCGGCATCTTCAACACCGGTCTCGTCGGGATCTTCGCCGGTGTGGTCTCGGGCGTCCTCGCCGACTACGTGTTCCGCTCCTCGACGAGGATGATGGCCGTCGCGCTGGGAGCCGTCACGCTGGCCTGCGTCATCGTCTTGCTGATTCCGCAGACCCAGGCGATGCTGTGGCCGATCCTGATCATGCTGATCGTGGTGTCTCTGGCCGTCTTCCTCGGCAAGTCTGTGATCTTGGCCCCGATCGCGGAGTTGCGGTTGCCTGAGGGAATCTCCGGTTCTGCGATGTCGGTGGGTTCATTCCTCGCCTACGCCTCGGTGTTCTGGGCGTACACCTTGAATGGTTCGATCATCGACTCCCACACCGCCGACCCTGCCGCCGGGTACATGCAGATCTTCATGATCACCGCGATCGTCGGTGGCGTCGGCTGTGCGGCGGCGGCGGTGCTGGCCGTGCTGAACAAGCGGTACCCCGGACCGACGCCCAGCGATCCGGACGAAGCTGTCGAGCCGATCCCGACTCCAGAGGTCTGATCCGATCCACCGCCACACAGGGTGGAGTGCCCCGATACGCCGGGCGCACTCCACCCTGCGTAGTTTCTTGGCCGACCTGCCCGGCGCGCGGCAACAACGGACACGGCCGAGCGCATCACGCAGCGCCACTGTCCGCGCCTGCTGGCATGCTTGGGGCCATGCCCGGACCCTCCCTGCTCGGACGAGTCGTGTTCGTCAACGGTGCGGAGTCTTTCCTCGCCTCCCGCGCCGTCGATGAACTCATGACGGACCTGGCGACGGCCGAACCCGCTCTCAACACGAACGTGGTCGACGCTGCGCACATCGCCGACGCTGGCCAACTGGCCGAACTGACCGGCGGGTCATTGCTGGCCGAACTGACTGCGACGGTCGTGTGGGGGATTGGATCGCTCGCGTCAGACCTACAGCCGTCCATGCTCGCGCTGGTCGCCGACATGCCCGCCGAGACCGCCTTGATCCTCGTGCACACGGGTGGGCAGGCGGGCCGGTCCTTCGTCGACAAGCTGCGCAAGGCGGCCAGTGAGGTCGTCGATTGCCCGGCCGTGAAGTCTTGGGAACTGCCGCAGTTCGTGACGGCCGAGGTCCGCCGCGCTGGAGGCCGAATCGACAAGGAGGCGGCTGCGCTCATCGTGGACGCCGTCGGGTCCGACCTGCGCGCATTGAGCGCGGCCGTCGGGCAACTGTTGGCCGACGCCGACGACGGTACCGTCCGCGAATCCAGCGTGCGCCGCTACTTTGCGGGGCGGGCCGAGGTCACGTCCTTCGCCGTGGCCGATGCCGTCATGGCGGGGCAGACCGTCACAGCCCTCGAACGGCTTCGTTGGGCGCTGTCGACGGGAGTGCCGCCCGTCCTGGTCACGAGCGCCCTGGCCAACAGCCTGCGCAGTCTCGGCAAGTACCTCGGTGCTCGGCGCGGCGGCAGAGACGCCGATCTGGCGCGCGAGGTCGGCGTGCCCCCCTGGAAGATCAAGGATCTTGCACGTCAGTCGCGGGCATGGACGCCCGAGGCCGTCGCCGCGTCCCTGCAGGCTGTCGCGACCGCCGACGGTGCGGTGAAGGGCGCCCAGAGCGACCCCGACTACGCCCTAGAACACCTCGTCATGACGGTCATCCGCCACCGGTCCTGACCGCTGGAGTCAGGCTCCGGGCATGCGAAAACGCCGCCCCGGCGGAGCGGCGTCTGCAGGCATACCGGCCGAATGACGGCCGGGACGCAACTAGATCTTGGCGGCAGCCGACGCGATGGCCGACTTGCGGTTCGCTGCCTGATTGGAGTGGATGACACCCTTCGAGACAGCCTTGTCGAGCTGGCGGCACGCTGCGCGAGCGAGCTCTTGCGCCTTGTCGGCGTCACCAGCGGCGGCGGCCTCGCGGAACTTGCGCACGTCGGTGCGCAGCGCGGCCTTGACAGCCTTGTTACGCAAGCGGGCCTTCTCGTTCGTCTTGATCCGCTTCATCTGGGACTTGATGTTCGCCACAGCAACCTTCGTTCGAGCAGAGAGAATGTCACGCCACGTCGGGCGCGATGGACAACGCTACCATCGGCCTTCGCCGACGCCAAACCCAGGGGCCGCCTCACCGCCTGCGACCGATTGGTGTGGGCGTGAGAAGATGGGCAACCCAGACAGTACAACGAGTGGGAGTAATGGGAACACCGCAGCCGGGCCACACCGAGCAGGCCGTGATCAGGAATTTCTCGATCATCGCTCACATCGATCACGGGAAGTCGACCCTCGCGGATCGAATGCTCCAGTTGACGGGCATCGTCGACGACCGATCCATGCGGGCCCAATACCTCGACCGGATGGACATCGAACGCGAACGCGGGATCACCATCAAGTCCCAAGCCGTGCGCATGCCGTGGGACGTCGACGGCACCGGCTACGTGCTGAACATGATCGACACCCCTGGTCACGTGGACTTCACCTATGAGGTGTCGCGTTCGTTGGCCGCCTGCGAAGGCGCCGTCCTGCTGGTGGACGCGGCCCAAGGCATCGAGGCCCAAACCCTCGCAAACCTGTACTTGGCGCTGGAGGCGGACCTCCACATCATTCCCGTCCTGAACAAGATCGACCTGCCCAGCGCACAGCCGGAGAAGTTCGCCGCCGAGATCGCCCACCTCGTCGGCTGCGATCCCAGCGAGGTCTTTCACGTTTCGGCGAAGACCGGCGAGGGCGTGGCGGAGTTGCTGAACGCCATCGTCGCCCAGGTCCCGGCGCCGACAGGCGACCCCGATGGCCCGGCGCGGGCGCTCATCTTCGACTCGGTCTACGACACCTACCGCGGTGTCGTGACGTACGTGCGCGTCGTCGACGGCGAGCTGTCGCATCGCGAGCGCGTCCTCATGATGTCGACCAAGGCCACGCACGAAACGCTCGAGGTCGGCGTCATTTCGCCAGAACCCGTGAAGTCGACCGGGCTGTGTGCGGGCGAGGTCGGCTACCTCATCACCGGCGTGAAGGATGTTCGCCAGTCGCGCGTCGGTGACACCGTCACCTCGGTGTCTGGCTCTGCCACCGAGGTGCTGGCTGGGTACCGCCATCCCAACCCCATGGTGTTCGCCGGTCTGTTCCCCATCGATGGGGCCGACTTCCCCGAACTCCGTGAGGCACTGGACAAGTTGCAACTCAACGACGCGGCCTTGGTGTACGAGCCGGAGACGTCGGGCGCTCTGGGGTTCGGGTTCCGCGTGGGCTTCTTGGGGCTTTTGCACATGGAGATCGTCCGCGAGCGTCTGGAGCGCGAGTTCGACCTGGACCTCATCTCGACGGCCCCCAACGTCATCTATCGGGTGGTCATGGAGGACGGCAGCGAGGTCGAGGTCACGAATCCGTCGGAGTTCCCCGAGGGCAAGGTCAACTCGGTCTATGAGCCGGTCGTGAAGGCGACGATCCTGACACCCGCCGAGTACATCGGGACCATTCTCGAACTGTGTCAGACCCGTCGGGGCACACAGCAGGGCATGGACTACCTGTCCGATGATCGCGTTGAGATCCGCTACGTCCTGCCGCTGGCCGAGATCGTGTTCGACTTCTTCGATCAGCTGAAGTCGCGAACCAAGGGGTACGCCAGCCTCGATTACGAGCCGTTCGAGGAGCAGCCCGCCGATCTGGTCAAGGTGGACATCCTGCTTCAGGGTGAACCGGTCGACGCCTTCAGCGCGATCGTCCACAAGGACAAGGCGTATGCCTACGGCACCACGATGGCCTCCAAACTGCGCGAGCTCATCCCACGCCAACAGTTCGAGATTCCCATCCAGGCTGCGATCGGGTCTCGGGTGATTGCTCGCGAGACCGTCCGTGCCCTGCGTAAGGACGTGTTGGCGAAGTGCTACGGCGGCGACATCTCCCGCAAGCGCAAGCTGCTGGAGAAGCAGAAGGAAGGCAAGCGCCGCATGAAGGTCGTGGGGCGCGTAGAGGTGCCGCAAGAGGCGTTCGTGGCCGCATTGTCGACCGGGCAGACGTCGACCGAGCGCACCTGACGGGGGATCCCGAGCCCTCGTCGACCGGGCCGCCGCGTCCGCGTTCACCCGAGTTGCGTGCATCTGGTGGTGCCGCCGTCCGGCTAGGCAGCGAATGTTGGCCTCGCGACTAGGCCTCCGTCAGGCGCAGGAGCCGAGGCCGACATCGTCGTCTCGTATCCTGAGTGCGTGAGTCAGCCCCAAAACATGCCCATGAATGTCGGCGCGCCGTACGCGGCGAGACCCGCATACCGGCAGCCCGCGACCCGGATGACGCGCAAGGTTGGGGCGCCGCTGGCCGTCATGATCGTCCTCGGCGTGGCCGCAGGTCTCGTCATGGTTCTCATCGGCTTGGTCAGTCCCTTGCTGTTTGGCGTGGGGCTTGTCCCGGCGCTGTTGTTCTTCGGCGGGGCCGTCCTGGCGTATCTGTGGCTGGACCGGTGGGAGCCCGAACCGCTCCGCCTGATCTTGTTTGCGTTGCTGTGGGGCGGCAGCGTCGCGATCGTCGGGTCCCTGCTCGTCGAGTTGGCCTTTGGGCTCGTGGTCCCTAGCCCAGAGCTTCAAGTCGCCGTCGGTGCGCCGATCATCGAGGAGGCGTTCAAGGGAGCCCTGCTGCTGGTGATGCTGACCGGTCGTCGTCGGCACGAGATGAACACGCTGGTGGACTTCTTGTTCTACGCCGGGATGGTGGGTTTGGGCTTCGCGTTCGTCGAGGATCTGCTTTACATCTCCAGCTCGGAAAGCGTCGGAGGGGCGCTCGTCACCGCCGCGCTCCGGCTGATCATGGGTGTGTTCGCCCACCCGTTCTTCACCTCAGCAACGGCCATCGGCCTGTACTTCGCCACTCGTGCCAGCAACGGCGCGATCAAGGCCCTCCTCGGGATCGGCGGGTACCTGGTTGCGGTCGGCCTGCACGCGGCGTGGAACGGATCGTCGGTTTTCGGCCTCGGGGCGTACTTGTTGACGTACCTGTTGTTGTTCGTTCCGTTGTTCGCTGGGTTGATCGTCCTGGCCATCCGCTCCCGACGCGTGGAGGGCCGCACCGTCGTGGCGCAGCTGCCGCGAATGGTCGCCGAGGATCTCGTCTCTCCGCGCGAGGCGGACTGGTTGTCCAGCCTGAGGGGTCGCCGTGCCGGATTTGCTGCCGTGAAGACGGCGGCCGGTCCATCCGCGGTCAAGCAGGCGCGCCACTTTGCCGACGTCGTGACCGAACTCGCGTTCCTCCGGGAGCGAATCGCCGCCGGGATGGCCACTCAAGAGACATTCCAGGCCGAGGCCGAGCTCGTCGAGTCGGTGCGCACGGAACGCGGTCTGGCCCTTCCTGGATTGATGAAGACGTGGCAGACCCTCCCCGGGCAGACCTCGGCGCCGGGGTACCCAGTCCCGCCAGGTGCGAATACGGCAGGCCAACCGGGGTACGTGCAAGGACCACCGGCGTACCCCGTCAACGTGGCGCCACCAACCACGGCGGCGGGTGCCTCACCCCATGTCGGGTACGGCATTGCGCCACAGGCCGCACCGTCGTGGGGGTCGTCGTACGGGGTGATGCCCGGCACGCCGCGGAGGGCCACCCCGGCCGTCCCTCCGGTCGTCGAACACTCGCCGTCATCGACGCCGACGCCTCCGCGGCCGATGGCCAACCTGCCGACCAACCGCGACATCGGTCCTCAGCGTGCGGTCGAGGTTCCCCCCACGCCGGAGATCGAGGCGGTCGGGCCGCGGCGGGCCTCTCCGCCCGAACCGGAAGCCGTCACGTGGCCGCCATCGCCCGATGAGCGGGATTCGCAGACCACCCCGTGACCCGGAAGACCTATCGGTGAACGCCGCCACTGGCGCTCGTCCGTCGGCGGCTATTCTCCCCACCATGGGTGAAGCTGGGCGGTTGGTCGCGATTCTCGGTGAGGGTGTTGTCGATGCCGACACACGGTTCGTGACGGGCTGGGATGACGGCCTGCTACGGGGAGACGGTTGCTTCGACGCCTTACGCCTGGTGATGACGCCCCAGGGCGCGCGTGTCGACCATCGCGACGAGCACATGGCTCGGTTCGAGCGATCCGCGGCCGCAGCCGGATTGGACCTGGACCGGGCCGCCTGGGACGAGTTGATCGATGAAGCTGTCTCTTCGTGGACGGCCCCCGGCGAGGCGATGATTCGCGTGGTCACCACACGCGGTGCGGCATCTGCCCGGACGGGAACATCCTTTCTCACCATCAGCCCGTTGCCCGCGAGCGTGACGCGCGACAGGCAAGGCCTGTCGGTGGTGACGGCCAACCGGGGCTACGCATCCGACGCATTCACCAATGCTCCCTGGCTGCTGGGCGGCGTGAAGATGCTGTCGTACGCGATCAACATGGCCGCCAGCCGGTATGCACACTCCGTGGGAGCCGGTGATGCTCTGTTCGTCAGCGGTGACGGGTTCGCCCTGGAGGCACCGACCGCGGCGCTGCTGTGGTGGGCCGACGGGTCTTTGTGGACCACCCGGACCGGCGCAACCGGTGTCCTGCGGTCGGTGACGGCCGAGGCCCTCCTGGCGGAGGCGAAGGAGCACGGGATTGCCATGGGTTTCGCGCTGGTGCGACCGGGGGAACTCACGCAAGCGTGGCTGTGTTCGGCCGCGCGAGGAGTGTGTCCGATCACCACGCTGGACGGGCGCGCCCTGGACGTTGACGCGGACCGCACGGCGACGTTCGCGGGCTGGGTGGGCTTTTGAGCGGCACCGACAGCCGCTCGCGACCGACCGCGTCGAGCGACGAGGTCGCGTTTGACGGGACGCTGCCATCGTCGGCTCTCGCGAATCTCGGTGACCAGCCCTTCGGCCTGTACATCCACGTCCCGTTCTGTGCGAGCCGGTGTGGGTATTGCGACTTCAACACGTACACGGCCGCAGAGCTGGGAGCGGCACCGGGAACGAGTCAGGATGCCTATCTGAGCGCCGTGTCGGCAGAACTCGAACACGCCGCAGCGGTCCTGGGTCCCGCTCGGCCGCCAGTTGCCACGGTCTTCTTCGGCGGAGGCACGCCGACGTTGCTGTCACCGGACGCTTTGACGGGAATCTTGGACGAAGCGCAGCGGCACCTCACCCTCTCCCCGGACTGCGAGGTCACCACGGAGGCCAATCCCGAATCCGTGACCCCGGAATCCCTCGAGGCTCTCCGTGCGGGAGGCATCACCCGCGTCTCTTTCGGCATGCAGTCGGCCGCCGAGCACGTCTTGCGTGTTTTGGACCGGCAACACAGCCCCGGACGAGCCCTAGAAGCGGTCCGGTGGGCACGCGAGGCTGGTTTCTCCTCGGTCAGCCTGGATCTGATTTATGGGACACCGGGGGAGTCCGTGTCCGATTGGGAGCAGACGGTGCAGGCAGCGCTCGTCGCGGCCCCGGACCACATCTCGGCCTACTCGCTCATCGTCGAGCGCGGTACGCGCCTCGGCCACCAGGTCGCGCGCGGCCTCATCGCCGCGCCCGATGAGGACGACCTTGCCGACAAGTACGTCATCGCGGACAAGGCGTTCAGCGCAGCCGGCCTGCCGTGGTACGAGGTGAGTAACTGGGCGCGTCCCGGGCAGGAATGTCGGCACAACCTCGGCTACTGGCACTCCCGGAATTGGTGGGGGATCGGCCCGGGGGCGCACAGTCACGTTGGCGGCGTCCGGTGGTGGAACACGCGCCACCCGCGTGACTATGCAGCCGCGTTGCCCGGCCACTCCCCGGCCGCCGGACACGAGGTCCTGTCGGAGGCGGATAAGCACATCGAGGCGATCATGCTCGCCGTTCGTCTATCGACCGGCATTCCGGCCTCGTGGCTGACCGCGGCCGCACGCGAGCGCGCGTCGCAGCTTCGGGCTGACGGCCTCATCACCGGGTCGGACCACCTGGTCCTGACCCGGCGTGGGCGGTTACTGGCCGATCTTGTCGTGCGCGAGTTGACTTGAGAGATCAGGCTTCGGACGCGACGGCCTTGCGCGCCCGGCGTCGGGTGGCCGCCACCAACAGCAGCCCTCCGACGAGGCCCGCGTTCTTCGCCACCTGGGTCTGGTGAATCGAACGCAGCTTTTCATCGCTGGTGCTCCAGAACGGATGCCCGACGATCGTGGTTGGTACCACGGCGCTAATGAGCGCCAGCGCGGACAGACGAGGCAGAATCCCCAAGGCCATCGTGCAGCCGGCGCCCAGCATCACGGCCCCGTTGGCCTTCGTGAGCAGCTCGGCCGTCTCCGAGTTCACCTTCAGTGGGCTGTGGGCCAAGGCCGCCTCGACCGCCTTCGGGCGACCGCCCGGGTCCTTGAGCTGGTTGTAGCCGCCGAGAACGAAGACGGAGGCGAGCAGCGGACGAGCGAGAATTCCGATTCCCATGGGGTTCCTTGTCCTGGAGTGGTGTTCGCGACGGGCTCGCGATCACCGAAAAGCTTAGGGGCCCCGGGTGCGCCCCACAGACACCTCCGCAGACCTGTCGGGGAGGGCTCAGCGCGGCAGCGAGCCGAGCGCCAACGGACGTCCTATGGTGGCCCGATGGCGCGAGATCGATACGGAGAAGACGTGTTGCGGCCCGGCTGGCAGACCGCACACATGAGGGCCTCGCAGCCGGTCCCCGCACGCATCGGAGAGGTCGTCGAGGTGCCGTCGGTCGACTTCGTGGGCGCGATCGTTCGCGTCGAGAACGGCGTCGTGGTCCTGGAGGATCGTCGGGGCAAACGACGCAGCTTTCCCCTCGGCGGCGGGTTTCTCGTCGATGGGGCGCCAGCGACGCTCGTCCCGGCGCCCCGTCACGCACCCAACACCCCCACGCACACCGCCTCGGGATCTCGCGTTGCGCCCACCGCGCCCGCCAAGGTCGCGCGGGCCAGCCGAATCTACGTGGAGGGTCGTCACGACGCCGAGCTGGTCGAGAAGGTCTGGGGCGACGACCTTCGCTATGTGGGCGTGGTCGTGGAATACCTGGAGGGAGTCGATCACCTCGCCGATGTCGTGGCCGAGTTCGATCCACGGCCCGGCCATCGCATGGGTGTCCTCGTGGACCACCTCGTCCCCGGCAGCAAGGAATCGCGGATCGCGGAGGCCGTGAATCGGGGGCCGGGGGGACGAGACGTTCTGATCACCGGACACCGGTTCGTCGACATCTGGCAGGCCGTCCTGCCGGAGCGACTCGGCCTGTCCGCGTGGCCCGACATCCCCCGCAGCGTCGAGTGGAAGGTCGGGACCTGCCAGGCCTTGGGCTGGCCGGCGGACACCCAGACGGACATCGCGCGTGCCTGGCGGCGCATCTTGTCCCGCGTCAACGGGTGGAAGGACCTCGACCGCGGCCTGCTGACCTCGGTGGAGCTGCTGATCGACTTCGTCACCGAGGATCTCGTCGACGAAAGCTGACGTGGTGGGGCGTGCCGCTAGGTCCGCAGGACCTTCGACAAGGGGCGACCCTTCGCGAGTTCGTCCACCAACTTGTCGAGGTACCGAATCTGCCGCATGAGCGGGTCCTCGATCTGCTCGACGCGCACGCCGCACACCACCCCGGTGATCATCGACGCGTTGGGGTGAAGCGACGCCAAGGCGAAGAAGCCACGAAACGAGACGTCGTCAGCGATCAGCCCGGCCATGGTGGGTGCGTCGTACCCCGTCAGCCAGCAGATCACCTGGTCGAGTTCCTCCTTCGACCGCCCCTTTCGTTCCACCTTGGCGAGGTACAGCGGATACACCGAGGCAAATGGTGTGTCGAAGATTCGGCTCATCCCTCGAGGGTACGGACAACTGCTCTGCGAGCGCGCCCGACGTCCCACCGCGCGTATCCATCACGTGGCGATGGGGGCCCTCATCAAGACAGGTGTGGAAGTCTGGGGAGCATGGAGACAGGCGAGATCGCCGACCTCATCGTGGAAGCAGCGCGACAGATCGTCCTGCCGCGATTCCGCGCTCTTGAGGCGGGCCAAGTGATGGAGAAGAAGCCCGGTGACTATGTGACCGTGGCGGATCAGGAGACGGAGGCGTATCTGACGCAACGGCTCCAGGCGGCCTATCCCGATGCCGTGATCCTCGGTGAGGAAGCCTCCGTCGTAGACCCGTCGATCATCACGGCTTTTGACGCGGCCGATCACGGCTGGGTCATGGATCCCATCGACGGCACGAAGAACTTCGTCAACGGCAGCCCGAACTTTGCGGTCATGGTGGCAGAGACTCGCGGCGGCGTGGTCGTGCGCAGTTGGATCTGGCAGCCGATTCACGGGCATATGTACATCGCCGAGCGCGGCCTCGGGGTGCGGGACAACGGAACCCCAATCCAGATGGCTCCCGCGAGCCATCCCTATCGTGGCGTGGCCGACGGCCGGTGGGTGGGACAAACCATGGGCGGAGTCGCGGCGCCCATCACCGTGCAGGCGCACTGCACCGGCATTGACTACCCGCTGCTGGTGCAGGGACTGCACGACTTCATCGTCTACCGCGGACAGCATGCGTGGGACCACCTGCCGGGCGTCGCCATGTTGCGCGAAATGGGCGGGGTCGCGCGCACCGACGCCGGACAGGAGTACGGCCCGGGCGTGCGGGGGGACTACCTGCTGGTTGCGCGTGATGAGGAGGCTTGGCAGGCTCTGCGCGGCGGGGCGCCCGCCCACCAGTGACGCGATGCGGTGCTGCACATGGCGACCGGGCACACTAGCCCGGTGCGCAATGTCGTAATTCTCGGAAGTACCGGATCAATCGGAACTCAGGCCCTGGACGTGATTTCGTCACGTCGCGATCAGTTCACTGTCGTGGGTTTGGGTGCCGGCGGGTCCGACCTGCAACTGCTGGCCCGCCAAATCGTCGAGTTCGAGCCAGGCCATGTCGCCCTCGCCCGCGGTTCGGCCGTCGACGACCTGCACGCAGCGATTCTCGCGGCGGCGGAGAGTCGGGGCGTACAGCGCGACCAGATCGTGTGGCCGCAGCTGTGGGGTGGGCCGCAGGCGGCAAAGCAACTGGCCGCTGTCGACTGCGACGTGGTGCTCAACGCCATCACCGGCTCTGCCGGACTGGAACCCACCCTCGCAGCACTCGAAGCAGGCACCACTTTGGCGCTCGCCAACAAGGAATCCCTCGTCATCGGAGGAAGGCTCGTCGTCGAGGCAGCTGCCCCCGGGCAGATCGTCGCCGTCGATTCCGAACACTCCGCGTTCGCGCAAGCCCTGCGCGCCGGACGTCGCAGCGAGGTGCGGCGACTCATCCTCACGGCCTCGGGCGGTCCGTTCCGCGGCAAGACCCGCGGCGATCTGGGCCAGGTGACACCCGACCAAGCCATGGCGCATCCGACGTGGAACATGGGGCGCGTCATCACCATCAACTCGTCCACGCTCGTCAACAAGGGGTTGGAACTGATCGAGGCGGCCTTGTTGTACGACGTCGCTTTGGAAGACGTGACGGTTGTCGTTCACCCGCAGTCTGTCGTGCACTCGATGGTGGAGTTCGTGGACGGGTCAACGCTCGCCCAGTGCTCCCCGCCCGACATGCGTCTGCCCATCGCCTTGGGCCTCGCCTGGCCGGATCGAGTGCCCGAGGCGGCGGCACCCTGCAACTGGGCCGAGGCCACCGCATGGACGTTCGAACCGCTCGACGGCGATGCCTTCCCAGCCGTCGAACTAGCCCGGCGCGCAGGCGTTGCGGCGGGGACGGCGCCAGCGGTCTACAACGCCGCCAACGAGGAATGCGTGGACGCCTTCTGTGCCGGACAGATCGGATTCCTCGACATCGTGGATACCGTTGAGGCGGTGGTGAATGAACACCTTTCGCCGTCCGGGCTACACTCGGCTGAGCAAGGCGCCCGGCATGTGCCCGACGCCAATTTAACGGTGGAAGCCGTGCTTGCCGCCGACGCCTGGGCTCGCGAGCGAGCACGCGAGGTGACCTCTGGAGGCTAAGCGATGGACCTGGCCGTGACGATCGTCTTCGGCGTGTTGTTTTTCGCCCTCATCATGGCGTCGATCGCGCTCCATGAGGTGGGCCACATGGTGCCGGCGAAACTCTTCGGCGTACGCGTACCGAAGTACTTTGTCGGCTTCGGCCCGACCTTGTGGTCCAAGACCGTGGGAGAGACGGAATACGGCATCAAGGCGTTTCCGCTCGGGGGGTTCGTTCGCCTCCTGGGCATGTACCCGCCACGGACGCCCGTCCCCGGTGAGAAGCGTGGGCGCCTGACCAGGATCGCCGACAACGCCCGCGCCTGGGAGTGGCAGGACATCTCCGCCGAGGACGTCGAACTGGGCCGGCTGCTGTACCAGAAGAAGACGTGGCAGAAGCTGGTCACCATGGCCGGGGGACCGGCGATGAACGTCATCTTGGCCTTCTTGCTGTTCCTCGGCGTGAACCTCTTCTACGGACAGGTCCAGCCGCAGTTGGAGGTCGCCTACGTCGCGACCTGTGTCTCGGGAACCGAGGCCGAACCGTGCCCCGACAAGCCGTCGAAGGAGGACGCGTCCCCTGCGTACCTGTCAGGGGTGAAGGTGGGGGACACCGTCGTCGCCTTCAACGGTCAGTCCGTCTCCTCCTGGGACGAGTTGTCCGATCGGATTCGCTCCAACGGCAGCGGGGAGGTTCAGCTCACGGTCGAACGCGCCGGTGACCGCATCGAGCTGACGCCGGTTCACACGGTCGTCAAACCCGTTCGCGACGAATGGGACCCCGGCAAGACGATTGACGCCGGATGGTTTGGCATGAGCCCCACGCAGGAGCTCGTCAAGGGTGGTCCGGTCGAGACCGTCCAGCAGATGTGGACCATGACCGTCCAGTCGCTCGTCGCCCTCGCTCAGTTCCCGGTCAAGGTCTTCAACGTTGCCTGGGACATGATCACCGGACAGCCGCGTGACATCTACGGCCCCATCAGCATCGTGGGTGCTTCTGCGACGGCAGGACAGGTCGCCTCGTCCGACCAGGTCCCCGAGGGGGCAAAGGTCGCCATGTTTGCGTCCCTGCTCGGCTCGGTGAATCTCTTCGTCGCCCTGTTCAACTTCATTCCGCTCGTTCCCCTTGACGGCGGACACATCGCTGCCGCCATCTATGAATGGTTGAAGCGCCGCACGGCCCGCTTGATGGGGCGGCCTGACCCCGGTCCGGTGGACACCGCGCGAGCACTTCCCGTGGCATACATCGTCGGAGGCTTTATTCTCATCAGCGGACTGGTGTTGATCGTCGCCGACATCGTCAGCCCGATCCAGTTGTTCTAACCCCCCACGCATCCAGGAAGGTTCTCCATGTCTGCCGTCCTCGGCATACCCGCACTGCCTCCACCCGTCCTCGCCGAGCGGCGACCCACTCGGCGTATCCATGTCGGCAAGGTCGACATCGGCGGTGGCGCTCCCATCTCGGTCCAGTCGATGACCACGACGAAGACCACGGACATCAACGCCACCTTGCAACAGATCGCCGAACTCACGGCAACCGGGTGCGACATCGTGCGCGTCGCGGTCCCGAGCCGCGACGACGCCGAGGCGCTGCCCATCATCGCGAAGAAGTCGCAGATCCCCGTGATCGCCGACATCCACTTCCAACCGGCCTACGTGTTCGCCGCGATTGAGGCCGGGTGCGCAGGTGTGCGCGTCAATCCCGGAAACATCCGGGCCTTCGACGATCAGGTGAAGGCCATCGCCGACGCGGCCCGCGACAAGGGTGTGTCTATTCGCATCGGTGTGAACGCCGGATCGTTGGACCCGCGCTTGCTCAAGAAGTACGGCGGTACCACCCCCGAGGCCCTCGTGGAGTCGGCCTTGTGGGAGGCCAGCTTGTTCGAGGAGCACGACTTCCGCGACTTCAAGATCTCCGTCAAGCACCACGACCCGGTCGTCATGGTCGAGGCGTATCGCCAGCTCAGTGAGCAGTGCGACTACCCCCTGCACCTGGGTGTGACCGAGGCCGGTCCGGCGTTCCAGGGGACCATCAAGTCTTCGGTCGCCTTCGGAGCACTCCTGGCCGAAGGCATCGGGGACACGATTCGGGTTTCCTTGTCTGCCCCGCCCGCCGAAGAGGTGAAGGTGGGCATCAAGATCCTGGAATCGCTCAACCTGCGCCCGCGCAAGTTGGAGATCGTTTCATGCCCCTCGTGCGGACGGGCGCAGGTGGACGTCTACAGCCTGGCCGAGGAGGTCACTGCCGGACTCGAAGGGCTGGCTGTGCCGTTGCGCGTCGCCGTCATGGGTTGCGTCGTCAATGGTCCCGGAGAGGCGCGTGAGGCCGACCTCGGCGTCGCGTCCGGCAACGGCAAGGGGCAAATCTTCGTGCATGGCGAGGTCATCAAGACCGTGCCGGAATCGGAGATCGTGGAGACTCTCCTGGCCGAGGCGCACCGGATCGCTGACGAGATGCATCTCGATCCAGGTGACCCGGTCGTGACGGTGGGGTGATCCCATGACCGTGCGGGTTCTTGGCAACGACGACCTCAGTGCCGTGGTCTCGGTGATCCTCAAGAACCCCATAGAGAACCTGTTCATCGGCTCGCGGGTGAAGCTGGGCGGGCTCGATCCCTACACCTTGGGGTGCGAGGTGTGGGGTTTCGAGCGCGACGGTGAGCTCGTCTCGCTGTGTCACAACGGGTCGAACCTGGTGATCGCCAACGCGGACCCGCAGGCTGTGGAGGCGTTCGCTCAGCACATCGGCCCCCGCAGCGGGACGGCCTCGATCATGGGACCGGCCGAACCCACGCTGACCCTGTGGCGCAGGTTGTGCGAGTTGTGGCCTCGAGGGTGGTCCGCCTACCGCGATCTGCGCCCCGACCAGCCGCTGATGCTCCTGGACAAGCCGTCCGAGGTGGAGCCCGATCCGCGAGTTCAGGTCATCACGGTCGACCAGTTCGACGCGTACTACGACGCGGCCGTGGCGATGTACACCGAGGAGGTCGGCGTTTCGCCGACGATCGGCGGCGGGGACTACAAGTACTACGTTCGCCGCCTGATCCGGCAGGAGCTGGCCTTCGGGATCGTCGAGAACGGCCGGGTCATCTTCAAGGCCGACGTCGGTGCGTCGACGGGGATGTTCGCGCAGGTTCAAGGCGTGTGGATGGATCCCCAGTACCGGGGACGCGGTTTGGCCGCCGCCGCCATGACGGCAGTGGACAACCTCTTGGCCGAACGGTTCCGCGCCGTGAGCCTGTACGTCAACAGCTTCAACACTCCCGCTCGCGCCCTGTACCGACGCGTGGGGTACATCGAAGTGGGCTCTTTCGCCACGATCTTGTTCTGACGGGCGCACGCCATGACCCCCAAAAGGGGGACACAGGGCTTGTCGGTCCGACCTGTTCAACCCTGCTTGCGAGAATCGCGACGCGGGGATGCCCGCACCCCCCCGATCCCCGCGGGAAGGAAGCGATGCGTCGCTCGATCGTGGCCCTGCTCGTCGCCGTCGTCGGCCTCTCGGGCTGCGGCTCGGCGACCGTGGCGGTGACACCGGCGAAGAACTCTCCGACATCCCTGACCACTGCCGCTGCAACCCCGAGCGCAGGGGCCAGCGCGTCGAGCACGGCCGCAGGAGACGCCGTCACCATCGCGTTGACCGGCAGCCTGTTTTGGCAGGACATCACTTGGGTGAGCGCCAAGCAGGACGCCGAGGGCGACGCGGCGACGTACAACTTCTCCCCCATGCTCGAGGGGGTCAAGTCCGTGCTGTCGGATTCGGCCTTGGCCGTGTGCCACCAAGAGGTACCCATCGCGCAGTCCGCGCAGGTGGCGTCCGGATTCCCGAGCTACGCCGTTCCGCCCGAGGTTGTCGCCGCCATCAGCGGGAGCGGCTTCGACGCGTGCACGCTGAACTCGGCGCACACGTTGGACAAGGGAGTGAGCGGCGTCACCACCACCGTGGCGGCGATGCGCGCTGGTGGGATTCTCACCGCCGGCGCCTACAAGACACGCAGCGAGGCGTCCACCCCGGTGATCGCCACGGCTGCCGGGGTGAAGGTGGCCATCGTGTCTGGCACCGAGTTCAGCGGTTCCGTGCCGGCCGATCAGGCATGGGTGATGGACACGTTGAATGCCGAGACGATGATCGCCAAGGCCAAGGCCGCACGGGCGGCTGGGGCTCAGATCGTCATCGCCGCCATGAACGCGGGGGCGAACAAGACGGTGAAGCCCACGGGAACACAAACGCAGATCGCCGACGCGTTGACGAAGGCTCCCGAAATCGACCTCGTCTTCGGCCACGGGTCCAATGTCGTGCAACCGATCACCAAGGTGAACGGTAAGTGGGTGTTGTACGGTCTCGGAAACCTCGTCGCACAGCCACCGTCCAGCCAACGCTCCGGGTTTGAATCGGTCATCGCCAAGGCCACCTTCACCCCGTCCGGTGCTGGTTACACCGTCAAGTCCCTCGACTATTACCCGACCACGACAAGCGTCTATTCGACCGGGCACCCCGTTCGCGTGCAGCTCACCTCCCAGGCTCTGGCTGCTGGCGGCGACACCGCCGGGCTGCGCGAATCACTGGAAAGGGTGACCGCAGCGATTGGAACCACCGAAGGGCTCACCCGGCGATGACGGGGATCCGTGGTCGCTACACGGCGTCGGGCTGGTCGACGCCAGCGGTGCGCTCGGCCAAGCCCGCCAGGGCGTCGGCGTGGGCGGGGGAGTCGTTGAGGCACGGAATGTAGCGCAGGCGACCGCCACGGGCCTCGAACTGTTCAGCGAGGCGGATCTGGATCTCCTCCAACGTCTCCAAGCAGTCCACGGCGAACCCGGGGCACACGACGTCCAACTGATCGATCCCCGCGTCTGCGAGCCGTTCCACGGTGTCTGTGGTTGCGGGGCCCAGCCAGGGCGCCGGACCGAACTTCGACTGGAAGGCCACGGTCCACAGATCGTCTGGCAGCCCGGCGAGCCGGGCAATCTCCCGGGCGCTGTCGTGGCACAAGGTGGGGTAGGGATCGCCCTTGTCGACAACCTTCTGCGGTAGCCCGTGGAAGGAGAACAGCAGGTGCCGGGGTGAGGTGTCGCCGCTGCGGGCAGCCACGATCCGCGCAGCCACGGCAGCCTGCCAAGCCGGGTCACCGCTGTAGTCGCTGATCGTCACGGTCGGCAGACCCTCACCGAACGCGTCAACCTGGTCCTGCACTGATGCGGTGGTCGTCGTGGAGTACTGCGGGTACAGGGGCAAGACGACGACCTGCCGAGGCTCGCAGGCCCGCAGTTCGGTGAGGGCCGCCGCGAGCGACGGTTGGCCGTATGTCATCGCGGGGATCACCGACCAGTCCGGGAGTCGTTCGGCGATGGCCGCGGCGAGGCTCACGGTGTGCGTCAGCAGCGGAGAGCCCTCGTCGGTCCAAACCTTCGCGTACAGGGCGGCCGATTTGGGCCCCCTCAGCGGCAGGATCATGCCGTGCAGCAGGGGCTTCCACACCACCGGCGGGAGATCCACGACACGGCGATCGCCGAGGAACTCAGCCAGGTAGCGGCGTACCGCGTCCGCGGTGGGTGCCTCGGGCGTCCCGAGGTTGACGACAAGCAGGACACGGTCGAGGCGCTGGGGCATGGATGACATTGTCGAGCCGGTGACGGGGCGTGGCAAAAAGTCGACACCTATTGCTAACAGCCTGTCGGAATCCCGCCCGTGCCCCACGCGAAATGTGTGCTTCGGTGCGCACACACACCAGTACGCTGTGATCCGATTCGAGGAGGTTGTTCGGGTGGTTGCGAGACTGTCGACGCTGTTCGTCCGCACATTGAGGGAAGATCCCGCCGACGCCGAGGTGCTGAGCCACCGGTGGCTCGTCCGCGCCGGGTACATCCGCCGAGCAGCCCCAGGGATCTACACCTGGCTCCCGCTGGGCCTGAAGGTGCTGGCCAACGTAGAACGCATTGTCCGCGAGGAGATGGATGCGATTGGCGCGCAAGAGGTGCGGTTCCCCGCCCTGCTGCCGCGCGAACCGTACGAGGCAACGCATCGCTGGACGGAGTACGGGTCCACGCTGTTTCGGTTGGAGGACCGCAAGGGCGCCGACTACCTGCTGGGACCCACCCACGAAGAGATGTTCACGCTCCTGGTCAAGGACCTGTACTCGTCCTACAAGGACCTGCCGCTGGCGCTGTACCAGATCCAGACCAAGTACCGCGACGAGGCGCGTCCCCGCGCGGGACTGCTGCGAGGGCGCGAGTTCATCATGAAGGACTCCTACTCCTTCGATGTCGATGACGCGGGTCTGGACGCGGCGTATGCCCGGCACCGCCAGGCTTACATCAACGTGTTCGACCGGCTGGGTCTCGACTACGTCATCGTGAAGGCGACCTCGGGGGCCATGGGCGGTTCCGCGTCCGAGGAGTTCTTGGCCGTCGCCGCAAACGGCGAGGACACGTTCGTTCGCTCTCCGGGAGGGTACGCGGCCAACGTGGAGGCCGTCTCGGTTGTGGCTCGCGAGCCGGGGCCCATCGACGGCCTACCGGCCGCGCGGACGATCTCCACGCCCGACGCGGGCACGATCGACGAGGTGGTGGCGCTGTTGAACGAGCGGCACCCGCGTGCGGACCGGCCCTGGGAGGGTGCGGACACGTTGAAGAACGTGGTCTTCACGCTGGTACAGCCCTCGGGAGAGTCTTCGGTGCTCGTTGTCGCCCTGCCCGGCGATCGCGAAGTCGACGTGAAGCGCTTGGAGGCAGCCGTCGAACCCGCCGAGGTTCACCCCTTCACGGACAGCGACTTCGTCAAGCACCCGGCGCTGGTCAAGGGTTTCATCGGACCGGCAGGTGCTCATGCGGCCGGTGCGGACTACCGCGCCGACCCGCGCGTGGTCGCCGGGACCCGCTGGGTGACGGGTGCGGACGCGGTGGACGAACACGTGGTGGACCTGGTGTGCGGTCGTGATTTCGAGGTCGACGGCGTGATTGACGTGGCCGATGTGCGCGACGGTGACCCGGCCCCGGACGGCAGCGGCCCCCTCGTCTTGGCGCGAGGCATCGAAATGGGCCACATCTTCCAGCTTGGCCGCAAGTACGCCGATGCGCTCGGGCTCAAGGTTCTCGACGCGAACGGCAAGTTGGTCACCGTCACGATGGGGTCTTACGGCATCGGCGTTTCGCGGGCGGTTGCGGCCGTGGCGGAGGCGACGGCCGACGATCTCGGTCTGTCGTGGCCTGCGGCCTTGGCCCCGTACGACATCCACATCGTCATCGCCGGCAAGGACGCGACGATCGTGGCGGCCGCTGAGGAGACGGCCGCGGCGCTCGAGGCACGCGGTGTCAGCGTTCTGCTCGATGACCGTGCCGTTAGCCCGGGGGTGAAGTTCGCCGACGCCGAGGTGCTGGGGATGCCCACCACCGTCGTTATCGGCAAGGGACTCAGTCGGGGTGTGGTCGAAGTACGCGTGCGAGCGACCGGAGATCGCGAAGAGATCCCCGCCGTCGACGCGGTCGACGCCCTCGTCAAGCGGGTGCGCGGCTAGTCGCGGCGCTCAGGCCCTCACGGGGCGGGCGGCCAACCCGGCCACACCTGGAGCGGTCCCCCGTGAGTGACCGCCTCAGAGGCGGCGGAGGCGAGCAATGCCAACGCCTCCGGCCGGGATTCCTCCGCGGCGGCCACCCAGGTCCCCGCTGTAGCCAGGAAGCTCGTCTCCAGAGAGCCGACCAGCGAGACCGCTGCAGCCGCCGACGTGGGGGCGGCGATGTCGTAGGGTTCCTGCGACCCCGGCACTTCGCCGCCCAGGGAACGCAATGTCGTCGACAGTGCGTCGCGGCGCTGCTGCCAGGTGCTCCACGCCGTGTTGACCGTTGCATACGCCGAGTCGGAGCGGCTCAAGGGAACCAGGGCGAGTTCGCTGCCGAACACCAGCGCGTGGATCTGCGCGATGACGTCAGCCAGGGCCCGCTTCTCCGTCGCTGTCACCGGCTTCGCTGGCGTTGTGGTGGTTGACAAGGCCGACGATCCCGAGGCGTGAGCGGCGACCGACCCTGCCCATGCGGCCATGCTGGCCCACGTCAGGCTATTGAGGCCGTCGCATTGGGCGGCGAACTTCGCCTCGGTGACCTGCGCCTGCTTCAACGCACCAATGAGTCCGTTCCAGTCGCCGGAAACGGCCGCCGGTGACGCGCTCGTCGGGGGAGCGGAGGAACCGGAGGTGTAGGGGGCCCCGCGTTGGAGCGCGCTGCGTTGGCTCTGGGCTGCGGTGACGATCCACGCGCGCAGTTTTTGTTGACCCGAGGTGAGGGAGGCCGCGCTGGCCAGAGCGCTGGCGCGCCCTTCGATCTGACTGAGGATCTGCAGGCCGTCATCGCGAAACGGGATGGTCCCACCGGCGGCCCGAGGAGTCCCCGACGGATCGTCAATGACGGGGTTGGACATCGCGCAACCGGTGAGCGCGCCGAGGCCCAGCATCCCCACCGCAGTCAGGAACGCACGGCGACTCGTCACGATCGTGAGGCTAGCGCACCGCGCTATGATCGAACGATCTTTGACAACTGACTGCACAATCGGATCGGGGACCTCGTTATGAAAGAGTCAGCGCTGCGCCGGATCCTCGAACCTGTGGTGCAAGCGGCAGGCCTCGATCTGGAGGCCGTGGAGATCGTCCCTGCCGGCCGACGGTCGCTGGTGCGAGTGGTGGTCGACGGCGATGGCGACAACGGGCGGGGTCCGACGCTGGACCAACTCGCTGACGTCTCCAAGGCCGTGTCCGTCGCCCTCGATGACGCGCCCGAGACCGGGTCGCGTCCGTACACGCTGGAGGTGACCACGCGAGGAGTCAGCCGTCCGCTGACGCGCCCCGCTCACTGGCGGCGCAATGTTGGTCGCCTCGTGACGATCCGGCTGACCGGCGATCAGCCGGAGGTCACGGGCCGCATCACGGAGGCCTCGGACTCGGGGGCGACCGTCGAGGTGTCCAATGAGCCGACCCACATCGACTTCGGCGACGTCGTACGCGCCTTGATCGAGGTTGAACTCAACCGCGCGGTTGACGGTGACGACGACGCGGATCTGTCCGAGGAGGAGTGAGATGGACATCGACATCACCGCGCTGAAGGCGCTGGAACGGGACAAGGAGATCCCGATGGAGGTGGTGATCGGGGCGTTGGAGGACGCCTTGTTGAACGCCTACCAGAAGTCTCCCGATGCTGTGGCCGGTGCCCGCGTCGAGTTGAATCGCAAGTCGGGCACCTTCACGGTCTGGGTGCCGGAGCGCAACGAAGAAGGCGTCGTCATCGGGGAATACGACGACACGCCACATGGTTTTGGACGTGTGGCGGCCGCGACCGCGCGGCAGGTGATTTTCCAACGTCTCCGCGACGCCGAGGACGAACAAAAGTACGGGCATTTCCAGGGCGCCGAGGGCGACATCCTGCTCGGTGTGATCCAGCAGGACCGCGATTCCCGGGTTGTCCGGGTCGACCTGGGCCGCATCGAGGCGATCATGCCTCCCGCGGAGCAGGTCACTGGTGAGGACTACTCGCACGGAAAGCGCATGCGGGTGTACGTCGTGACCGTTCGTCGCGAGCCCAGCGGTCCGAAGGTCGTTGTGTCGCGCACGCATCCCGCGTTGGTGCAGCGGCTGTTCCGCCTCGAGGTGCCCGAGATTGAGCAGGGTGTCGTCGAGATCAAGGCCGTGGCACGGGAGGCTGGGCACCGGTCCAAGATCGCTGTCACCTCGCACAACCGCGACGTTTCTGCCAAGGGTGCCTGCATCGGGCCGGTCGGCGGGCGAGTGCGAGCAGTCATGCACGAGCTGAACGAGGAGAAGATCGACATCGTCGATTGGTCGAGCGACCCGGCCGAGTTCATCGCTCAGGCGCTGTCACCGGCCAAGGTGTCGTCGGTCACCATCACCGACAAGACGGCCAAAGAGGCCATCGCGATCGTGCCTGACTACCAGCTGTCCCTCGCCATCGGACGCGAAGGGCAAAACGCGCGGCTCGCGGCGCGCCTGACGGGGTGGAAGATCGACATCCGTCCCGATACGGCGGCAGCTACCGACTGAGGTTCGGGCTGTACCCAACGACCCGCGTCAACGGGGATCCACCCGTGACGTATGCTGGCAGGTGTGGTTGTGACCCGCACCTGCATCGGGTGCCGCCAGCGCGACGATAAGTCGGGGCTGGAGCGGTTCGTTCGCGGATCGACCGGTGAACTCGTGTGGGACGCAGCCGCGGACATGCCCGGTCGGGGGGCCTACCTCCACCACAACCAGGCCTGTTGGCAGGCAGCGGTGAAGCGCCGAGCGTTCGGCCGCGCACTGCGCGGCAGTGTGTCCGCGGCGTCGCCGCCCCCGGGGTGGGGTGTCGACCTCACTTAGGAGAAACAAGCGCGAGAGCACTATTGTTGCTCTCGTGACTCGCGTGTATGGCGCGAGCCAGATCAGAAAGTGGGCAGACGCTCATGACGACTCGATGAGTACCGCGCAATGAGCATCCATTTCAACTAGCTGGTCCGTGTACGGCACGGACCAAAAGGAGAGTAGTGGCCAAGGTCCGTGTCTACGAGCTCGCAAAAGAGCTCGGACTGGAGAGTAAGGAACTTCTGAAGGCCCTCAAAGACATGGGGGAATTCGTTAGGTCTGCTTCCTCCACGATTGAGGCGCCAGTCGTCCGACGTGTGACGGAAAAGATCAAGGGTGGAAAGCCAAATGGGGCGGCGCCAAAGGCCCGCCCGGCAACGCCGCGCCCGACGCCGTCACCGGCGTCGGTGAGGCCGCAGCGTCCCACCCCGAAAGCAGCAGCACCGAAGCCAGGCGCTGCAAAGCCCGACGTCATCAAGCCCGATGCCGAAGCCGTCAGCACGGCCGCTCCTGAGGTGCCCGCAAGCCCTCAGCCTGCCGCACCGACACCGGCACCGGCACCGGCACCCAGCGCGACTCCCGCAACGCCGGCACCGAGCCCGGCCGACGCGAAGCGCCCCGTCCCAGCACCGCGGCCCGGACCGCGCCCCGGACCGCGACCTGCCTCTGGCGGATCGGGATCCGGCGGTCAAGGCCCGCGCCGAGGCTCCTCGGGGACTCCGCGTCCGGGTAACAACCCGTTCTCCTCAAGCCAGGGGATGGGCGTTCGCCGTCCCCGCGGCGAAGGCGGCGGGTCCGGACAACGTCCGGCCGGCGAGCGGTCGGGCCCACGTACGGGTGCGCCGCGGCCCTCGCAGTTCACGCCGCGCACACCAGGCGGCGGTGCTCCAGGGATTCCGCGTCCGAACCCGGGCATGATGCCCAAACAGGCCAATCCCGGTCTCGGCAGTTCGCCACGCACCCGCGGTGGTGGCGGTGGCGGCGGAGGTGGCCGTGGTCGTCCCGGTGGCGGCGGCGGAGGCGGCGCGCCAGGGCGCGGCCGTCCGGGCATCGGCGGAGCGCCGATGGGCGGTCCGGCTCCAGCTGGTGGTCGCGGTGGTCGCGGTGGTCGTGGCGGCACGCAGGGTGCCTTCGGTCGCCCCGGCGGTCCCTCGCGCAGGGGCCGGAAGTCGCGTAAGCAGCGCAGGCAAGAGTTCGACCAGATGGAGGCGCCATCGATCGGTGGCGTACGCGTCCGGCAAGGCGACGGGCAGAAGGTCCGTCTCCGTCGCGGCGCGTCCTTGACGGACCTCGCCGAGAAGATTGGCGTTGAGCCCGCGAGCCTCGTTCAGGTGCTGTTCCATCTCGGCGAGATGGTGACCGCCACCCAGTCGCTGTCCGACGACACGCTTCAGGTTCTCGGCGCCGAGTTGAACTACGACATCGACGTGGTTTCGCCGGAGGATGAGGACCGCGAGCTGCTGGAGTCCTTCGACATCGAGTTCGGTGCCGATGCCGGTGACGACGCCGATCTCGTGAAGCGACCGCCGGTCGTCACGGTCATGGGTCACGTCGATCACGGCAAGACCAAGCTGCTGGACGCGCTGCGTCACACGAACGTGGTCGCCGGCGAGGCCGGTGGCATCACCCAGAAGATCGGTGCCTACCAGGTCCACACCACGGTGGATGACCAGGACCGCACCATCACCTTCATCGACACACCCGGTCACGAGGCGTTCACCGCCATGCGTGCGCGGGGGGCCAAGTCGACCGACATTTCGGTGTTGGTCGTTGCCGCCGATGACGGCGTGATGCCGCAGACCATCGAGGCGTTGAACCACGCGCAGGCTGCCGACGTCCCGATCGTCGTCGCCGTCAACAAGATCGACAAGCCCGGTGCGGACCCGACCAAGGTCCGTGGACAGCTCAGCGAGTACGGCCTGGTGCCCGAGGAATACGGCGGCGACACCATGTTCGTCAACGTGTCGGCCATCACCAAGGAGGGCCTCCCCGAGTTGATGGAGGCCATCGTCCTGACGGCCGACGCGACGCTCGATCTGCGCGCCAACCCGGACATGCCCGCGCAGGGTGTGGCCATCGAGGCGCACCTCGACAAGGGTCGCGGACCCGTCGCCACGGTGCTCGTGCATCGCGGAACGCTGAAGATCGGTGACTCGATCGTGGCGGGATCGGCCTATGGCCGCGTTCGAGCGATGATCGATGACACCGGTGAGAGCGTTGACGAAGCTGCGCCTTCGATGCCCGTGCAGGTGCTGGGTCTGACATCAGTGCCCAGTGCAGGCGACAACTTCCTTGTCGTCGAGGACGACCGGATGGCACGCCAGATTGCCGAACGCCGTGAGGCTCGGCAGCGCGCCGCCGCCTTGGCCAAGTCGACACGTCGCAAGACGCTCGACCAGCTGTTCGAGCAGTTGGAGAAGGGCGAGACGCAGGAACTGCGCCTCATCCTGAAGGGCGACAGCGCCGGGTCGGTCGAGGCCTTGGAGGACTCGCTGATGCAGATCGACGTCGGCGACGAGGTGTCGCTGCGCGTCATCGACCGCGGTGTCGGTGCCATCACCGAGACCAACGTGTCGTTGGCGTCTGCCTCCGATGCCGTCATCATCGGCTTCAACGTCCGCACGCAGGGCAAGGCGACCGAGATGGCCGATCGCGAAGGCGTGGACATCCGGTACTACTCGGTGATCTATGCCGCGATCGACGAGGTCGAGGCCGCGCTGAAGGGCATGCTCAAGCCGATCTACGAAGAGAAGATCATGGGCCATGCCGAGATCCGCGAGATCTTCCGGTCGTCCAAGATTGGTCTGATCGCCGGTTGCATGGTGCTCGATGGCACGATGCGTCGCCATGCGAGCGCGCGCCTGCTGCGTGACGGGATCGTCGTCACGGAGACCGAGATCAACTCGCTGCGTCGGGAGAAGGATGACGCCACCGAGGTCAAGGAGGGTTACGAGTGCGGTATGACACTCAAGAACTTCCAAGACCTGAAGATCGGCGACATCATCGAGACGCACGAACTGGTCGAGAAGCCGCGTAGCTGAACGCCCGCCGTCGGGTCGGTCCCGAAAGAGACCGGCCCGACGGCGTTGCACGCTAGAGAGAGGCAAGCAGATGCCGAACCAACGCATTGCCAAGTTGGCCGAACAGATCAGACTCGTCGTGGCTGAGATGCTGGAACGCCGCGTCAAGGACCCGCGTTTGGGGTTCGTCACCGTGACCGAGGTCCGCCTCACCGGCGATGCCCGTGAGGCCACGGTCTTCTACACCACGATGGGCACCGAACACGAACGGGCCGAGACGGCCGTTGCGCTGGAATCGGCCAAGGGCCTGATCCGCTCGCGCGTGGGCAAGGTCGTCGGCCTCAAGCACACGCCGTCGCTCACCTTCGTCCTCGACGCGATTCCCGAATCGGCTGCCCAGATCGAGGGTCTGCTGGCGGCGGCCCGCTCCGGCGACGCCGAAATCGCGGCCCAGGCCGCCGAGGCGACCTATGCCGGCGAGGCGGACCCCTACAAGAAGCACGCCGACGACGATGAGTGATTCCCCCCTCCAGGGGATCGTCGTTGTCGACAAGCCTTCCGGGTGGACCTCCCACCAGGTCGTCGGGCGGATGCGTCGCCTGGCTGGGACCAAGCGCGTCGGGCATGCCGGGACGCTCGATCCCATGGCGACCGGTGTCTTGGTGGTCGGGCTCAACAAGGCCACTCGACTGCTCGGGTACCTCGCTGGTCACGACAAGACGTACACCGCAACCATTCGGCTCGGCCAATCGACTTTCACCGACGATGCCGAAGGAGAGATCCTCTCGGAGACGGCGACGCCGCAGGTCGACCCCGAAAGGCTCGCCACTGAGGTCGCAGCCCTCACGGGCAACATCGAGCAGAGGCCATCCACGGTGTCGGCGATCAAGGTCGATGGGCAACGCGCGTATGCGCGCGCCCGCAGGGGCGAGGACGTTTCACTGCCGGCTCGTCCGGTGACGGTTTCGTCGTTCCGTGTCACTGACGTCCGCTCAGCTCGTACCCGGTCGATCGACGTCACAGACGTGGACGTCGTGGTCGAGTGCTCCTCGGGAACCTACATTCGCTCGCTGGCTCGCGACCTTGGTCAGGCGCTTGGCGTCGGGGGTCACCTGACGGCTTTGCGTCGGACAGTCAGCGGCCCGTTCACGGTCGAGGAGGCCATGGCGTCGTCCGAGCTGGACGATCCGACGGGTCCGTTGCCGGTTCTTCCGCTTGCCGACGTCGCTGCTCGCGTGTTTCCCACGATCGCGGTGTCCGACGAACAGGCCCGTGACGTCAGCCACGGGCGCCCGCTGCCCATCACGGTCGACGCGGTGACGGCGCTGCTGCACGACGGGCAGTTGTACGCCCTGTACGAACCGGGGGAGCGCGGGGACGCGAAACCGGCCGCGGTCTTCGTCGGGTGACGGGGCGGTGGACGCCGCGCCGCGGGGTGTCTGGTACGCCCTGCGCAGGTTGTAGGCTGACCGCGGACCACCACAGGCAGTGTCGAAAGGACGCCGTGCGCTCTTCAGTCGTGGCGATAGGGAACTTCGACGGAGTTCATCTCGGACACAGACAAGTCCTCGCCGAGGCCCGCGAACGCTGTGCCGGAGCTCCGCTGATCGTCGTGACCTTCTGGCCCCATCCGCGTTCGGTGCTGCGCCCGGGCGAAGGGCCGATGCTGTTGACCCGCCTGGAGGAACGAATCGAGTTGCTGCAGGATGCCGGTGCCGACCGCGTAGAAGTGATCCGGTTCACGCCTGAACTCGCCTCGTGGAGCGCCGCCGATTTCGTGGCTGAATGCCTCCTCCCGCTGAATCCCTGCTGCGTCGTCGTGGGGGACAACTTCCGGTTCGGGCAGCGTGCCGCCGGAAACGTGGACACGTTGCGCGAGTTGGGCGAGGGGCAGTTCGAGGTGATCGGGGTGCCGCTGATCACCCGTGAGGACGGGTACACCTCGTCGTCGCGTATTCGCGAGGCCCTGCTGGCGGGGGATGTCCAACTGGCGGCGGAGCATCTGGGACGTCCGTTCCGGTTCGCGGGGGTCGTCACCGTCGGTGATCGCCGGGGGCGGTCGCTCGGCTTTCCGACCGCGAATCTCCCTGTTCCTCCGAGCCTGGCGTGCCCCGCCGACGGGGTCTACGCCGGCTGGGTGACACGCCTCGACGGCCGTGACGGGCAGGGTGCGCCGTTGCCCGCGGGTCAACCCGATGAGGTGTGGCCAGCCGCGATCTCGGTCGGGACCAACCCGACCTTCGATGGCGTGCAGAGGCGCGTGGAGGCTTATGTTCTGGGTCGCGACGACCTTGCGCTGTACGACGCCCCGGTCGCAGTGGACTTCACCGCACGGATTCGCGGCCAGGAAAAGTTCTCCAACGTCGATGAGCTCATCGTGGCGATGCAAGGCGATGTGCGTCGCGTTGCAGCCCGTCTCGGCGTGGATGAACTCTGAAGGGCGCCGGAGCTGAGGGGCCCGTTCAGCGCTGAACCATCAAAGACTTGCGGTAGATCGCGTCCACCTGTTCGCGTCGGTGTGTCTCCCCGCGCTCGTCGAACCACACGTACTCCGCCCGGCGATGATGCCCCGTCGGCGAATAGCCCAGGTCGAGGTACAGGGGGATCGCCGAGTAGTTGTCCGGGTCGACGCCCAGGAAGACCTCCTCGAAGCCACGCTCCATGGCGTGGTCCTCAAGGAATCGCGTGAGCGCGCGTCCGGCTCCTTGCCGACGGTGCTCTGGGTACACCCACAGGTTCTTCAACTCCGGGACGAGGGGTCCTTCACGGAGATCCAAGACACCGGTCCCGAACGTGACCGAATCGACGAGCGCAACCGCGTACAGGTAGAACCCCTCTTGCTGCAGTTCGAAGTGCCTATCGGCGAAGTGCGCGCTGGGGTGAGGCTCGTGTTTGCGCAGGGTGACAAGATCGGACTCTTCGCAAAGCCTCACGTACATGTCGCATCACTCCTCGTCCTCGCGGCCCTCTTCTCACGTTCTCGGTGGACCGATACTACGCCCCGCCGTGGAGAGCCCATAGGCTGGAGGTGAGGCGTAACACCGGCGCAACGGCGTGGTGACGGCGCGCCTTCGTCGGTGCGGTTTCGCGTTCCTTGTAGGGGCGCGGTATCCTTTCTGGGTTGCCGTCATGACGGCCGCGGATCTGAAAGAGCCCCCCATCGCTGCACGCGATGCCCGCCGGGCCGGGGGCGCCGCGCAACGACGATGAAAGGAGCCCATCTCCGCATGGATGCTGCTACCAAGAAGGCAATCATCGAAGAGTACGCCACCCACCCAGGGGATACGGGCTCTCCCGATGTGCAGATTGCCCTGCTGACCAAGCGAATCGCGCATCTGACCGAACACCTCAAGCAACACAAGGGCGACCACCACAGCCAGCGAGGGCTGATGCTGATGGTCGGTCAGCGCCGTCGGTTGCTGAACTACGTGATGCGCGAAGACATCGCGCACTACCGGTCCCTCATTGAGCGACTGGGTCTGCGTCGGTGACGATGTGAACTGAGGGAGTGGCCTTAGGGCCGCTCCCTTCGTCCATCGCCCGGCCGGGCAGAAAACTCCAGACGGCTGCCACGAACTTCGGTCCTCGGTAGTGGCTTGCGGGGAGTCCCCGCTGGCTTCGATCGAAGACCGGGTCCAGGGAGCCTGAACCCGAAAGGAGGGCCCGTGGAGGGTCCTGAACTTCAGTATGTAGAGGCCGTGATCGATAACGGCCAGTACGGAAAGCACACCGTTCGATTCGAGTCCGGGCTTCTGGCCCGCCAGGCCGCCGGCAGTGCCGCGGTGTACCTCGACGGCGACACGATGCTGCTGTCCGCCACCGCCGTGGGTAACAATCCGCGCGAAGGCGTCGACTTCTTCCCCTTGACCGTGGATGTCGAGGAGCGCATGTACGCCGCGGGCCGGATTCCCGGCTCGTTCTTCCGCCGTGAAGGCCGCCCCGGCGAGGGTGCGATCCTCACCGCGCGCCTGATCGACCGTCCGCTGCGCCCCTGCTTCTCGAAGGCGCTGCGCAACGAGGTGCAGGTCGTCGTCACCGTGCTCGCGTTGAACCCGAACGTCTTGTACGACGTCCTCGCGATCAATGCGGCCTCCATGTCGACGACGCTGAGCGGTCTGCCGTTCACGGGTCCGATCGGTGGCGTGCGTGTCGCGCTCATCGGTGACCAGTGGGTGTGCTTCCCGACCTTGGAGCAGCTTGAGGACGCCACCTTCGACATGGTCGTGGCCGGGCGTGTCCGTGCCGACGGCGATGTGGCCATCATGATGGTCGAGGCCGAAGCCACAGAGGCCACCTGGGGTCTCGTGCAGGCCGGGCGCACCGCGCCGACCGAAGAGGTCGTCGGCGGTGGCCTGGAGGCTGCCAAGCCGTTCATCAAGGCCCTGTGCGATGCGCAGGCCGAACTCGCGGCGAAGCTCCCGAAGGAGCCCCGCGAACTGCCGCTGTTCGCCGATTACCAGCCCGACGTGTACGAGGCTGTGGCGAAGGCCGGTACCGATCGCCTGCGCGAGGTGATGACCATCCACGGCAAGAAGGACCGTGAGGTTGCCACCGAAGACCTGTTGGCGATGCTGATCGCCGAGGTCGGGCCGCAGTTCCCGGACCGCGACAAGGAGATCGTCGGCGCCTTCCGTGCCTTGACCAAGAAGGTCGTGCGCCTCAAGACGCTGACCGAAGAGGTCCGCATCGACGGCCGTGGGCTGCGCGACATTCGGACGCTGTCGGCCGAGGTGGGCGTGATTCCGCGGGTGCACGGCTCGGCGTTGTTCATGCGTGGTGAGACCCAGATTCTGGGTGTTTCGACGCTGAACATGCTCGAGATGGAGCAGAAGATCGACACGCTCGCTCCCGAGAAGACCAAGCGCTACATGCACAACTACAACTTCCCGCCCTACTCGACCGGCGAGACCGGCCGTGTCGGGTCGCCGAAGCGGCGCGAGATCGGCCACGGTGCGTTGGCCGAGCGCGCGCTGGTGCCGGTGCTGCCGACTCGCGAGGAGTTCCCGTACGCGATCCGTCAGGTGTCCGAGGCGCTGGGGTCGAACGGCTCGACGTCGATGGGTTCGGTGTGCGCATCGACTTTGTCGCTGCTGGGCGCCGGTGTCCCGCTGAAGGCACCCGTGGCGGGCATCGCCATGGGCTTGATGAGCGACGAGATCGACGGTGAGACGCGCTACGTCGCGTTGACCGACATCCTCGGTGCCGAGGACGCGCTGGGCGACATGGACTTCAAGGTCGCCGGGACCCGCGGTTTCGTCACCGCGTTGCAGCTCGACACGAAGCTCGACGGAATCCCCGCCGACGTGCTGTCCGCCGCGCTCTTGCAGGCACGCGAGGCGCGCAACACGCTCCTGGACGTCATGGGTGAGGCCATCGACGGACCCGACGAGCTGAGCGAGTACGCCCCGCGCATCATCACCGTGAAGATCCCTGTCGACAAGATCGGTGAGGTCATCGGGCCCAAGGGCAAGATGATCAACCAGATGCAAGACGACACGGGCGCCAACATCTCGATCGACGACGACGGCACCGTGTACATCGGCGCCGACAACTCGACGGCGGCCGAGGCGGCTCGCGCGCTCATCAACGCCATCGCCAACCCGACGATGCCCGAGATCGGCGAGAAGTACCTGGGTACTGTCGTCAAGACCGTGCCGTTTGGTGCGTTCGTCTCCCTGCTGCCCGGCAAGGACGGTCTGCTGCACGTGACCAAGCTGCGGGCCCTCAACGGGGGCAAGCGCGTTGAGCAGGTCGAGGACGTGCTCTCGGTGGGGCAGAAGATTCAGGTCGAGATCAGCGACATCGACGACAAGGGCAAGCTGTCCCTCGTGCCGGTGCTCGAAGAGGATGCCTCTGAATAGGTAGCCTTCACAACTACTGACGTCGGGGCCCGGACACACGTTCGGGCCCCGACGTCGTTGCTTAGGGGAGTTGGATCTCTCGCCACTTTCGACACGAGATGGCCCCCGCTGCGGGGAGCGCGGGGGCCATCTCGGCGGGGTGCCGGCGTGTCAGACTGAGCGCTTGCGCAGCATCAGTGCAACGCCGACCCCGATCAAGGTGAGGGCTCCAACCAGTGCACTCACGCCGACCGAAGCCCCCGATTCGGCCAACTGGGAGGTATCGGCTGCCGCCTCACCAGGCGGGTTGGCCGAGTCCGTGGGGCTGCCGCTGGTTGCTGAGGTCGTCGCGGCCGCTGCCGAAGGCGTGGCGGCCACCAGCAGGTCAGCCTGCGCGTCGTTGTCGGTGTCCGTGTCATCGGTGTCCGTCGTGGTCGCCGGAATAGCCAAGGGATTCGACTCTGGGATGTCGTCGGACCTCGGGGACACGTACGCCACGTTGTGC
>RRZU011432516.1_pt1 | contig 33751 bp, 37 predicted proteins | sample 2165561 | NCBI WGS metagenome assembly RRZU01 (sample SAMN10456909, study PRJNA506462) | wastewater metagenome | isolation source: wastewater sludge | place: USA: Moscow, Idaho | reverse complement strand
GCGGCAAGAATAATGCCAAGATCAAATCCGCTTGCTCCCAGTGAAACGGCCAACTGAGGCAGGACAGGGATAATGATGCCAATCCCCAGAAGGGCAATGAAAACAGCAAGTGATACAGTAAAAAGAATACCCTTGTTCATTTTCTTTGAGAGGGTGAAAACTGGCAATCCTTTGAAATGAATATTGTGGGAAGATCCTTGCAAAAAGAAAGTATCGCCCGGATAATTTAGGAGCACATTATACTATTTGAGGGACTCTCCGACTTAAAAAAGCCTTCTTTTTTCATATTTTGCAAGACTGCCTGAAAAAAGTCATCTCCCATTTATCAAATGCTTGATCGCGATCTGATTATTCCTTTCTTAGCTTTCTTGCAAAGTTATGGTATGTTGTGCCGCCTTGCTGGATTTATAGGATACTTTTATCTTATTAACCGTAACATAGAATAAGAAGATGAAAGAGTGGGTTCCACTCCTACAAACACTGTCATGGATCGGACTGATTATCATTGGAACGCGTACATTCAGTGCACAGCTTATAAGTCTTTTTGAAGCGATTCGTCTTCGCATTGCCGCAGGCAGCTCGTTTAAGGCTGGTCCCGAGTTAGGAGATGATTTACATAGATTACAGATAATTGACCAAAATAAGCCAAGGAAAGACAAAGGTATAGGCAAATGGAAAATAGAAAGAAATGAGATTTACAAAAAGAATCAAGGAATTTTCCTGATCCATGTCATTTAACCATTAAATAAGCGAACGCAGCTTTACGATATATTTATATAATTAGTACGTCATAACTGCAGCTCTTTTCATGATGATGAATTTGCAGAATTCTTTCTTGGTCAAAACTGGGGAAACGAGGCGTATAAGGAACAAAAAAGAAACGGCATGACAGGCTCTGCACCTCTGCTTCTGGGGCGTTTCTCTGCACCTGCCACGTTACCATGAAAGGCGGAACAGCTATACAAATTGAAAGATACATAGACTTCGAAATGGTCCGCCTATTCACATGAAACAGTCAACAAGACGCATCTTTGATCCACAAGACGGCGTAGCCTGCGTCACATTATTCAGCCCGACCATTTCCTCAAATAAATAAAAAAGGTTTTCATGCAACAAGAACTGGTTAACGCCCGTATTTGCCCTAATGGTAGTCTTAGTCTGGTCTCTCGTTTAGAAGTCGATGCCTTACTGAAGGCAAGCAAGGGAGAGCTATATCCCATATTCCGCGACAGCTCTTTGGCTGTACTTAACTATGGCGATTACCTGGACGACGGCAGAGAACTGCTCACGCGTTTTCCCGATTTCGACATCAGGGTAATCCAGGAGGAGCGTGGGATAAAACTTGATCTGCGCAATGCCCCTGGCAATGCCTTTGTCGATGGCCAAATCATTCAGGGTATCAGCGAACATCTATTTTCTGTCCTTCGCGATATTATTTTCACAGACAGTATGCTCTTAAAAAACTCATTATTTGGCCTCGACACCTCAAGCGGCATCACAAACGGTATTTTCCACATCCTGCGTAATGCCCAGGTTATGGTGCCGAACACGCCACCGCGTTTAGTGGTTTGCTGGGGTGGACACTCTATATCGCAAGAAGAGTACGATTACAGTAAAGAAGTGGGCTATCAACTAGGCCTACGCAACCAGGATATCTGTACGGGTTGCGGCTCCGGGGCCATGAAAGGGCCCATGAAAGGGGCAGCCGTCGGCCACAGCAAACAGCGTAACACAAATGGTCAATATCTTGGCATAACGGAACCGGGTATCATTGCCTCGGAATCCCCCAACCCCATCGTGAAAGACCTGGTCATCATGCCTGACATTGAAAAGCGGCTGGAGAGTTTTGTACGGCTGGGCCACGCAATTATTGTTTTTCCAGGTGGTGTCGGAACTACCGAAGAGATACTCTACATCCTTGGCATCCTCTCCCATCCGGCCAACGCCCCCATTCCCTTCCCCCTTATCTTCACCGGACCAGCAAGCGCCAAAAAATATTTCGAGACCGTCGATGAGTTCATCACCCTTGCCCTTGGTCCGGAGGTCAGTAAGCTCTATACAATTATTATAGATGACCCGGTTCAAGTTGCCCGCATCGCTGTGGAAGGGATAAAAAAGGTACACGCCTTCAGACGCGCTACGGATGATGCCTACTACTTTAACTGGCAGTTGACTGTCCCCCTTGACTTTCAGCTCCCTTTTCACCCCACCCATGAGAGCATGCGTGCCCTAAATCTGAGCCGATCCCAGTCGCCGGATGCCCTTGCCAGTAACCTACGCAGGGCCTTTTCCGGCATCGTCAGTGGTAATGTCAAGGCCTCGGGCATTCGTCTTATTGAAGAGCATGGTCCTTTTGAGCTGTGCGGCGACCCCAGCATTGTGCAGGCCATGGAAAACGTGCTCACCACCTTTGTCGAAGATGATAGGATGAAACTTCCTGGTAAGATCTACACACCATGCTATAACCTCACTCCAAGTTAATGATGTTTTTTGGCATGGCGAGATTCCAAACAGGTAATGTAATAATTTTATTGAGTTATGAACATTCTCCCTTAAAAAGGGAAAAAGAAAACTCTTTCTTTATCCATGTTTTTTTCTTAAAATCGTGAACTAAATTTCATATAATAGAGCTGACATAACCTTTACCAATAATATTGAGGGAGAATAGTATGCCATACATTGCTTGGAGTGACAGCTTCAACACAACAATTGAGGAAATCGATAACCAGCACAGACAGCTGATAGACTATATCAATCAGCTCGACGACGCTCGCAGATCGGGAAACAAAGATGCAATGGCACAGGTTATTGATGGACTCACAGACTATACCATTTCTCACTTTGCCTTTGAAGAATGCCTCATGGAAGATGCCCAGTATTCATTTACCAAGGCCCACAAAAGCATTCACGGCTCTTTTATCAAACGGGTAGGCACCTTCAAGGATCGCTTTAAAGCCGGGGAAGATATTGCCGAAGAGTTCCAAAATCTGCTCAAGGTATGGCTTATTCAGCATATTCAGCGGGATGATGCCGCCTATGTTAAGGCCGTAAAATCGCAGATGGTCGAAATACTCTCCAGCAAAGATGAACCAAGCGCTGGTAGTGGTGGAAAAACTGGAGGTTGGCTCAGCCGCTCCATGAAGAAATTTTTTGGTTGATAATTAACCGTTTTATGGGCGAATTATTCTCCTCTCTCCCACGGGAACAGCAGTTAACTCGTGTGAGAGAGGAGTTTTTGTATAAAAAAGAAAGCGGTTGGTTCAATAAAGAAGACGTGCTCATTGGCAGGACAGAAGATGAGGTGATCGCGGCACTTCTTGATCTTGAAGATGCGGAAATCGCCAGCATAGGTGACTGCATGGGAGGTTCTCCCATGATTGCTCCGAAACTGGAAAATTTCGCGCGGAAATAGTTTAGAACGACTCTTTCCGCGTCTCAAAATTGTTTATTCACCCGCCCCAGTTATACCCAACGTGGTCACTAATCGACCAGGATACCGTATGGTTGCCCCCCAGGATTTCCTGATAAAAGAATACCCCATAAACCGTGTCAGACTAGTCACAACCTATCCTGATTTTCTCCTGCAGAAACAAGCTCAGCCAAGCTTACTGGCAGCAACACGGCAATTCGGCCAGATACACCCTTTTCTCGTCGTTTCAGATCCCAACAACGAGCAGTTGGTGCTTCTAACCGGCTTCTCCCAGTACCTTGCCCTGCTCGCGGCAGAGCAAAAAACAATTCTTTGCCGCTTAGTACAGGCAGACACTGACCCTCTCACCCTTTATGGCCTGCGCATCCTCCATGACCAGGTATTTTTAGCCGACAGTATTGTCTTGCAGGCCTATTTACTTCGGGAAGCGGAAGACGTATTGCAAGAAAAGCAACTCGTCTCACTCTTGCCCCTCTTAGGGCTTAAGGCCCAGTCACACCTGCTGGTGCAGAGAAAAAAGATTCTGACACTTAGCTTTCCCATGCAGGAGGCGCTGCACCGAAAATGTATCAACCCAAAAAGTGTGGAACAACTGCTAAGCCTGCCACCTAGCGAGCAAGAGGAAGCCCTTGCTCTTATCAGTCACTACAATTTTGGCGGCTCTAAACAGCAGAAACTTATGGAAATGCTAGTAGAGCTGCAGCACCGCAGCGGCATAGGAATAAGCGAGTTACTGCATAAGTGGCGACAAGCAGAACCTCCTGATGACAATATTCCCCAAGAGGGACAGAATCTACTCAGTTTTCTGCAGAAGATGTGTACGCCCAAGCTAACTCAGGCCCGGGAACATTTTGCCAGTCGCCTTCGCGAGCTCAAACTGCCCGCACAGGCGCGCCTAAGTCATACCGCTGACTTTGAAGATGAGGGCCTGGAGCTCCACTTATCTTTTGCCAATTGGGAAAACTTTACTCAAAGGTGGCCAGCTCTACTGGCGCTTATGGGAAATAATCCGAGAGACTTCTAGCGTAGGCCTGTACTAAGATATCATCGCCAAGGAAACTGGTGCGTACATTATGCAAAAGCCCCTCTTCAAATCGCTGCGCAGCGTGCTGTCCCTGTAAGAGCGGAATCCCTTCCTCGCCAATAAAGAAAGGGGCATAGATGAGACACCACTCATCAACCAGCCCTGCTCTCAAAAAAGCGCCATGGATTGCCGAGCCTCCTTCGACAAGTAACGAAGTTAGATTATATTGACCAAGTGTGGCAAGAATGTTTTTTATATCTAGGCGTTCGCCTTCTTTGCCATCATTCGCCTGTTTTGGCACACGAAAGACCTTTGCCCCTTTTTTTTGCAGCTCTTTGGCCTTTTCATTGCTGGCATTTTCATGGCAGAAAATCCAAGTTTCTGCACTCGAGTTTTGTTGCAGCATCTTGCTTTCAGGCGAGAGCCACAGCCGTGTATCTAAAACAACCCGCAGAGGGTCTCGACTGGAGCCACCTGCAAGGCGTGTAGTCAAACTGGGATTATCTACAGCGGCAGTACCCACGCCAATAAGAATAGCGTCCATCTCATTTCTGAGTTGATGTACAAAGACGCTGGCCTCGGGCCCGGTAATGGCACCTCCCTGGCCTTTTCGATAGGCAATTTTACCATCAAGGCTTAGTCCGGCCTTCAACAACACCCAGGGAAGGCCGCTGTGACTGTGTTTGACAAAGGGTAAGATGAGCTGCTGGCAGGCACTTTCGCAAACCCCTAACGTCACATCTACACCTTTACCTGATAAGTACTGTGCGCCTCCGCCCTGTACCTGACCATTGGGGTCTTTGACGCCGATGAAAACCTCTTTAATACCCGCCACTAAGATTGCCTCAGTGCATGGTGGCGTCCTCCCCGTGTGATTACAGGGTTCCAATGTCACATACATGCGGGCACCCCGAGGATCATGGCCATTTCCGCGAACATTGGCAAGTGCATTTATCTCGGCATGGGCTGTCCCTGCCTTTTTGTGATAACCGCAGCCCAGGATCACATTATCACGAACTATCACTGCCCCCACAGCTGGATTAGGAGACGTGCGACCAAGCCCTTTTCTTGCCTCGTCCAGGGCTAGTTGCATGTATTTTTCATGCAAGGCCATGTCGTTTACTGGGGGTATCACAAACTACCTTTTTGCTCGCCAAGAAAGGTCTTCAGCTCTTCCATAAACTCATTAACGTCTTTAAATTGCCGGTACACTGAGGCAAAGCGGACGTACGCAACTTCATTTAAGGCTGGCAAAGTCTCCATGACCCATTCACCTATCTGTCTCGTTGAAATTTCTTTGCCGCCGTGGTCCTGTAATTTTTGCTCTATCTCATCGACAAAAAGGTCAATTTCACCGGTGCTGACTGGGAGCTTCTCGCAGGCCTTTTCCAGGCCAGCGATCATCTTACGGCGATTCCAGGCCTCTCGCCTGCCATCTTTTTTTACCAGAACCGGCAAGGTTAACTCAATCTGTTCAAAGGTAGTAAACCGCTGATGGCATGTTTCGCAGACTCTTCTTCTCCTAATTATGGTTTTATCTTTGTTTAATCGAGAATCAATGACACGAGAATTCAATTGGCCACAGTATGGACATTTCATCAGTATACCATTTGCTCATAAACCAAAAAAGCCGGCAGTCTGTAAAGAGACTTGCCGGCACTTTTGTAGACCCGATCAATTTCAGTAAAACTTACGAAAAAAGGGAAATACGACGTAAATGCCGACCACCCGCAAATTCGGTTTGCAACCAGGTATGCACAATATCTATTGCCAGGGCTCCTCCTAATATGCGGCCACCCAGGCAGAGCACATTGGCATTGTTATGCTCGCGACTCAACTTAGCAGAGAAGGGCTCCTGGCACAACGCTGCGCGAATTTCATGATGCCGATTGGCTGCCATACACATCCCTTGCCCTGTCCCGCAGATGAGGATCCCGCACTGAAAGTGCCCATCTATGATGTGCTGGCAAAGATTATCAGCAAAAATAGGGTAATCAACAGATTCCTCACTACCGTTACCCACGTCAACTATCTCATACCCTTTTTCAGACAGGTACGTTTTTATCTCAAGTTTAAGCAGATAACCGCCGTGATCAGAGCCAATTCCTATCTTCACGTTCCCACCTAGTACCGCAATTCACTGGTTGAAGCGGCGAAAAACCAAAACGCCATTGGTGCCGCCAAAACCAAAAGAATTGGATAAGGCAACCTCCACTTGCTTTTCTCTTGCAACAAGAGGCACATAGTCTAGATCGCACTCCGGATCTGGATGCTCGAGATTAATCGTTGGGGGTATGATGCCGCGCGCTATGGTCAGCGCTGTAAATGCTGCCTCTATACCACCTGCGGCTCCCAACATGTGTCCGGTCATCGATTTGGTAGAGCTAATTGCCAGCCTTGAGGCATGGTCACCGAAAACGCTTTTAATGGCCCGGGTTTCGCAAATATCATTTAAGGGCGTTGAAGTGCCATGGGCATTGATATAATCAACGGCCTCTTTGTTTATACCTGCATCCCGCAAAGCCATGGCCATGCAGCGAGCTGCACCTTCCCCGTCTTCAGGTGGAGCTGCAATATGAAAGGCATCGCTGGTCTGGCCGTAGCCGACAACCTCTGCATAGATATGGGCGCCACGGGAACGTGCGCTTTCTAAATCTTCCAACACCAGCATCCCCGATCCTTCAGAAATAACAAATCCATCCCGGTCGCGGTCAAAGGGACGGGAAGCCTGTTGGGGAGCATCGTTGCGAGTAGAAAGTGCCTTCATGGCACTAAAGCCTCCCACTGCAAGCGGACAAATAACCGCCTCGGAACCACCGGAGACAACCACATCACAATCTCCATAAGCAATATGACGAAAGGCTTCTCCCACCGCATGGGTGCCTGCGGCACAGGCCGTAGTTTGCGACAGATTTGGCCCTTTACTGCCCAGACGGATGGAAATCTGCCCGGAAACCATGTTTGGGATCACCCGCGGGATAAAGAAAGGGGTTATCTTCTTCGGCCCCCGCTCCATCACGACCTGATGGTACTGTTCAATAGTAGGCAGGCCGCCCATTCCGCACCCTGTAATAACGCCAACCCGCGCACTGTTTTCCTCGTTAATGGACAGGCCGCTGTCCTTCCAGGCCATTTCTGCCGCTGCTACAGCATATTGCACAAAGAGATCAATGTTTTTGGCCTGCTTCTTCTCAAACCAATCTTCTACATTAAATCCTTTTATCTCAGCGGCAATTTGAGATGCATAGCCCTCAACATCAAAACGGGTAATGGGGCCAACCCCACTACACCCGTTTATCAGAGCTTCCCAGGTTGGCTCAGTACCAATTCCAAGCGGAGTGACAAGTCCCACTCCTGTGACAACGACCCGTCTTTTCACAACGTTCTCTGTTATTTGAGTTTTGCCACGTAGTCAATGGCGTTTTGCACAGTGCTGATCTTTTCAGCTTCCTCATCGGGGATCTCGACATCAAACTCTTCTTCCATTGCCATGATGAGTTCGACCAAATCAAGGGAATCCGCACCCAAATCGTCAACAAAAGAAGCCCCAGAAACGACCTTATCACGGTCAACACTGAGCTGTTCTACGATAATATCAATCATTTTGTCTTCTACTGCCATGATAGTCTCCCAAAAAAATAAAAAATAGTCATTTTTCTACATCAAACCATTCAGGTTCATTAAAGGCACTGACCTCTCAGTGCCCCATATACATACCGCCATTAACATGCAGTGTTTGCCCAGTTATATAGGCGCTGTCCGGCGAGGCCAGAAAGGCCACCGCAGCGGCTACATCTTCTGGGGTTCCAAGCGTTCCCAGGGGAATTTGCCCTTTTAGGGCTTCTTGGAGGTCTTCACCCAAGGCACCAGTCATGTCTGTGGTGATATATCCGGGAGCAACACAGTTGACGGTGATTCCACGACTTGCCAGCTCGCGCGCAGTGGACTTTGTCAGGCCAACTAAACCCGCCTTGGCTGCACTGTAGTTCACCTGCCCGCTGTTGCCGGTAAAGCCGACAACCGAAGCCACATTGATGATGCGCCCTGATTTTTGTTTCATCATGACGCGCATAACCGTCTTACTGCACAAAAAAGCCCCTTTCAGATTGGTGTCAAGCACACTGTCCCAGTCATCTTCCTTCATCCGGGCCAACAAGCCATCGCGGGTAATACCTGCGTTATTCACCAGTACATCTCCTCTGCCGTGCTCTTCGAGAAGCAGCTTGATTGCATCCTGCACCTCACCGGCATCGGCCACATCAAAACGAGAGAGAAAGGACTGACCACCCACTTCTTTGACCAGACGTTCTGTTTCTTCCGCCGCAACTGGGTTGGCCACATAGTTGATACCAACTAAGAAGCCCATACTGGCAAGACGGACACAGATGGCTCGGCCTATGCCTCGGCTACCTCCTGTAACAAGAGCAACAGCACTTTCTGGCATCACTTTTTTCTCGCTTGCAATTGTTTAATCAGTTCAGGAAGGATATTATTGAGATCTCCCACAATGCCATAGGTAGCAATATCAAAGATAGGCGCCTCCGCATCTCGGTTAATGGCCACAACTACCTCGGCAGACTGCATGCCAACCGCGTGCTGAATTGCACCAGAAATACCGCAGGCAATATATAACTTTGGACTGACTGTCTTGCCGGTTTGTCCGACCTGGTGCGGATAGGGTATCCACCCGGCATCTACAGCTGCACGTGAGGCGGCAACGGCTGCATTAAGCTCATTGGCCAGGGCCCTGACAAGGACAAAGCCCTTCTCCGAAGCAAGCCCGCGTCCGCCGGAAACCAGGACTTCGACCTCTTGTATATTGACATTATCCTCTTCGCTCCGCACCGTCTCAAGAACTTCCACAGCAGAATTGAGGTCACTCTCTTTGAGATCAAGCAAAAGAGTCTCCCCACTTCGTTTTGGATCAGGTTCGGGCGTTGGCATAACATTAGGCCTCACCGTTGCCATTTGTGGTCTGGTATCTGGGCATTCAATGGTAGCCATGATATTGCCGCCAAAGGCCGGTCTGGTCTGCAGGAGCATGCCATCGGATTCTCTGATATCAAGCTGCGTGCAATCAGCTGTTAAACCTGCATTGACCTGGGTAGCAACAAAAGGCACAACAGAACGGCCAATTGCCGTGGCGCCCGCCAAAACCACCTCGGGTTTCCGCTCTCGAATAACCCGGGTCAGTATTTTGGCAAAGACATCTTCCCTGAATTGGGCAAGCGCTGGGGAGGTGCCCAGAAGTACAGTATCAGCACCGGCGGCAATAAGCGCTTTGCTGTACTCTTCTACCTTGTCTCCCAGAAGGAGCACACTGAGCGTGACATCACGTTTATCCGCTAGCTTTCGCCCTATGCCAAGCAGCTCAAAACTGACAGGAGATATCTGCCCATGACGGCATTCGGCAATGACCAAGATACCAGAGTAACTCTGCACATCTTCCTGTTGGCGTTTTTGTGCGACCTCGATACGCAAAGCGCCTTCAGGGCAATTATCCACACAGGCTCCGCACAGCGTGCAACTTTCATTGACTTCAGCACAGTCTGCTGCAACACTGATTGCGGCAAAGGCACAACTTCCTTCGCAGATGCTGCATGCCGTACATTTTTCACAATCTATTAGAAGCATGGGCTCAATTTTACTTTATTTTTACAGAAATGGCTGCAGGCATGCTACCAGCTGGGCAACCTGTTCTTCCACACTGCCTTCAAACACTTTTCTTTCACCCCGAGCTTCAGGGGAAAAAACGCGAACCACCTTAGTAGGTGAGCCGGCCAGCCCAATACACTGTGGATCAGCTTCAATATCTGTGGCGGAAAGCACAACGCATTTGGCCTTTTTAGCCTTCATCTTGCCCTTCAAGGAGGCAACCCGGGGTTCGTTGATATCTTTGACAACAGTCAGCAAAGCTGGCAAAGGCAGACGAAGCACATCATAGCCGTCGTCCATCATGCGCTCAACTTCAATGCTCTGTTCTTCTATGTTACGTGTTTTTTGAATGCAAGTGGCAAAAGGGAGATTCAAGCGACAAGCAAGACCCGGCCCCACCTGGGCAGTATCTCCATCAATGGCCTGTTTGCCACAGAGAACAAGATCAACTGGAGCGAGCGTTTTAATAGCCTGACTCAACGTGTAGGAGGTGGCCCAGGTGTCGGCACCGGCAAAGGCTCGGTCTGAGACCAGCACGCCCTCGTCGGCACCACAGGCAATGGCCTCGCGCAACACGGCTTCTGCCTGGGGAGGCCCCATGGTCAGCGCGGTGACTGTACCGCCCATTTTTTCTTTAATGGCCACAGCCTCTTCTAAAGCATGGCGATCATAGGGGTTCATTATTGACTCGACGCCTTCCCTTGACAAGGTATTCGTTTTGGGATCTAAACGAACATCCTTGGCATCAGGGACCTGTTTGAGACAGACAAGTATATGCATAATAATTAAGAATATTCTTTATTCAGTTCCTGACCAATGACATTACGCTGGATTTGATTAGTGCCTTCATAAATCTGCAGGATCTTGGCATCGCGCATCATTTTTTCCACCGGATACTCTTTCATGTAGCCATAGCCACCCAGAACTTGCACAGCATCTGTTGTTACCTTCATGGCTGCGTCCGTGGCAAAAACCTTGCACATGGATGAAACTTTGGACATATCTTTAGGATGCGCGTCAATATGACGGGCCGCACCATAGACGAGAGAGCGAGCCGCTTCAACCTGCATCGCCATGTCAGCCAGCATGTGCTGCACGGCCTGAAAGGAGATAATTGGCTTGCCAAATTGCACACGCTGCTTGGCATAGGTAACCGCCTCATCAAGAGCAGCCTGGGCCAGGCCGACTCCAAGTGAAGCTATCCCCGGACGCGAAAGATCAAGGGTCTTCATAACTGTAATAAAGCCTGTCCCCCTTCTCCCCACCAGTCGATCTTTGGGTATACGGCAGTCTTTAAGGATGAGCTCTCGCGTTGCCGATGAGCGGATACCCATCTTATTTTCCTTTTTGCCATAGGAAAAGCCAGGATCTCCATCTTCCACGATAAAGATAGAGGCACCACGCGCACCCTTCTGGGGGTCACTGAGGGCAACAATTGTATAGATCTCAGATTCGCCACCATTGGTAATCCACTGTTTTGTGCCATTGAGCACCCAGTAATCGCCATCCTCAACTGCGGTCGTCCGGATGCCAGAGGCATCACTGCCTGCATTCGCCTCGGTCAGACCAAAGGCCGCCCACCTGGTACCGGTGGCTATATCTGGCAGGTACTTTGCCTTTTGCTCTTCAGTCCCTGCCAACATAACAGGGAAGATACCAAGGGCACTGGCCGCATAACTGGTAGCTACGCCGACACAACCGCGGGCGAGTTCTTCCATAGCAAGAACTATCTCAAAACATCCGCCCCCCAAGCCGCCGTATTCCTCTGGCACAAAAATGCCAAAAAGGTCTGCCTTGGCTATATCATGCAGTATTTCACGGGGAAATTGGTTTTTCTCATCAAGCTCCGCCCGGACCGGCAAGATCTTTTCCCTCGTGATTTCCCGTGCGGTATCGACGATCATCTGTTGGGTTTCATCAAAAAAGTAATCCACTCGAATCTCCTTCTTCTTTCTCTCTTACCAGCGCAAAAGCAAAGCGCCCCATGCGAGGCCTGCTCCAAACGTGCACATGAGCACCAGATCCCCCTCTTTTAGTCGACCTCCGCGGTTGGCTTCGTCAAGGGCGATGGGGATACTTGCCGAAGAGGTATTGCCGTATTTGCTCAGATTCACAAACACCTTCTCTTCGCTAACGCCTAACCGATCCTTCAGATTATTGATAATGCGAATATTGGCTTGGTGAGGGATCATAAGGTCCACATCATTAATACTCAGGTTATGTTCAGCCAAGAGCTCCTTCACCACCGTTTCCATTAGACGAACCGCGTGCTTGAACAGCTCGCTGCCATTCATTTGGATGTACGACCCTTGCCAGTCAGGGCGCTCTAGATCAGAGTTCATACTTTTTGGGCCATCGGTGTACAACAAATTCCAGTATCTGCCATCCGTATGCAGCTTGGTGCCCAAAATGCCACGATTTCTATCCTGACCGCTGCCCAAAACAGCTGCACCAGCGCCATCACCAAAAAGGACGCAGGTATTACGATCCTGCCAATTCAAACGCGTCGAGAGATTCTCCGCCCCAATAACAAGCACCTTCATCCCTGGCCGGGCAGAAATATATTTTGACGCAATATCAACGCCATAGGTAAAACCTGCGCAAGCAGCGCTTATATCAAATGCAAAGGCTTTCTCAGCGCCCAAGGCAGTTTGCACAAAACAAGCGGTTGCTGGCATGGTCATATACGAAGAGACCGTAGCCACTATTAGTAGTTCAATTTGATCTGGCTTAAGCCCAGCAGCGTCAAGTGCATTTCTGCCTGCCTGCGCAGCTATCTTGTATATCTCTTCGCCAGGCCCAGCAATCCGTCTTTCCCTAATTCCAGTTCGTGTAAAGATCCAGGAGTCAGAGGTATCAACTATCTGCTCAAGTTCGGCATTGGTCAATGCCTTTGCAGGCAAACATGAGCCGGTACCGAGTATTACCGCTTTGGTCATTGTCTTATTACTTCCAACCTAGACAGCAAATTCGTTTAACGAACGAATGATGGCGTCATTAACATTATTGCGTGACATCTCTGCCGCCACACCAATGGCGTTACTTAAGGCGCTGGCATCCGAAGAGCCATGGCAGATAATACCCGTGCCGTTAATACCCAAAAGCGGAGCTCCACCATATTCTCTATAATCCACTTTCCGTTTAAAACCAGACAAGGCACCCCGCATAAGCAAGTAACCTAGCTGGGCACGCCAGCTTTTTCGTATTTCGCCGCTGATCATTTTTAAGGCTGCTTCGGCAAGCCCTTCACTGGTCTTCAGAACAATATTGCCGATGAAGCCATCGCAGACGACCACATCAACATCGCCTTTATACACATCCCGTCCTTCAACATTGCCTATGAAATTAAGGGGGCTTTGCTGGAGGAGGGCGTGTGTTTCTTTCACAAGGGCATTCCCCTTACCGGTTTCTTCACCGATACTCAGAAGCCCCACGCGAGGGTGATCAAACTTTAGTAAAAGACGGGAACAGGAGGCTGCCATAACTGCAAACTGATAAAGATGTTGCGCACGGCAATCTACATTGGCCCCAATGTCCATCAGCATGACAGGTTGCTTGATGGTAGGAAAGAAACTGGCGATACCTGGTCGACTTATACCGGGTAATCTTCCCATTTTTTTGACTGCTGCAGCCATGGTAGCGCCAGAGTTGCCAGCAGAAACCACTGCATCGGCTTGACCTTCCATAAGCAAGTCAAAACCAACAACAATGCTGGCATCCTTTTTTTTGCGGATAGCGTCCACCGGCACATCATGCATACTGATAACCTCAGAAGCAGGATGCACTGAGATGCGGTCAAGCACGTCCGTGCTATTCTTTGCAAACAACCGGATACGGCTATGCAGCATCTCTTCAGGCCCGACAAGCACAACATGCAAATCGCTTCGCCCACTTACCGCCTTTATGGCACCTTCAATGGCCACATCGGGACCACTGTCGCCGCCCATTGCATCAAGTACAATTTTCACAAGGAAAGTGTGGTCTACAGGAAAACTTACAGCTCTTCTTCAAACTGAATGATCTGTTTGCCCTTATATTTACCGCAACCAGAACACAGCTGATGTGGCATTTTCGGTTCTCCACAATCCGGACACGCGCCCACCTGCGGCTTATTTAGAGCATCATGGGCCCTCCGCAACCGGGTGCGTGAATGGGAATGTCTTCGTTTTGGCAGAGCCATGTTAACCTCCGTTACATCTCTACTGTTTAATATCCTGACATAACTCGCCAGAGATATTGTGGTTTTTAATTTTGCGAGTCCAAAAGCCCAGCCAACACCCCGAATGGGGAACTGGTCGAGTCTTTGGCACACACGCATCTATTATTATTTAAGTCCGTACCGCACTGCTGACAAATACCTTGACAGCTCTCTGTGCAGATTCTTTTTTCAGGCAAGGCTAGGTGCACCTGTTGTCGTATTATCTCATCCAGATCAACGCAAGGCTGACTGAGCTCAACAATATCGGGATCCTCACCCTCTGCTTCTAATTCAGTCAGATCGTTGCTTGCATGTCTCTCTATGACTCGGGCAAGAAGAGAAAAAACTGAGTCAAGCTCTTCTGCGTACCCTGCAAGACAACGATCACATGTCAAGCCAACCTGGCCGACCAGACTACCCTGCATGCGCACTGCCTCGCCATTGCTCTCCTTTTGCAGAAAGCACTCTATATGCAGAGGGCTCAGCAACTGGCAGTCAACATCATCTTCGATTAAGCTCAGCTGCCATGTATACCGTCGACCTTCAACCGGTATTTCGTCAAAGTTCACCTGCATGCCGTCACAACACAGTCCGAAAAAAGTGCATCAAACTAATACGATATTATCTGTGAGCGCGACACTATACAGGATAATAAAAAAAATGTCAGGCAAAAAAGAAATACATCTACAGCCAACAATATCATTTCACAAGGAAATTGCCTTTTGCGTGCCGCCTGGTTTCCGTAAAATGGAGCGTCACACTAGGGGAGTTAGGCCTTATGCTGCTCAAGCACGGCAATTTTCTCTTCTATCTGCTTAATCAGTCCATCGTACCCGTCGCGTTGCAAAATTGAACGAAGCTGTTCCATGTAATTACGCACAAGGCTTATATTTTCCACCACCAGATCATACGCCATCCACTCTCCCTCATCTAACTGCATGATATAGGAAATGGGGACAGTTGTGCTGCCATTTTGCAAAAAGGTTGGGACCTCAGCCCTGGTTCCCTTGACCCTCGCCTTGCCATAGACAATAGGCTGACCCGTGTAGCTGTCGATCTTATCAATATAAGTATGGCCAAGCAGGCTGGTAAAACGATCAATAAAAACACTCTTTTGTTCTACGCTCAGACTGTTCCATTGCGGCCCCAGTACGCGTTTTGACATCTCGTCAAAATCAAAACACTCCTTAGCGGCAACCAGGAATTGGGCAAATTGTTCTTTCTGCGACAGCGCCTTGTATTTGGGATCAAGAATCATATGGCTGATTTTTTCCACCACTGGACGGATCTGTTCAACCGGATCAGGAGCAGCCACAGTTGCAGCGCTTGAAAAACCTAAGATGAGAAAACACAGAAAAAAAGTTGATAAAATGCTACGCATGGTACAGTCCTTTATATGATAATTGCATGAAAGATTGAATGATAATTATCGGTATAATTTATATTAGTTATCGACTTTCTTGTTTCCGCTTCTTTTTTGTCTTAGTTGAAAATACCCGTTTCGGAAGGCAACATAAGGGTCAAGACTTAAAGACTTCATCTCTTCGTACTGCCCCAGGACAAAAGAGGTCTCATTGACCATCCGCACCCCATATACTCCCCCCCCAACCAGCAAGTCATCGTTCCAAGGAACGTATGGCCATCTTACCAAATCATCAATAAAAGAACCTGTAGCATCCCGCAATGTAGAAGGACCAAACACCGGAATAACCAGATAAACTCCATCGCCCACACCCCAGACTGCCAGTGTCTGCCCCAGATCACCAGAGACTCTGGGAATATCAAACTCATGTGCGGCAGGGTCGGCAAGCCCGAAGACGCCTGCTGTGGAATTGATCAAAAACCGCGAGAGGGTAAGCCCAGAATCCTTAAACCGCCCCTGCAGGAGGCAATTTACCATGCGGATAGGTTCACCGAGGTTATAAAAGAAGTTACTGATAATACCGCGGATGTCCCCGGGTACCGCTTTCGCATAGCCACTCGCCACAGGGTTTAACACCCAGACATATAGATGGTCGTTGAAAGAAAAGATAACCCGATTCATTGGTTCAAGCGGGTCATATATAGACTCGACACTTTGCGGTGCATCATAGCTACTATCATCCAAATAATCAACGGCATAGAGATAGTTAGCACCGCTTAGCAGGAAAAACAGGGCAAGAGCAAGCGAGCTTCTGTAACGAACTAGCAAACGAGCAATTAACCGCATCGCAGCAGCCTATTCCTTCTTATCCCCAACCTGCCCGAAGGCAAATCGTGAAACAAGTGATTCAATATCAAGTGAAGATTCCGTATCCATAATGGTGCCATCAGGTTGGTACATCTTTTCATCGCCACCCAAGGTGATCTGGATGTACTTATCTCCTATTATACCCTGGGATTTGACCGATGCCATTGAATCCGTGGGAACTTTAACTGCGCGATCGAGCTGCATGGAGATAAGCGCCTGGTTGTCTGCATCAAGACGAAGCTCACGTACATGCCCAACCGTTACCCCAGCGATCTGCACCTCGGCACCTGAACGCACCCCTGAAATATTGCTAAATACCGCGTTCAATGTGTATGTTTTGCCCTGACTGAGCATTGGCACTTCCCCAAGGCGCAGCGCCAGCCAGCCAAAGGCAAGAAAGCCCATAACCAAAAACACACCAACCATTATTTCTGCCCTGGTATTACCCATAGTAAGCTCACCTTAGTTGTTAAACTTCAAACCCCATAACAGATTGGGCAAACTCTCTTATAAATGGTTTTTCCGAATGTACTATCTCATCTGCATGGGAAAAAACATCCAATTCTCCCTTGTTGAGGAGAATAATCTGATCTGCAAGGGAGAAAATCTGCGGTACATCGTGACTGACAATTACCGCTGTATAGCCAAGCCTTGCCTGGGTTCTAGCAAACAGCTCATAGATCTCCCTGGTCATCACCGGATCAAGACCAGTTGTCGGCTCATCATAGAGTACAATCTGTGGTTCCAATTGCAGGGCCCGAGCCAGCCCTACCCGCTTCTGCATGCCGCCACTTATCTGTGCAGGAAACTTATTTTCATGCCCAACTAACTCTAGCTGCATCAGAGTATCCAATACCTTTTCTCTGATGGCTCCTTCAGAGAGCTTAGTCCGTTCCCGCAATGGCAAGGCGATATTTTCAAACACCGTCAGTGAGTCAAATAGGGCACCGCCCTGAAACAGGACACCAAAATGCATGCGTAGCTCGCGTAAGGCCCGGAAGCCCAGCTTAGGCACGTCTTGGCCCAAAACAACTATCTGGCCTGAGTCGGGTTGCAAAAGACCAAGAATCAACTTGAGCATGACGCTTTTGCCCTGCCCGCTTCCCCCCGCAATGACAGTTGTTTTCCCGGATGGAATTGAAAAACTCACATCTTTTAAAACTTGATTCCGTCTTGTTCGTTCACCGAAGGAGATATTAACGTTCGCCAATCTGATGGCAACCTCTTGCGATTCTTTGGCCACTTCTACACTCATCACAGCAGCACCGCCGTTAGAAGATAGTCAGTTACTAAAACGGCGATGGAAGAGTAAACTACAGCCTGAGTGGTCACCTTGCTGACACTCTCCGCACCAAAACCCATACCCTTAATCTTTTGCACAAAATACCCTCGCCCCGTGCAGATCCACACCACTAGCCAGGCAAAGACAAAGGACTTAATAATTCCTATGTTGAGATCATGATTACTTACGCTTTGCTGCATGCTGGCAAAGTAGCTGCCCGCATTAACATGCATAAGCTTGACCCCGGCCAGATATCCTCCGAAGATGCCAACCACATCAAAAATTGCCGTAAGTATAGGTATGGAAATAAGAGCGGCAATAAATTTTGGCGAGATAAGGTAGCGGAAAGGATCAATTGCCATACATTCCAGAGCATCTATCTGTTCACTTATACGCATAATGCCAATCTCGGCACACATGGCTGAGCCTGCCCGCCCAGCAACCATAATTGCCGTGAGTACCGGACCAAGTTCCATGATCAAACTGAGCGAAACAGCTGTTCCAAGCATGCCTGCGGCGCCGAATTTATTTAGGGAGTAGTATCCCTGCAGGCCAAGGACCATCCCGGTGGACAGTGCCGTAAAAAAAATAACGGTTATCGAACCTGCTCCGATAAACCACAGCTGTTTAAGCACCTCTCGAAAGCGAAACGGCACCTTAAAGACACCGGCAATCGCAAAGAAAAGGAAAAAGCCCATACTGCCCAAGTCTGACAGGGCAACGAAAGCCTTCTCGCCCAGCCCTCCGAAAAAAGCAGCAGGGCCAGCTTGCTTGCTATCTGTTATCTGCATGAAATGAAAGAAATATTGAACTTTGATTTTAGCTGATTCTGGATGGACATGTGTGTCTCTTTGCCCAGTAAGGCAGCAAACTCACTGAAGATTCCATTCATTCCAGAAAAATGAGGGAACCCAGCTTAACTAAAATAATAAAATGACTGCCCCAACACCTCTTAACATATTTTTTCTCATCTCATAAGAACAAGGAGAGGAGTTGTCCATAATATTGTGCTTCCCAGTAAAATAGCAAGGGGAAAGTAAAAAGTGCTGACCAGACTAGCCATACCTGTCAAGGCAGGAGCAGACACCCTACTCTCATTCGCTTGCCCAGGCGAACAAGGTAGAATATAGTAGCAATGGCTGCAACAAGGAATACCATCTCAATACAACTCTTTCTATAACCCGGTTCATCCCAATGATACGTTTTTTTCTAGCAATCGGCGCACTTTTTTCCCTCTGCGGAGTAGTGACCAGAGCGCTTAGCTCACATGCCCTGCATGAATCCCTATCGGCATCTGGCAGTTTAAACAATTTCAACTTGGCTTCAGACTATCTTCTTATCCACGGTCTGGCCCTAATCTGCACAGCGATACTCTTTCGTCTGTATCCGGCAAATGGTTTTATGTGGGCAGGTTGGGCCTTTTTTGTCGGCAGCATCCTCTTTCAGGGGACTGTTTTTGCGAAGTGTTTTATGCCCTTGGGGCCCATCGGTCTGGCCACACCGCTCGGAGGCCTGTTTCTCATGGCCGGCTGGCTGTTGTTAGCCCTATCTGCCCTACTTCGTGTTTAGTTTCTGAATTTTCGTTCCTAATTGACTATTTCATTCAACTCATGCAACAAAAAAACCGCCGGAGGTTTTTCGCCTCCGACGTTTTTTCTAGCATCTGCTGCCTTTTTTTCAGGCGCCTTAACTTGCCACTGGCAATCAGTATACACCCAACAAATTCAATGCAAGGATAATAAGGCCAACGCAAGCGATGCGCTTCACCACTGTTGGATTTACCCTCTTGGCAATCTGTGGCCCGATATATCCTCCCAGGAGTGCTGCAGGAAACATACAAAGAAAGAAGATCCAGTCAAAGTTGCCATACTGATAATGCCGGATAGAGCTCATTGAGGTGTTAAAAAAGATAGCCAACAGCGAACTACCCACAACAAGGTACATGGGCAAACGCAGGGCTACGGTCATAAGCGGCACCATGAAGGGCCCACCACCAAAACCAAACATGGATGACATAACGGCAATAAGAAAGCCGCCGATGCAGCCGATAAACATGTTGACTTGAAATTCCTGTCCCCAAAATTCTACTTTCATATTCTATACTCCTCGTTGGTCATCAGATATTATTTTTTAGCAGCTTCCTCAGCGCGTTTCTTAAACTCCTTCATAATGGCCTGTTCCTTCTTATTGCTAGCCAGATAGCCAGGAGTTGTCTGACGGAACATCAAGGCCGCAAGGACAAGGAGAATCCAGCCAAAAGCAGATTTAAACTGGTCCAGAGTGATCATCTCAGTCAACTTTGGCCCAATAAAACCACCAGCAAGCATTGCCAGCCCGATGCCAACACCAAGTTTCCAACTGATGAATTTAATTTTGGAATAGTTGTAGATACCGCTGCCCTGCGAAAACAGAACCGTGGGCGTAACCGTACCAGCCACGATGGTATGGGGTAATGCAGGAAATAAGGTAACAAGGAGCGGATTCATGATGAAGCCACCACCTGCCCCCATAAGTACGCCAAAAATTGAAACAACCAAGGTCAGCAGGAAGGGATAAATCAGGTTAATGCTCGTGCCTGCATTGGCCATGTACACCGTGGGAAAAGAGATAGAATTTGTAAAGGTAGCTGGGGCGCTGCTGACATTACTACCAGTAACAGCCCGAATTTTGTATTCACCTGGGGCCAAGCCTTCACGAATATTAATTTCAGCGGTGAAGGTGCCATCCGGCTGCACATCCACAGCTGCGCCAAAGACCTTGTCAATTGAACGGAATCGGGCTTTCACCAGTTGCATGGAGCGTTTACGGTTGTCTTTGTCGCTTAAGGCAGGCAGTTGGTCTCCACGGCTACCGACTATGCTGGCCATAAGAGAGCTTTGGAAATGATCTATCTTGGCCTTGGCCGGAACAGAGTAAACCTTATCAGCATTCAGGGCTTTGATCAGCGCAGAATAACTCCACTTACCCTTATTTTCCTTTTCCTTATCAAGGATGCCCTTCATAGTCTTGGGAGTAAATATCTTGTAATAAGCAGGCATTTCATTTGTGATGTAGAAAATGTAAGGACGCTTACCTGTATCCTTGTCCATCTCACTATCGAAGCGACTGGAGCGCACATCATGCCCTTCTGCCCATACCTCCAGAAAAACAGGTTGACCAGCTGGGGCTTTGCCCGTGACCATTATCTTCCCACCGTTTTTCAGTTCAGTTTTATCAATGGCAAGCGTAATAGTTGACGGTACAGCACTGGCAGCCTGAGGTGCGGGGGCAGGTTGCGTTATAACAGCCGCCGCTTCCGGTGCCGGGGCTGTAGTACCTTCTGTGCCTTCAGCAACAGCCATGCCCGCGCTTGCCAGCAAAACCATGGCCGCAAAAAGCCAGGATTTCAGGTTTCCTTTTTTGTTCATTCTTTACCTCTTCAGTCCATGATTAAATTTGCCTAGCGCACTCTGCACAGGGCACCGAAAATGATCCGTTTTTCTGAATGTCTTCCATAGCAAACTGACACGACAATCTTCCTATTTTCATCCCTCCTTTGCGCCATCTCTACAAGCAAGAGAGATGCAGCCTTCGTTTTTTTCTTCATCAAGTGAAAGGATAACGCTTTCACCAACATATTCTTTACGCCGGAAGCCTGTCATCTGAGTCATCTTTTTGGTTAGCGTATTAATTTTTTTCAAGTTTCGAATAACTACCTGAAAGTCATCGGCTAGATTGGTACACTCATCTTCCTCTGCCATGAGCTCAACCGTCCCCAAGGCGGCAAATAATGGACTGTTAATTTCATGGGCAATGGTTCCCGCCATCTCAACTATGCCGGACAAGCGCCCCTTTTCAACCTCTGCCTCGACAAGACGCCGCTCCGAAGTGATGTCTCTTATAACTTCCACAACATAATCAACATCCCCATTTTTCCCCAAAACGGGAGAGGCCGTCCGCTCATACCATTTTATGCCCTCTTCATGGGCCAGTTGCTGGATGAACGGTTGCATGTTTTCTTTGGCAAACACCTGGTTCACCGGGCATGCTTCCTCATCACTGCATAATTCGTTATACAAACGGCCAATGACCTCTTCGCTATTCGCCTCTACACTGTTGAGGAAAGGCTGATTGGCCAAGGCAATGCGCTTGTCTTTATTGTAGACAATCAGTTGATGCTGCAAACTGTCGATTATAGTTGCCAGGAACTTCTCATGCCCTTCAATACGCATGAGTAATAAATGAATTTTCTGGTAGCTTCTTGCATTGTTTATGGCTGCACTACCTACATCGGCAAGGGTTGAAGCAAAGTTGATTTCCGCACCCGTAAAGACCCTGGGTACAGATGAAAGCACCCGTATCACTCCAATTACCTCTCCCTGCACCTGTAAGGGCACGGCAAGAAGAGAAACAATTCCCTCCGCTCGCATCTGTTCATGGTAATCGACCCGGTCGTCATGGCTTACGTCATAGATGGAGACAGGCTTACCAGCAAGGACCAACTGAATATTGCGCTCGCTCTCAACACCGCCCCGCTGCACATACGCCTTGGTAAGACCATGAGAAGCGGCCAGATATAGTTTTTTTGTTTTCGGATCAACCAGTCGAAGCGTGCATCCCTTTGCCTTAAGACATGCCGTTGCCCGCTCTGCCATATTCTTCAAGGTTGCATCCATATCGAGCGTCGAATTAACCAGGTTAGAAAAATCCTGCAATTCCTTTAAAAAGGCGAGCTGGCTCTGCAATTCTTTAAACATACGGCCATGTGCAATGGCAATGCCAACCTGCATTGCCAGGGCCATGGCCCTGGCAATCTCTTCTGTAGCAAAAACCCTGCCCGATGATTTAATCAGAAGACGCAAAATACCTATTACCTGTCCCTGAAAGAGGATGGGAAGCGACAAAACAGCCTTAATGCCCTCCTGTCTGGCTGCATCACAAAAAGGCAGGCGCCTGTCTTCGTCGACATGCTCGTTGTAGACCGGATAACCTGCCCGAATCATGCGCATGGCACTATCGGCATCAATTGCTTCTCGGGAAAGGTACTCCATGGTCACACCATGGGCAGCACCCAAAACAAAACTCTGGGTAGACTCCTCCAAAAGACGGATAGTACAGGCGTCTATTCGAAGGAGCCGGGGCAATTCGCGTACGACTGTTTCCATAACCTCTTGGGGATCCAGCATCATGGATGTCATAGCAATTGTTTGCTGGAAAACATCCAAAAACTGATTTCTATGCTGCATGTGCAAATTCATTTTTCGTTACGTAATGGCAAAATTGTGACCAAAAACCTCAATTCGCGTCCCCTTGCGCCAAGACCTTGGCCACCTTTTCTTCCAGCTCAGAGCGGTCTATGGGCTTTACACAGTACTCATCAGCTCCAAGCCCCATGGCCTCCCGTGCCGTTTCCATGGTGGGATACCCCGTGAGCATAATGGCCCGCATCCCTGGCCTTATCTCCTTCAGAAGGGCCAACACCTCTATACCGCTCATCCGTTTTAATTTTATATCCAGAATTGCCAGATCCACCGGATTTAAACGGGCATAGCTTATGGCCTCGTCTTCATCGGTAAAGGTGTGCACGGCATGCCCCTTTTTTTTCAGGATTTTTCCCACCAGAACCGAGGCATCCTGCACATCATCAAGGGTTAGTATTTCTGCCATTCTATTTTCCTGTCTTACAAAGGCTTAGGTCCTCTCTTAGACCAGTTTTCACTTCTTGCCAGAGTATGGGGCAGGCAATCAGAAACGTCCATGCCCCTATTTTGCCATTAAATACTTCTTTAAGGGCTTACCCCTTCTGATTATCCGCAAGGGGGAAAATATCCCGAGGCGCCTTACCCTCGTGCAGATCAGTCTCCGTTGCTAAAGGCAAACGGAGCCGAAACAAGGTGCCAAGACCCTTTTTTATTTCACCCTGTGCTTTGGAAATACTCTGCACCGGACTTTCTATCTCTATGGTTCCCCCATGCTCTTTCATGATGCCATACGAGACGGAAAGCCCCAGCCCAGTACCCTTGCCCACTGGTTTTGTAGTAAAGAAGGGGTCAAATATACGAGCCTTTATGTGGGAAGGAATGCCATGACCGCTATCCTGCACCTCAATTATGCCAAATTTTTCGTCCGACTCCAGACATGTGCGGACCTGCAAAAGTCCGCCACCCTGCTCTTCCATGGCATGGCTCGCGTTGTTAATAAGGTTCACCACTACCTGACACAACTTTTCAGGATCACCCATGACAGGCGGCAAATCCACACAGAGCTCCCTTTGCACTTGTACATGATTCAGACCCAGGCTGTGTTCCGTTACGGCAAGGGCGTCGCTTACTATCTCATTAAGATGAACAGACTGGCGAATACTGCCCGATTGCCGTGAATATTTCAGCAAATCGGCAACGATCTTACGGCTGGCTTTGGTCTGGCGCTCAATGACAACGAGATTTTGATAGGGTTCAGAGCCTTCTTCAAAGTCGTCCATCATCAACTGGGCATAGCCTAAGATAATACCAAGCGGAGTGTTAATCTCGTGGGCGATACCGGCTGCCATCTGCCCCACTGATGCCATCTTTTCACTCGATGCCAGCTGCTCCATCACTGTTTTTAATCTGGTCAAGTCTTTAGCAATGCCCTCTGCGCCGACGATCTCACCTGCTTCGTTATACAGGGCTGTGGCTGAAATAAGGACATAAAGTAATGATTTATCTTTTCGGCGGAATTCTGTTTCATAATCCCGGACGAAGCCGTCCTCGTTCAGTGACCTGTTGAAAGACTGCACCTCGTCGGCTTCATGGAAAATATCTGCCAGGGTAAGCCCTGCCATCTCTTCCGGGGCATAGCCAAGTGTTTCATAGCCAGCCGGATTCATCTCGATAAGTGCATTGTTTGTTCCTGAGAAAAAAACAATGTCCTTGGAAGCACTAAAAAGATGCCTGAATTTTTTCTCGGATTTCGAAAGCTCTGCGGCCCGCTGTTCCACCATGTCCTCCAGGCCGAGGTTTAATTCCCGCAATTCCTTTGCCGTGGCGGCGAGGCGGATCTCAGATTGCTTTAACCGGGCTGCTTCTTTTTCAATGGCCTCATACGATTGCACGCCTTTATGATAAAATAACATGACAGATGAAACGGCAATCATACACAGGGTATTGAACCCGCCTGAATATGGCGAAAGCTGAGCCCAAAGCCCACCTTTGCCCGCTGCATAGAGAAATTCCCTTGCGATATGCCCTCCTGCCCGAGACACCGAAAAGGCTGCAATGGCCAGGGTCACATAAAAAAGATAACCCCACAAAAAGTTATCGGGCTTTAATCTAGTCAGACGAAAAGCATACCAGGTGGCGAGGAAAGAAAAGATAATATTGGCTACCGAGCCAGCCACATCAGTCAAAACAGTCGGCAACATGGGCAAGCCGCTCACTGCTCTTCTCTCCTTGCTTCAGCAACAGCGTTGCGATAGAACGAACGAATGCCGAGAAACAGGAAAAAGAGGGCCGGGACACAGAGCAAATGGTCCAACTTTGCAGCAAAGAAAAGAATCTTGTCAAAGGTAAAAGGGCCAAACAGCTGGGCATGCAAGTACTGCTCGGGCTTACTCAGGGATTCTAAAGGCAGATACACCCCCACGATATGACCACAAAAGGCCAAAACATTCCACAACACCATAAAAAAACAAAACAGCTGCAAAAAATTCCAACCCCGGCCGGCAAATGCAGCACGACGTATATCCCAAGAAAAAAAACCCAAGGCAAAGATATAATAGAGATGAGCCATCTGGTGCACATAGAGCCCTTCTGGTGCCCCATGTACCTGCAAAGCCCAGGCATTCGAGGCAAACCCCAAAGTAGCGAACACCACGAAAAGTACCTTGCCTATTCGACCACTCAACCGCAACAAATTAGATGCTCCTTTTCTGCATAGCGCTTTTACCTCTCCTGCCTCCTGTATGCAATAACCTGTTTTCTCATGCCAACTCCTTTTTACAATGCAAAATGAATACCAAAAAAATCCAACACCCTCCATTTTCCATGGCGCAATCAATTGCCCCGGAAATACTCCTATTCTTATAATATTCTATCGGAGAATATGTGAGAATTGCCGCTTGAAGAGGCAACAAAAAACATGCAATCAGCAACATTAATGTTGCACGCAACTTATTGTGCTTTAATATCGATAGGTTTGGGCGCGGATCTTGTAACGGCGTAAAAGGCGCTGCAGGGCTTGCCTGTCTAGCCCGCTTGCCTTTGCTGCATGGGTGATATTGCCACGTGCTTCGCGGAGTATGCCGCTTAAATACGAGGCATTAAACGCCTGCAAGGATTGATCTTTGGCATGCTTGTAGGGCAAGGACAGATCCGGCTGCGCAAGGGAAATGGTTTGCTTCTCTGCCATTACCCCATCTTCATTTTCCTGGAAATCTTCCACCTGAATTACATTTTCCACGGAGAGCAGCACAGCTCTTTGTACTGTATTGCGCAATTCCCGCACATTACCGGGCCAGCTCCTGCCCATCAAATAGGATAAGGCTGGCAGAGAAAACTCCATTTCATTCCGTCCCAGTTCCTTTCTGAACTCTTCAAGAAAAACATGGGCAAGCAGGGGAATATCCGAACTCATCTGGGCAAGAGATGGCATAAAAACAGGCATGGCGTTGAGCCGGTGGTACAGATCTTCCCGGAATAGCCCGGCCTTCATGCGTGCCTCAAGATCCTGGTTGGTCGAGGCAATCACACGAACATCAATGCTAAAGGTCCTGTTTTGCCCCAGAGGACGAACCTCTTTTTCCTGCAGCACCCGCAGTAGCTTTGTCTGTACACTAACAGGAATATCAGCAATTTCATCCAAGAGAATGGTTGAGCCATCAGCATCAAGGAAAAGACCGTCCTTATCTTGATCGGCACTTGTGAAGGCCCCACGCCGATAGCCAAAGAGTTCACTTTCCAAGATAGCCTCAGGCAAAGCAGGACAGTTAACGGTAATCAGTTTATTATGCGCCCGACCAGACATGGCATGCAACGCATGGGCAGCCAACTCTTTGCCCGTACCGGATTCACCGCGCACGAGCACGGTAATATTGCTGCTGGCCACCCGCTCAAGTAAATTTATGGTCTTTCTTATGGCAGAAGAGTGCCCAACAAAACCATGCGGCTGTACCTCTTTTCCCTGCAAAAGCTGCTGCAGACGCCCATTTTCCCGCACCAATCTGGTTCGCTCGAAGGCGCGGTTCACTGTTCTAACTATGCGCGACTTATCAAAGGGCTTTTCCACAAAATCATAGGCCCCTTCCTTCAGCATCTGCACCGCCAGCTCAATGGTACCATAGCCACTCATAAGAATAGTGGTTATGGCTGGGACATGGACATTGATCTGTTGAAAAAAGGCAATGCCGCCCATGCCGGGCATTCTGATGTCAGTCAGCACCACGTCGGGGGCCTGTCGCTGTACCAAATCAAGCGCACTTTCCGCAGAAGTGGCTATGGTTGTTTCACATTGGCATTCTTTGCCAAGCATCTTGACCAGCAGGTCCAACATGTCTCCGTCATCATCAACGATCAGGAGTTTTTTAACGGTATACTCAGCATCCATGCGTCAAATATTTTTTGCTCCAGCAGCTAAGTTGGGCGGTTCCAGGACAGGGATTTTTTCCGGCACGACCTTCCCTCCTTCCTGTTGAAAAAACAATTGTATAAACTTTCCCGAGACCGTATCAGCCATGGAAAATTTGAGTATATCCATATGAGTATTATTTTTCTCCATGAGGATGGTATAAAATTTCTCAGACAAGGTAACTGTTTTTTTAGCCAGCATCACATGCTGTCCCTCACTTAGTATGCGAGCCCAATAGCGACAATGGGCAGGGCGACTGCCAAGGGCCAGGCATTTTCCCTCTGCAAAAAGGGGGCAAAGATATATTTTACCAGGCAGTATCACTCCCTTTTCGTTGGTATGCATTTCTGGCGGATAGGTTGCGATTAACTGGAGAGAATGCCGCTCAGCCAGGGCTCGATCAATAACCTGCTGGCGCATATGCGAAGGTAGCAACCTGTTGAGCTCCTGACTAAGCCAAACACTTTCCACCAGGTGCAGGGCAAAAGGCTTACTGCAACAGGCTGGATCGGGACTGAGCGTAGGTGCTAATGCTTTTCCTAAAATGGCAGCATCCATTTGCGCAAGCAGATCAGCATATTCCTTTAGAAGTATGTCTGTTTCATCTGCTCGAGGCCGGTTGTCAATCCTAGCAGAGCCTGTGCGGAGCTTTCCTTCCTGTTTACTGTAGCGCTTGACAAAACTACGCTGATAATAGCTGGCTGGTCTCGCATCCCGCCCCTTCATCAGCCTTTGCGCTTCCTTGAAATCAAAGCCCCGGCGCACCAGATAAGCGGCAATGAATGTGCCAGTCCGCCCGTGGCCCATGCGGCAATGCACCAGCACCTTTTTATTTAAGTAGATTGCCTCATCCAGCCAGTCCAGGGCCTTTTCCAGGTCATTTGTTTCAGGGACAAGCTCATCCACAATGGGCAGATAGTACACATCAAAACCGGAGTCTTGCTCTATTTCATGGAGATCGCAGAACTCACCGCAGAGATTGATGATGGCCGAAATACCCTGACTGCGTATGGAATTAAGGTCTTCATAGGACATGGGGGCATGGCCCGTAGCCAGGTTAGCGGTTATCCAATTAAGTTCATACATGGGGAGAATCCTGCTCTTTTTTGGCAGGGACAAAATATCCTTTGCCAGCAAAAAACTGCTCGGTAAAGATGGGCACATCGTCTTCTGTCACCACCATATCAAGGAGTTTGGTCATGCCAAAAAGACGCCCCACCTGCACAAGCATAGTCTTAAGCGTCGGGGCGGACAAACCTTCAAGGCGGGCATCGAGCAGATCTGCCTTCACCTGTACCAAAAAGCCCAAACGGCTTAAAATGGCCTGCAGAAGTGTAAGACGCACTGAGCGGCCGGAAAAGTCGCCACCCCCACCGGCAAAACGTAACTGGCAATAATTGGCACGTTCATCCGGTCCGCAAAGACAATCAATAATTGCAAAATGAAAGCCAAAACGCATATTGAAATTGACATAGTCCCGGCTGACAACCGCATAGGAGCCATACCCTTCCACCCCGCCACTGGCAATGCCATCGGCCAGAGACATATCGGCAAAACCCTTCCAGTCGAAATGGGTGTGAGCATCCCAGTCTATTTCCGGGTGACTCAGACCTTGCCACAGGGCAAGAAATGGCACGCAGCAAATATCACCTGTGCCAATATCAGCCCCCGTGCCAACTGTGGCAGCAAAGCCACCATCAACATCTAGCAGATACACTTCAAGCGGCAAATTGCTTCTCAGCTTTCTGCTTTTTGATGAAGACCCGGAGGCGAGATCTGTTAAGCCAAACATGAGGCGGATGGCCGTTTCATGGCTATAGCGGATAATATCATGGAGTGATTTACAGGACTGGGCCTTAAAATCGGAAGACTCAGGATCGGTCAGGTGCAGCGGCGTGATAAAATCTAGCAGACGCCGTATTCGCTTGCGGTAGGCGGCATTTTTTGGGTTTATTTGATTTTCTTGAACTAGCCCTGCTAATAGAGCCTCAACCCGTCCGGAAAAGACCCGTCCACCAAAGCCATCCAAAGTCACTTCTTTGCCAGTAGACAGTTGATCCATGGCACCCTCTGCACCAACAAGAAGAACAATGCCAAACTCCCGGCACACTGTGGCAAAATGCCCGGTGGTAGCGCCTTGTTCACAAACAACTCCAACCAGTCTATCCAGATAGCGCACTAAGGAGGGCGGGGTTTGCGATGTCACCAGCACAAACTGACCGTCTTTCGTATCTGCCAGATCTGCTACCCGGCAGATCTGGCCCGTACATACACCCCGGGAAGCACAGACAGCACCTGCAAGCAAGGCCTGCGGGAGTTCAACAGCAGACTGCTCATCCTCTTCTTGCTGCGTAAAAGGTGGCTCAACTGTGTCTCCCGTTAAGGGACGGGACTGCACAACATAAAGCTCACCAGTGGCATCCAACACCCACTCTACATCCTGGGGTTCCTGGAAAAAGGCTTCAAGCCGGTTTGCTGTTTCCGCCACCAATGCAGCTTCTGCTTCACTAAGAATAGGCCTGCCTCGTTCGTCTTCAGGTACTGGCATTGTGGCAAGGGCGCCATTTTGCACAACCAGGCGCACCTCTTGTCTGCCAGCCTGCACCTGTATTGGTTTTTCTGCAGTTGCCTTCTTAAAAACAAAGACATCGGGGCTCACCTCCCCCTGTACAAGCGGCAGCCCCAGTCCGGAAACGCTCTGCACCAAAAGCTGCTCTGTGCCGTTTTCTGCGCTGAACACATGTGAGTAAGCCACGCCGCTTGCCACTGCCTCTAGCATCAGCAGCACCAGCACTGCCATGCCCGTTTCTTCATCGGCAAAACCAGCGTGGATACGATACAAAAGGGACTCTGGGCTGTACTTTGAAGCCAACACCTTAAGATAAGCTGCAAGCAAATCATCGCGTCGCACGGAGAGTTCAGAATGATATTGCCCGGCAAAGCTGTGCCGGCCATCCTCTTGCAAGGCAGATGAGCGCACGGCCAGCAGTATCTGTGCCTCATCAGGCAGGGCGCTTGCAAAACGATCAAACTCTTCAAAAATTGCCTCTTGTACGAGCGCGGGGATCTCCATGCGGCGCACAAGGGTCATGATGGTGTCAGATGTTTCCTGCACACTCTTTTCGCTGGCCGGATCCATACTGGCCAGGAGCAGATCAATGGCGGGCCGTATCTGATTATGAGCCAGAAGAACAGCGGCTGTCGATGCTGGAATAGTAAAGCCCGGTGGTGTCTTTGCCACCTTTTCCAACTTTATCTTTAAAAGATTATGGCTCTTTAGGCCAACGAGGCTGGCATCATGCAGGACATTGTGGGTAAGGGCATAAGGAGGAATCAAAAAACATTCCGGCGGGGCCAGGAGCATTTGTATATAAAAATCATACTTTTGCAGATACTCCCGCAAAAGACTCGTACGGCCGGGTTGCATCCGCTCCAGAGCACCCAGCATCTGCTCAACTCCTTCTCCTAGTTTGCGGTACCGTAGACGAATGGCCGCAAAGTCTTCCAGGCGGCCCTCATAATACAGCTCTTCAAATTCCGCCATCAACTCATGGCAGGAAATATCTGATGCGAGCAGATCCTTGAAGGCCTCATAGGTGTTCTTTAACACCTTATCCGGGGCCAGAAACCTCTGTGACCAATATTTAAAACGTGCGCCAACTGCCATATCAGAGACTATTTTTAGATAAAGGTGCCCATTTGAGAAAAGTTAAAGTATTCTCATAAGCACTTTAATGACTATCATTTTCTTGATACATATCAGATGCAATCATACTTGCATCGGCACGATAAAATGTAGCCAGTGTTTTCTTGTCGCTTGCATCAAATTTTTCAACCGTACCCCTCAGGATATTTCGCGCCCCAATAGATCTTCCAACAACAGTCAGGTGCAAGGCCCAATCGGCCTGTTCGGCTGAATCACTTGTGTATGGTATTCCGGCCGCTAAACAACCACTTAGCAACTATGATGCATAATCAGATAAATCGCCGTATTTCCATGATATATTGTATTTAATATCTTTTACGAATTCTTCCCATTCGCGGGAAAATGATCATAGCCCTGATAGGAAAGGGATGTTTCAGTCAGGGTGCCATCGGCCTCTTCCTGCACAAGGCGGATGTCGCTGCCTTTTTCCATGGTTCCGACAGGGTGCACCGGCACTTGGCAGGTCTGGGCCAGGGCCATAATTTCATCTGTCTTTTCTGGCGATGCGGTAAAGATCAGCCCAAAGTCTTCGCCCCCGCGCAGGGCCCAATCTAGTGGGTCGGCATGTAGTAACTGGGCAGCCTCTTTTAAGACAGGACTAATTGGAATCTGCCTTACAAAAAGACAGGCACCCAGGGCAGAGGATGTGCAGATATGGGCAAGATCTGTAGCCAGGCCATCAGAGCTGTCCATCATGGCGTGGACAAGTCCGCTCTTGGCCAGGGCCTTACCCAGTTCCACCCGGGCAAGCGGATTTAAATGCTTTGCAAAAAGCGGGGCAAAATCTTGCCTCTCTGTGCCCACCCCCTGACTGAGCAGGGCCAGCCCGGCTGCAGCAAAACCAAGCGGTCCACTCACATAGACGGTATCCCCTAGCTGTGCCCCCTTTCTGTAGAGCACATGCTGCTCCGCCATTTCCCCAATAATAGTGAGAGTAAAAACAGCCCCGCCGGGATGGGCAACAGTGTCGCCGCCAATGAGAAAACAACCATATTCGGCACAGGCCTCACTAAGCCCCCTGTGGAAGGCTCGCACCCAATCAGGATCAAAATGTGGCGGCAGGCCAGCCGAAAGGAGCACAAAGAGAGGAGAACCACCCATGGCGGCTATATCGCTCACATTAACGCTCACCACCTTACGGCCAAGCAGTTCGGGCGGGTGAAATCCCTTATCGTAGTGGACAGACTCAACCAAGGTGTCGACACTGATGAGCCAGACGATCTTTTCATTTTTACGAATAACCGCGCAGTCATCGCCCACGCCTTGCACCAGATCTGTGGGCACATCGGTAGGCAAGGTTGCGACAATGCTGGCAATAAGATCCCGTTCTGTCATGGGTTAGTCACTCTATTTATTAAAGCAGGCAAGGTCTTTATTCCGGTAGTTCACGATCCATTGACATACCGTATTCTATGGGTGTCAGCACATAGAACACGTTTACATTTTCCTCACGGATATGGGCAAAAAAGCGCTCAACCTCTTCCGCATTTAAGGCAATGGTCACCTCAATGGGTTGCTCCGCCAGCTCAAAAAAATGACTGGACCTAAGCTTCTTATCATGCCCAAATCCTTCGGCAGCACCGATTAAGGTGGCCCCACCCAGCCCAAGTGCCTGGGCGGCACTAATAAGCCATTTGCCCACGGTTTGCCCCTTATGCATTCTATCCTGCTGCGTATAAAAGGTAAGCTTAAAACCTTGCATTTCTACTCCTTGTCAGAGGCGTTTAATAAGGGTAACGGTGGCTAAGCCAAGGAGAGTCATAAATAAAGAGCCCCCCACATGGACACAAATGGCCAGACTGGCCATGCCCATGCGCCCTGCCTGCAAGAGGTGGACAACTTCCGCGGAAAAAGTGGAAAAAGTGGTTAGGGCACCAAGAAAGCCGGTGATCACAAAAAGCCGATATTCCGGTGCCAAAGCGGGCATAAGGGCAAAAACAGCCATGGCCACACCAATAATATAGCCCCCCAAGCAATTGGCCATAAGCGTACCTGGTGGGATTGCCGGATAAAGCGCATTAAATCCCCGCCCCAAAAGCCAGCGCAAAATGGCCCCGCAAGAGGCCCCAAGGCTGATGGCTAGCAATTGGCCAAGCATTGTTTAGGCCTTCCTGCCTGCAAGAAAGAGCATGGAGTAACTCTGCAGGGCACCGGAGGTATCTGGTTTTTTCACCGACATGTATTCGCCCCTTTGCAGGGTCGAAAGGCCAAGCCGCACAAACATCCCAGCCATGGCGTCTGGGTCAAAACCAAAGTGAAAGACCCCGGTATTGTCATCGTGGAAGGTGCCGGGCTCTAAGGCAAGATCGCCAATGCACAGATAACCGCCACTTTTGAGTTCAGCAAGCAGAGCCGTTAAAAAATGCTCCGGGTACTTTATATGGTGCAAGACCTTGTGCAGATAGATGAGATCAAAGGGGCCGGAGTCGGCAAGCTTCTCTTTACCATTGACCAGCACAAAATCCAGATTAGACAGTCGCAATTTCTGCGCCTTTCCCTGCGCCAGGGCAAGCATTTCCTCGGCACTGTCCATGAGGCAGAGCGAACCGACTTTATCATAAAGTTGCACGGCCACAAGCCCTGAGCCGCAACCTTAATCAAGCGCACGCATCCTGGGACCTAAGGGTCAATATTTTACCATGGC